>Ga0256835_1001013_pt1 | contig 17887 bp, 29 predicted proteins | sample PIR30metaG_FD_185972 | JGI IMG/M metagenome (GOLD analysis project Ga0256835, IMG submission 185972) | Hydrothermal vent microbial communities from East Pacific Rise, Pacific Ocean - PIR-30 | ecosystem: Environmental > Aquatic > Marine > Hydrothermal vents | place: Pacific Ocean: East Pacific...
TGTTGCGCGATCTCTTCCAGCAGCCAGGGCCGCACGTCCTCGAGCGGGGGTACCTCGTCGTATTTGCCCGGCACCGGCTGCAGGTAGCCGGCGTCCACCGCCTCGCCCTGGAACAGGTCGTCGTCGGCCAGGATGGAGACGTTGAAGGTGGCGATGTCCCCCTCGGCCCGCTCGCGGTCGGGGTCCTTGGCGGTGAGGAAGTCGAGCACGTCGGGGTGGCGCCAGTGCAGGGTGGCCATGCCGGCGCCGCGCCGCACCCCGCCCTGGCGCACCGCGCGCAGGATGGGGGCGTAGACGTAGCGCAGCGTCGCCACCGGGCCGGCCTCGGGGCCGCCCTTCTGGGCCCAGTAGACGAAGTTGTCGTAGATCTCGGCCAGGAAGCTCACCGGGCCGCTGGCGGGACCGCCCGAGCGGCGCACCGGGGCGCCCTCGGGGCGCAGGGCGCTGAAGTCGACCGCGGTCCCCCGGCCGGCCAGGGCGCGGCGCACCACCTCGGCGGCGGTGTCGATGATCTTGCCCATGTCGTCGGGCACCTCGAGCACGTCCTCCGGTCGCTCCTCGAGGACCCCCACCCCGTTGGCCCGGGCCAGGTCGGCCAGCTCGGGGCTCACCGGGCCGTAGACCGCGCGGTCGAACATCCGCCCGTCGTAAGCGCTGCGCGCCTCGGGCTGGGCGGGATCGCGCGGCGGGTAGTCACCGGTGATGAACTTCTTGGCGTCGCGGTGGTCTCCCCGCAGGAGCGCCAGCGGACGCGGGAACTCCACCGTGAGGCCCCGCTGCGCCGGGGGGATGGCGTCGAGGTTGACGCCGTTGCCCCCGCCCACCTTGGTGACGACCGCCAGCTTGCGGGCGACCTCCATGATCCCCTCGAGGGTCCCCTCCGGGTGGCGGGTCGCCCCCTGCACGAAGCAGTTGAGCAAGCTGCCGTGCGCCGTACCCGCGCCGGCCAGCACCCGGCCGCCGGGGACGAAGCGCCCCTCGCGCATCAGCCGTTCGAAGCGCTCGCGCCACCGCTTGCGCTTGCTTTTGGGCTCGCCCTTGGCGACCTCCCGCGCCACCCGCTGGAAGATCTCCTCCAGGGTCTTCTCCTCCCCGAGGGCGTACTGCCTCCGGGCGATTTCGTTGGCCAGATCGTTCATATTACCTCCTTGTCCGTCCTGGTGGGGGCGACCCCCTCCAGGTCACACTCGAAACCCATCACCTGTAGCTCCTTGCAGGCTGCCTGCAGCGCCCCCCAGCGCACGCCCCGGGGGCTGGCCTCGTAGCCCAGCGACTGCATCACCAGCAGCGCCCGGGCCAGGGCGACCTCGCGGTGGGATCCGGGGACGACCTTCGCCCCCACCGCGACCGGGGCCTCGAGGGGCACCGCGATCCCTTCCATGATAAGGGTTCCGCCCCTTAAGGCCGCCTCAACCCCCGCGCGCGCAAGGGCGCGAACCGCCCTCCCGGCGCCCGCGGCACCGGGGGCTCGCGCCACCTTGAAATTGAACGAATACGCCTTTTTCATCGTCTTTTTTACCCTCCTTGCGCTAAGGCCACCGCGCCGCGCAAGCGGCGCAACCCCCGCGCGCTCAAGGGTCGTTCCCTTATAATAGGAACATGCCCCGGCATGCCGGAGGAGGAGGAAAAAACCGGCCTCACAGGGAGGCCGGTAAGGTCCCCGCGTCCTTACGAAACGCGGGCCCCGTCCCGGGGGGTGGCAGCGGTCTGCCGCTCCTGGGTGCGGGGCCCAGGAGCGGGGAAAGGGGGAGGCGTATGCCATACGTCTCTACTCCGTGGGAGGACCGCCCCTCCCACCAAGAAAAAGGGCTCGCAGAGCTGCGCCGCCGCCTCGGCCTGCTGGCCGAGGAGGCGGTGCGGCTTGCGCACAGCGATCTCTTCGGCGCTGCGCTGGTTGCCCGGCGCGGCGCTGTCGAGATCGTGCTCGAGCGGGGGCCCCGCGGGGGCACCCGTGTGGTTGTCCACATGGGTGCTCTGGAGCGGGACGGGGCGGTCCGCCCCTGGAAGGTCGTTTTCGACCTCCCCGGGTGGGTCCGCCCCACCCCCGCCACCGTCACCGCCATCCGGCGGTGGCTCAAGATTGTGCGCGAGGTCCCGGGGGCTGCTTTGCAGCTCCCGGGGTCCTCGCGTCCTGTCCGGTTGGAGCCGGTGACGGCGGTGCCCGTAGGGCACTAGCCGTCCCGGTTCCCCTTTTCCTCCTCCCCGGCTGCAAAGCCGGGGCCGCTTTTTATCCCAGCGCCCTTCTGATCGCGTAGGGGTCGCGGGCCTGGATGGGCCGCGCCCGCACCGCCCGCAGCTTGCGGGAGACCTCCCGCAGCGGGAAGGTGAGCGGTTCCAGCGGGATCACCCGCCCGGGGTCGTCGGGGTCGGGCTCGTAGACCAGCAGCAGCGCGTTCAACCCCCCGAGGCGAAAACGGGGATCCTCCACCACCGCGAGCGCGAAGGGCCCCTCGAGCCCCCGCTTGTCGGGCAGCAGCGGCGCGATGTCCTCGATCGCGTACACCTGCGCGTTGCCGCTCACCACCGCGGTGTTGGTTAGCAGGACGGCCTGGGTACGCAGCGCGGCGTGCTCGGCGAGGGCCTCCATCTCCGGGGTCTGCTTGGTGGGCAGCCGCTCGGGGATCTCCATCTCCGGCTCGAGGCCCACCTCCAGCAGGACCCGGTTCCGCACCATCCGCTCGAAACCGTCGTCCCAGTAGCTCCGCAGCGGCACCAGCGCCGGCTGCAACCCCTCGAGAGCGAGCCGCGCCGCCCCCAGCGACAGCCGGTCGAGCTCCTCGTCGCTGCGGGGGTTGCGCGGTCGGGCGTCCTCTTCCAAAAGGCGCGCGAGGTCCGCCGTGCCGTGGGCTTGCCCTATGCGCGGGTCGGCGGTGGCCCCCCGGCCGTGGTAGCCTGCCAGCACCACCCGTCCGCGGTCGCGGGCGAAGAGCAGTATCCTGGGGGGATTTACCGCCACCCCCAGCCCCGGGCCGTCGTAGCCCGCATCCGGGTAGTGATCTAACACCACCGGGATGGGCCAGCCCGGCTTTCCATCCAGCAGGAAGTCGGCGTAGTCCTCCAGCATGCGGGCGGCGGTGCGGGGATCCATCTCCCCCACCAGTCGCCGGGTGGTTTCCGGCGCCACCAGCAGCACCGTCGCCAGCTCGTGGACGTTGCGGCGACGGGCGTATTTGGCGATGTTATCGAGCAGCGGCGTCTTTACCGCGGGGTGATTCATGTGTCCTCCAATCAAGGGGCGCGCAGTCGGGGTCGCGCTGGCTCAGGACCGGGTAGTAACCCTCGAATTTCTCGCGCCGGTTGTCCGGGTGCACCACGTAGACGCGCAGACCCTGCACCACCACGTGCACCCCGCAACGGCGCACCACCACCCGGCCGTCGGGGTCCTCGAGGGCCAGGTCCACCAGCTGGCTCTCCTCCGGCGGTGCCGGCCTCAGCAACCACCGCCCCGCCACCAGCAGCAGGGCGACGTAGCCGGTCACCACCAGGTAGAGGGTCCAGCGGGAGTTGCGCACGCTTTCATGTTAATCGTTTTCCCTCCCGGGCGTGGCCCCCTCGGGGGAGAAGAGCGCGACCGCGCCCGCTTGCGCCCGGGCGAACTCCTCCGGGAAGGGGTAGTTGCTCACCAGCGCCTCGAACCCCCCGCCCGTGTTTGCCTGCAGTCCCCAGTGGACCGGCAACCGGGCGAAGTGGACTTCCGGGCCCAGCACCTCCCGCATGCGGGCGTGCAGCTCGGGGTCGTCGTAGGTCGAGAGCAGCCACCTCCCCTCGAGCCCGCGCAGCGCCTCCCACAACCGCAGGTGCTGGTCGAGGTCGCGCATGCCCACGCCGTAGCGCACCTGATGCCCGGGGTAGGGCGGGTCGAGGTAGAAGAGGGTGTGCGGGGCGTCGTACTGCTCCAGGATGTCCTCCCAGGGTTGCTGTTCGATGATCACCTCGCGCAGCCGCGCGTGCAGTGCCCGCACCCGCCCCTCGAGGGTCCTCAGCGCACCGATGAGCCGGTTTCCCCCGCTTTCGTCCTTCTTTGAGGTTTGGAAGCGGAACCGGCCCGCCTCCGCACCCCAGCCGCCCATGACCAGGTAGAAGAAGCGGTGCGCCCGCTCCACCGGGTCGAGGTCCTCCGGGTCGAGCGCCGCCAGCCGCTCGTACTCCGCCCGGGCCACCAGCGTCCAGCGGAAGCCCTCGAGGAACCCTTCCGGGTCGTTTTGCAGCACCCGGAAGAGGTTCACCAGCTCGCCGTCGAGGTCGTTGTAGATCTCGACCGGGGAGCGGGGCTTGGCGAGCAGCACCGCCGCCGCGCCCCCGAAGGGCTCGACGTAGGTCTCGTGGGGCGCCAGCGCCCGCACGATTTGCTCCCGCACGCGCGTCTTGCCCCCGGCCCAGCGCAGCGGCGGCAGCGGCGGGCTGGTGACGGGCTTCATTGCGCGACCGGGCTGCGCAGCTGGATTTCCGCCTCGAAGACGGGCGGGTTCTCCCACTCGCGTCGGCGCAGCAGGCGGGCGAGCTCGTCTTCGTTTAGCCTCGGCTGGGGGCCGGTGACGAACGAGGTCATCGGCTTGAGTCGCTTGCCGTCGTAGTCGCTGGCCAGCCAGGTGCGCTTCATCCCGGGCAGGTAGCTGCCCTCGTTTTGGATCACCACCTGGTTCTGGCCGACGATCAGCAGCACCGCCCCGCCGGGGTCGGCGGCGGCGCGGGAAAGCAGGCGGGCCGCTTCCTTGAGTGAGGTGGCCTTGTACGCCTGGATCTTCACGGGTTCCTCCTTTCGTTTTTCAAGGACTTGATTCGTGCAAGCAAGCGGCCCCCGGCGAGGTGCCGGGGGCCGGGACGCGGGGCGGGCTCAGGTGTCCAGCCAGGGAGGCCCCTCGATCGCTTCTTTCTCGATCTCCTCGAGGTGGAAGTCCTCGAGGGGGTCCTCCCCGGGCTCGTCGTTTCGGTAGAGGGTAAAGATCGCGACGCCCCCATCCCTCAGCGGCAGGGGGTTGAGCTCGCCGTCCTGCAGTTCCAGGTCGATCTTCCAGCAGCCCGGGTGCGCCTCGAGGTGGGCCCGCGCGGCGGCGATGGCCTCCTCGAGGGTTGCGAACGACCCCAGGATCTCGGCGTCGTCCACCCCGATGGCGTAGAAGCGGGGAACGGGAAGGCCGAGCGCTTCGAGGTCGATCACCGCCCCGGGCGGGGTGCCCTCGACCCGGGCGATGGTCTCGTTGCCCTTGCGCAGGATGATTTCCTCGTCCAGGATGTCCATCAGACCTCTCCTTCCGGGATCAGGAAGCCGCCGCTGTACTGGGGGTGGCGGCTGCCGTCCTCGTGGATGACGACCACTTCCAGCAGGAAGTAGCCCCGGTCGTCGTAGACGAGCCGGGCCTCGTCGATGCGGGCGTCTTTGTAGGCGAGGCGTTCCGGGGGAAGGTCGGGAATGCTCGTGGCGGGTTCCCCGTTGTCGCTGAGGTCTCTTTGCCAGTCCTCGAACCCGGGCGGGTACGCCCCCAGCTCCAGCGGGTAGACGCGCGCCTCTTCGTTGCTCAGCTCGAAGGGTACGGAGACGCGAATCCCGGAGAACGTCCCGACTTTCCCGGCGAGGATTTGCCTTGGTTGTCTTGCCGCCGCCCGCAACCGGATGTTGCTGATGACCACCACGTCATCCGCCTCTTTGCCGCTGACGACGATGGCGCGGTAGCCCTGCTGGGGCAGCGTGCTGGCGAACTGGAGGCCCGCCAGCCCCTGGGCCAGCCGCAGCCCGGCCCAGAGGTTCACCTCGGCGCAGGGATCGTGCGGGAGGTTCCCCCGCTCGAACCCCTCGAGGAGCTCGTAGAGGCGCCCCATTGCTTCGTAGAGGATCCCCAGCGAGGCCTCGTGCGCCACGACGCGCGCGAGGCTGGGATCTTGCTCGGCGAGGCTTTCCCACGCCTCACGCCGCTGGCGGGCCTCCTTACGCAGGAGCATCGCGTCGATGGAGCCCCCGGGAACCTTGAGGCCCAGGTGTTGCAGCGTCTGGCGGGCAATGGCGAGCGCAGCCGCAACCGCGGCGGCGTAGGCCTCCGGGCTCTTCAGCGGCGTCCCCACCGGGTGCTGCCAGGTGTCGGTGAGGGTGCAGGGAACGATTGCGGTTTCTTGCCGGTCAGCCATGATCGGGGCCCTCCTTGAGGGCGGCGAGGTCCTCCTGGTCGAAAAAGTCGCTCTTGTAAGGGGCGTCGTGCATGGTGTAGGCCTCGAGCAGCCCGCTGCCGTCCTGGTAGGCGCCGAGGTTGAGTCCGGTTAGGTTTTCGGGCAGGGGTTTGGGCAGTGTGTGAGGCAGCTCCGTGATGAGGGCGGCCCACGGTTCCTCGCTCTTGGCCCCCAGGCTGTCCTCGAAGTCGTTAATGTCGTAGATGTTTTTGGTGAGCAAGAGCTCGCTGAGATCGCGGCTGTATGCAAGCACGAACTCTGCTTCTTCGAGGAGGTGTGCGCCTTCCAGGAAACTCTCGAGAACGGGTATGGCGTCTTCCTTGAGCAGGATAACGAAGTGTTCGTCGGCCTGTTCGTCAACTGGTCGCTGTACGGTGACCGCGATTGCTTTAGGCATGAGGTTCCTCCTTTCTGCCTGCCGGCAGCAGGCGCACCCTCTCGTAGTATCCGCTCGCGGTGATGACGCTGGCGGTGATCGTGCCCTTTTCGGGGTCGATGGTCACCGTCACCCCCCGGTCGGGGGCGGTGTAGCCGGTGTAGGTTCCCCGGAAGTGGTCCGCGTGATCCAGCACGTACTCGAGCCCCCCGGGGATCTCGAGGAACCGAATAAGCCGGTCGAGGTAGAAGTCGAGGGCGTTCGGCCAGTTGCCCAGCATCCGGCCGGGCGTTTCGTCGTAGCCGATCTCGAAGGGGTCGCCCAGCGGGGTGTAGGCGAACGCGAACGCCTTGTTGGAAAAGCGGCGGCGGGCTTCCTCGAGCACCTCTTTTGCCGACCCGGCGGGGAGGATTACCTCCCCTTCCGGGCCGAAGACGCGGTAGTACCTTTTCTTCATCGTTTTAGCTCCTTTAGCAGGCGGGTGAGGTGGAGTGGGGGGATCATGGCGACGAACTCGCCGCCGTTTTTCTGATGTCCCTTTAGTTTGACCCAGGGCAGCTCATAGCCGGTTGCGGTTGAGGTTTCAATGCAGAGCGTGCAGCTGGTTTTGATCCCCGGGTATTTACCGTTCGTTTCTTCGGGTAGTTCGCTTTCGTTCACCTCGAGGATTGCCGGGCCCCTTGGCCGCGAGCGGTTCTTTTTCTTCGCGATCTTTTCTAGCTCGGTGTCCCCGATCAGCCGGGGAACGGCGGTCGAGACCTCGGCGGCGAACCTCGCCCCCTCGAGTTCGTGCTCCCTGACCACATTTGCCAGTCCAGCAGCCTTTTCGAGCGCCCTCAGCAGGGCGCCGTCGATCCTGAGCGGAAGCCAGGCGGCAAGGGTTTCACCCGCCGGGTCTTCGGCCAGGGTGGGCAGGAAGAGGACCTTCATCCCGTCACCCCCTCGAGCCTCCCCGCCCCGGCGCTTTCGCTGAGCAGGGTGGCGTAGGCGCGGCCGCCGGCGTACTTGGGGTAGTCGTAGACCTCCACCTCGAAGCTGTGCCTCAGCAGCTCGGCCGCCATGAAGACTTCCCCGTTGTCGAGGCGGACGCTGGTGAGGTCGCCTTCCGGGACCGCGAGGTCGTCCGTCTCGAGGGTGAACGCCTCGCGCGCCTCCATCCGCGCCAGCTTCTCCGGGGTCATCAGCGCGCCCGCCGCCGCCTGCAGCGGCTCGTCGCCCCACAGGATCCCGCCCACCGGGAAGACCCCGTGCGCCATGAAGATCGCGCGCATGAGCCCCCGCTCGCGCAGGCAGTCCTTGAGGCCGCGGGCCTTTTTGATCGCGGCCTTGAGGGTGTCGTCGTTTCTTAGCGCCAGCCAGTAGTCCTCCGGTCCGTCGATCCCGCCGCTGAGGGTGGCGGGCAGTACGATCAAGCTCATGTTTCCACGCTCCTTTCGTTCGTCCCCATCGCGCCGCGCCAGCGGCGCAACCGCTCCGCGAAAAAGGGGGCCCCGAAGGGCCCCCTAGGCCGCCAGCGCCCAGACGCCCCGGGCGCGCGGCTCGAAGTCGGCGTACCGTTGCAGCGTCTGCCGGATTTTGGCGGTCCAGTTGGGGTTGGCCCGCACCTTCTCCGGCGCCCCCTCTTCGAGGGCCCGGTAGAGCTCCTCGAGGCGCATCACCCCGCCGTGCGCGACCAGCGCCTGGCGCACCAGCGCGCGCCAGGTCCCGCTCAGGCGACGCTTCTGCGCCGTCGCCATCGTAGCCAGCAGCTGGTAGACGCCGCGCTCCCGCTTGCGCCACAGCAGCACGTACTCGTGCAGGATACGGGGGTAGCGCAGGCGGTAGCTGGTGCCGGCCGAGCTGACGTTGTGCTGCTCCTTGATGAGCACCGCCACCAGCTCGTCCGCCGGCAGCCGCGCCACGAGCTCGGCCTGGAAGCTGTAGTAGCGCCCCTTGCGGCGCAGGTCGCCGATGAGGACGCCGTAGTGGCCGCCGCCTTTGGTGGCTTCGCGCTGGTTGAGCACCGCCTGGTGCAGCTTGTCGGCGAACTCCTCGACGCTGCCGGCGCGGGAGAGGTCGCTGGGGTGGGGCCGGTCGCCCCACACCTTGCCCGAGTAGACAATCATGTCGTGGTAGGGCGGGTGGCTGAACACCAGGTCCGCCGGCTCGCCCACCACCTCGAGGATGCTCTTCCGCAGGATGTCGAAGCCGTCCTTCAGGTCGAGGCCCACCGCCCGGATGCCCATCTCGCGGGCCACCTCGAGGGAGGTCCCGCTGCCGGCCATCGGGTCCACGAAGAGCCCGGGGCGCAGCAGCTCGAAGAGGTCCTTGTAGAGCCGCCCGCTGGCGTTGCCGCGGTAGCGCGGATTTCCCCACGGGCCGCGGTCGGGGTAACTGAGGATGCTCTTTTCCATAGCGCAAGGTCCATCGCGCCGCGCCAGCGGCGCAACCGCCACGAAAAACGGGGCCCTCACGGGCCCCGTTCCTCACCCCGGGGAGCCGGAGCCGGGTTCGATGTCTTCCTCGTGGACGGTGTGTTCGATGTAGCTGACGCCCTCCTCGCCCGGCTCGTAGAGCTCCGGGGGCTCCTGGTTGAGGGCCAGCTCGTGGGCTTTTTCGATCGCCTCGGCCTCGTTTTCGGCTTCCACGGCGTACCCGTGGTGGCTGGCAATTTGCCAGTAGATCGTTACCGGGACCTTGTACTTAGGCATGGGATTGCTTTTCTTTCACGTCTCTGTCACAGATGCCGTATGTACCGTCGAGGGGATTACCCCAGCAGATCGTGGTTACGAGCATGAAGAGGGAGAAAAAGAGCAAAAAGAGGAAAAGGGGGACTGCCATACCCCAGCTGAAGGCGCTGCTGTCGAATGAGATGTTATCGACGCCCCCTGCCTGTTCGGCCAATGCCGCGAACCGTTTTTCCGAGTAGATGAGCATAGCCAGATTGGCGAGCGTGACGAACGTCCACTTTTTGGGGTTCGCTTTCTCACATAGCTGGTGAAAAACGAACGCACCCACGATGTATACGATGGGTATTGCTATTAGGGTGAGGACGATATTCAGGAAGTAAGATAAGACTTCTCTTGGGGTGTCAAGCCTGAGGTTGGCGAGGAAGTCCGGCATGTTTTTCTCCTTTCGGGCAGCAACCACCTCTCCTCGTGGGGGTGGTGCGTGCACGGGTTGTGTCTTCGGTTTGGCGGCTTGCTTTTATCGTACTTGATGGCGGTCGTGGGGTACTCCCCCCGTGTCCTACACCGGCCGCACCGCCACCGCCACGAAGAGCAAGCCCCGGTCCTGGGCGAAGACCCAGGAGCGTTTCCTCTCGATCTGCAGTGCGCTGATCTCCTTGAGGACCTCGAGGTAGCGGATCTCGGCCAGCCAGTCCCCCTCGAGCACCGCGCCCACCATCTCCACCCTTTCGTTGATCCTGGCCCGGGCCAGGTCCTTGGCGTAGGGCCCCTCGAGCTCCTCGTCTAGCAGTGCGGTGACGAGGTTTTTGGGCAGGTCGTCCTTGCGCAGCTCCTCGGGGTTGCTCCCCGCGCTGAGGGCTTCCAGCGGGTAGGTGCCCGGGGGTAGCGGATCGCGCGGACGCCAGCGCAGCAGCGCCCGGCCGTTTTGGTAGATGTGGCGCTCGCCGTCGCTGTAGAAGTCGTCGAAGACCAGCCCCTTCTTGCGGGCGATCTCGCGCAGTCGCGCGGCCAGGAAGCGCGCCCGCGCCTCGGGGTCCTGGGGGCCCGGGGGCACCGGTCGCGGCAGCAGCGCCGCCAGCTCGCGGACGGCTTCGGCCGCCGGCATCCGCGCCAGCTTCTCGTCGGCGAGCGTCCAGCGCAGCTCGTCGAAGTCGAACCGGGCGTTGTAGGGGAGCGCGCCCGCCAGCGCCGCCCGGTAGAGGATCTTCTCCCGCTTGAGGTCCGGCGTTTTAGGGGTCTCTACGGTCTTGTTCATGATTGGGTTTCCTCCTCGAGTTTCACCAGGTAGAGCCTGCGGTTGCGCGCTGTGCGGGCCACCAGCCAGTTCCCGAAGGCCTCTACCCGCCCGCGCCCGGACAGCCGCAAGAGCTCCAAAACCGCGTCGAGGGAGAGCCGCCAGCCGGCCGCCAGGTCGCGCTCGTAGCCGTAGGGGCGGTGGAGCTCCACCGGCTCTTCTCCGGGGCACTTGATCACCAGCCCCGGCTGGTGGCGGGGCGCGATCAGCGTGCAGCCCCGGCTGGCGTAGGGTTTGAGCTCGCTGATCTTCACCTCGCGCACCGCACCCCGGCGGGTGACCGCGGCGAGGAGCAGGTCGCGGGCGTCCTTCCACTCCTCGGTCTCGCCTGGCGGGGCGTCCTTCGGCCCGTCGAGGGCCAGCAGGACCCGGCGGCCGCCGGCGGAGCGGTAACCGGCAACGCCGCGAAAGACGTTGACCGGCCCGGTGGCCCCCTCGCCCAGCCAGCGGACCTCGCGTTCGCTCAGGGTGCTCACGGGGCCTCCACCGGCGCCACCGCCACCAGGAAGGGGGCGCCTTCTTCCTTGCGGGGAAAGGCCAGCCAGATGGCCAGACGCTTTTCCACGAAAGTAGTTCCCGTCTCCTTCAGGGCTTCCCTGACCTGCTCCTCGAGCGCTGCGGCCCGCTCGGGAGTCGCGCCTCCCTTGTAGGGGATCCACATCCCGGTGTGGGACAGCTTCGCCGCCGCCGCCAGCAGGTCGGCGGCGTGGGCGGGGGAGTTGGCCTCGAGGGCCCTCTCGAGGTGCAGCACCTCGAGCTTCCCCTCCCCCGCGGGCTGCAGGATAATACCCGTGTACTCGCGCATCTTTTCCTCCTTTTCTGGCACACCCGGCGGGATTCGAACCCGCAACCTCCGGTTTTGGAGACCGGCGCTCTTCCATTTGAGCTACGGGCGCACGAGGTTCGGCCTTGCGGGACTCGAAAGCAGGGGCCCGCACGGGCCCCTGCCCCTTTTCCTCTTGCGTTTGTGGGTGTCTCCCCCGGCGGGAAGATACCTGCTACAGCACCACCTCGAGCTCGTTCTCCTTCTGATAGGGGTCGGCGGTGTGCCGCGCCAGCGCCTCGAGCAGGTCGCTGATGAGCCCGTGGTCCTCGTAGTAGAGCGCGTAGTACCACCCGTAGGGCGGCTGGAGCTCTTCCTCGTCCGGCTCCTCGAGGTCCTCCACCAGCGCGACCAGATCGACCGTCTTCCCCTCCGCGTCGACCCCCTCGAGGGCCTCCAGCTCGAACCAGGGGTAGATGGCGCCCTCCAGCTCCTTGCAGCCGCGGCTGAAGCGCACGCGCACGCGCTTCGCGTCCGGCAGGACCTTCTTCACGAAGCGTTCCAGCTCGGCGTGCTCCGCCGACCAGGTGCCCTCGTCGCTGAGCCAGACGACCCCCTCGAACTCCTCCAGCCCCGCCTCCTGCATCGCCCGCTCGATCAGCTCGATCGCCGCGCGCGGGACCTGCGGGTCCTCGAGGGTGATGTCCGCGCCGTCGATCTCGAAGCCGTCCTCGCCGAAGCGGGCCTCGACGTGGGTGAAGAGGGCGTCGCAGCAGTGGCTTTCCGCCCGCCAGCGCGCCCGCGGGTAGCGTCCCAGCCAGCTGCGGAACTCGGGGTCGGCGAAGAGCCGGCTGGCGTCCACCGCCAGCATCTTTCCCGGATACCTCAGAACCTTTTCCATCGTCTTCCTCCTTCTCCCCTATCCACCGCGCCGCGCAAGCGGCGCAAGCCGCTACTCGAAGAAGTCGTCCTGCTCTCCCAGGGCCGCCTGCAACCCGTCGGGGACCTCCTCCGCCGGATGGCCCTCGATCGGGTACCACTCGATCTCCTCGGGGAAGTCCTCGCCGTAGCCGGGGTCTCCGGTCACGGTCTCGGAAACCTGCGGGCGCCGTGCCCGCTTTTTCTCCGGCCGGCGCCCGCGCGTCTTTCGCCTCATCGTTTCTTCCCTCCTCTGCTCTCCACCGCCAGCGCCGCCACCCGGGCGGTGCAGCGTCCGATCGCCCGGGCCTCCGCCCGGCTCGGCCGCCACACGTCGATCTGGTTGCGCTTGCGCCGGTGCATCCGGTCCTCCACCACCAGCACCCGGCCCACCAGCGCCTCCGCCGCCGCGCCGCACCCCGGGCCGCTCACCTCGAGGATCACCACCGGGGTTCCGAAGCGCCAGCCGGCGCGCTCCAGGTCCCGGCTCACCGCCAGGATGCCGTCGCGCACCCGCGTCCCCGCGGCGGTGGTGAAGGGGGTGTCGTCGGTCTGGTCCGGGGTGCTGGAGTAAGCGGTGAGCGTCACCCGCGCGATCCGGGCCCGCTCCGGCAGCGGCGCCGGCGTCACCACCGGCACCGGCACCGGCCGCGCCACCTCAAAGACCCGCACCTCCGGCGGCCGGCTCCAGGCGATGAGCAGGAAGACCAGCATCCCCAGGGTGAAGCTGAGGACGTGCCAGCGCAGGCTCATTGGTTCTCCTCCTTTGCCGCCTTCGCCAGCGCCTCGAGGATCGCCTCCGCGGGAACCGCTCCCAGCAGCTGTGCGGTCGTGAGCTCTTTTAGCAGTCGCCGGTAGGCCACCCGCGGCGCGCTCGACCGCAGCACCCGCGCCGCCGCCCGGTGCACCTCGAACGGCAGTCCGTCGTCCTGCAAGACTGTCCGGGCCACCGCTTTGATGACCGCGTTTTTCGCTTCGTCCTTCATCGTCAGCCCTCCTCCGGGGCGACGGCCAGCAGCCGGCCCCGCCCCACCGTGCCGTCGGGGTTGCGCTCGTAGGCGGCCCAGAGCTCCAGCTGACGCGGGTTGATCTCGACCATCCCCTCCTCGGCCAGCCTCGCCAGCACCTTCTCCTTGAGCTCTTCCAGCAGCTCCGGCCTGCCGGCGTAGCCGAGCGAGTTTTCCAGCGTCACCACGGCCGCGTCCTCCAGCCCCATCGCCCGTTGCGCCTGCTGGCGCGCCTCGTCGATGTCGCGGGCAGTGAAGTGGCGGTGGGTTTCCTCCACCGCCACCACCTCGCGCCCGCGCGTTTTTAGCAGTGCCGCGCTGTACCTCACGGCTTGCTCACCTCCTCGAGCAGCTGCCGGCGCTCCTCCTCGAGCTTTCCGAAGTCGATGCCCAGCGCCTCCTCCGCGTAGAGCCCCGGCAGGCTCAGCCACTCCCGCTCCAGCCACTCGCCCCGCTTGCCCCAGCGCCCCAGCTCCAGGCCCTGCTTTTTTAGAAGCTGCTCCAGCGTTTTCACCGTCTCCAGGTCGCGGGCGTAGAATTTGAGGCGGTCCAGCAGCGGGTACAGCGGCTCGTTGTTCTCGACCTCGATGCCGATCTCCTCGAGCGCCGCCTGCGCCTCCGCGAAGGTCGCCTCGTCCAGCGGGTCGGCCGCGATGACCTCCTCCGCGAGCGCGTCCGCGAGCTGCACCAGCCCGCGAAGGCCCCGCTCCTCGAAGCTCATCACTATGTTCTGGCTGCGCACGGTCAGCCGGGTGGCGCCGTCGCTCTCGTCGCACCGCTCCAGCGCCAGCCCCCAGCGGGCGGGGAGCCTTTGCAGCACCGCCGCGGCCTCGCCCTTGGCGGGATCCTTCAGCAGCCGCAACCGCAACAGCGGCACCCCGCCGAGGCCCACGCGCTCGGCGGCGAAGTTCTGCAGCATCTTCCGCAGCTCCTCGTCGCCCGCCAGCCGCTCCACCAGCACCCGCGCACCCGAGCCGTCCAGCCAGACCTCTCCGTCGTGAATCCGGCCCATCACGCCTCCTCTCCGAAGGCCGCACCGGCCTCCTCGTCCAGCGGCTGCACCATCCAGTGCAGCCGCCCGTCCGCGACGCCGTACCAGAGGATCGCCCCGCCGCCGCTCACCTGCTCCCGCAGCAGACCGACATCTTTGGCGTAGGGCATACCCCGCTGGCTGAAGCCGCGAAAGATTACCCCCTGGACCTCCTTGCCCGTCTCCTGCGCCTGGCGCACCGCCTGACGCAGGTGCTTGCTCCAGCGCATTTCCTGCATTTTCGCACCCCCTAAGCCGTCACCTGCGGTCCTTGCGTCCGCACCCGCACCCACAGGTTCGCCAGCCGCTCCCAGCTCTTCGGCGCCGCGGGGATGGTGCTGCGGTAGCGCAGCGGGCGCCCCCGGGTGGTCTCCAGCACCTCGATCACCGGCTCGCTCACCCGCCCCGGGGCCAGCTCCACCTCCAGCGCCAGCGCCCAGTCGATCAAGTTGCGGATGTCCGCCGCGACCTTCGGGCCGTCCTCCGGCTGGGTGTGCCAGCGCTCGGCCACCACCTCGAGCCCGCTCTCCGGCTCCTCCAGCACGAAGTAGCGCACCCCGAAGACCTCCCGCGGCTCGATCACCAGCCCCAGCTCCCACTCCAGCAGCAGCAGCGCCGGTCGCCAGTCCGCCACGTAGCCGTCGCTGCTGATCCGCACCGCCCCGCCGGAGTGGTGCCACCACAGCAGGTAGGCGACCATCACCGCCAGATCGTAGGGGTACCTGCCCGTCTTGGTGAAGTAGAAGTCCTCCGGGCGCCCCTCGCGGTCGTACTGCGCTCCCAGGAAGCAGGTCTCGTACTCCTGCGGCCGCACGCCGTTGAAGGCCACCTCCTGCGCCGCCAGCAGCGGCTTGCCGGTGCCGTTCGGCCCCGCCAACGGCGGCAGCACGCCGCGATCGCGCAGCCGCGTCAGGTCGCGGCTCACCGCGCTCACCGCCGCCAGCGCGACCTCGCGCTTCCCCTTCTGAATCCGTGCGTAGTGGGCGTAACCCATGTTTTCCTCCTCTCGCGGGCCCTACGAGGCCCTTTTCTCCAGCGCGCCCGCGCGCGCCGTCACGAAGTCCTCCGGGTTGAACGCCTTCATCTGCGCCGCGTAGCGCCGTGCCTCCTCCCGGTCCATCCGCCGGTACTTGCCGTAGTACCCCTCCGGGACCCACGCCAGGTAGTCCTCGGGAGCGGTCTCGATGAGGAACACCTCGCAAGGCGGCTGGCCGCCGGGGGCGACGCCGCAGACGAAGCGCCCCAGCCTGCGGGCGTCCTCGGGGAGCCAGTCCTGTCCCGCCGGCGTTTTTTTCTCAGGCGGCGGCAGCAAGCGCATCCTGGATCACCTCCTCCACCAGCTCGGGGTAGTCCTCGACCAGCCAGTTGAGCTCGTCGTTGCTCAGCTCCTGCAGATACGCTTCCTCGAAGAGGCGCAGGTAGTAGCGGTCCATCTCCTCGAGGATCCACCCCAGCGGGGTGTCCTCGCTGTCGAAGTACCCGCGCCGGGTCGTCTCCACCTCGATCTGCACGCCGTCATCGCCGAAGGGGTCAAGGCCCAGCGCCTTCGCCAGCGCTACCAGCGCGCCCGTGTCCTCCTCGAGCGCGTCCAGCCGCTGCTCCAGCGCCTCGTCGCAGAGCTCCACGCCGTTGCCCAGGGCGAAGAGCCCCAGCCGTCCCCGCACCACCCGCGCCAGCTCGACCAGCGTCTCGTGGCCGCTTTTCTCCAGCGCCGGCAGCACCTCCTTGTGCAGGTACGCGAGGTCGCTTTCGTTGCGCAGGTTGTAGCGCAGCTCGTCTTCCAGCCAGCTCTTCCCCGCCTCCGCCCAGGCGATCCCCTCGAGGCCCCTCTGCCAGCGCCGCAGCGTCTCGTTCTCGCAGCGAACCTCCCGGTTCATCAGCGTGCTGTGCCACGCGCCCTCGAAGCTCACGTAGGCGCCCTGGCGAAAGAGGTCGTAGAAGAGCTGCTTCTCTCTGCGCCGCTCCGCCACCTCGAACCCCAGCATCGTCAGATCCGCCAGCGCCAGATCGACCGCATCCTCCAGCCGCGCGTCGCCCAGTAGCTCCTGGATTTGCCAGTACGCCGGGGTCTCCGGGCGCGCCTCCAGCGCCTCCTTCAATCGTTGTACCTGGTTCATCCGACCCTCCTTCGCGCAAGACCATCGCGCCGCGCAAGCGGCGCAACCCTTCCCCGCCGCGGATGTGCGGAAACGAAAAAAGCGCCGTGCGGCACGGCGCTTTTCGGATTCTGGTGTGGTTGTTCGGGGACGTGCTATACTTAGGGCTATGAGTTAGCGCGAGAGGACAAAAGCAGAAGGGGAGCCTCGAACTCCCCTTCCCCCTAACCAAAGCATTCCGTCCCCGTTATATTAGCAAGAAAATCCGGGGGCGTCAAGGGGGGAGCTTTTGCCCGAAACCAGCCTCGCGCTGGGAGTACGCAGATGACGCTTCCTGAAGGTTCCACTTTCCCCGTCCGGTTTTCAGACCCCTTCGACCGCTGGCTGGCCGGCGACGCCGTAGGCGCCTGGGAGGTGACGCCCACCTCCGCCCGTCCCGAGTTCCTCGAGTCCGTCGCCGCCGCCCTCATCGGCCCTCGCCACGTCGCCCGCAATGCCGCCACCCGCCGCCACGTGCGCCGGGTGCTGGTGGTCCTCCTCGAGCGCGGCTTCGCCCGCGCCGAGCGCACCCGCCAGCGCCGCAGCGGCGAGGCGGTGGTCCACGTCGTCCAGTTCGCGCTGGCGCACCAGCTCTGGCCCGGGGTCCCCCTCGAGACCGCCCGCCGCCGCCTCCGCGTTGCCCTGCAGACCCTCGCCCGCCTGGGCCTGGTGCGCTACCGCGCCCGCGCGGTGCGGATGCCCTCCGGGGCCCTCCTCCGCTCCGGCACGGTCGTGCGCCTCCGCCTCCGCCCCGGGCCCGTTGGGCCCTTCCTTCCCGGCGACCTCGCCTACCGCTGGCGCGACCTCGAGGCCGACATCGCTGCCGGTCGGGTGGCGGCGCAACTTTCCCGAACTGCTAACGTAGACCGTAAGCGAAGGTACGAAGAGGAGAAAACAATTGGGTTTGCCCTTGAGAGCTTACAGTCTTCGTTAGGAGTTTGGGAGAGTTCGTCGCCGGCCGGGCGCCGCGCGCTGGCGGACCTGGTGCGGGACCTCGAGCTGGTCCGCGACCGCACCCACCTCGAGGTGGGCCGCGTCGCCGCCGCCATCGCCGCCGCCCTCTCCGATACCGGCTCCCTGCGCTACTACGCCGGCCTCCTCTGGCGCGCTTTGCGCGCGGGCCGGCTGCACGCCCTGGCCCAGCAGCTGGAGCGCCTCCTGGCCGAGGTCGCCGAGGGTGGGGTGCGCCGCCCCGGGGCCCTCTTCGCCAGCCGCATGGGGCGGCTGGGCGCGGGTTAGCGCGTAAAAAGAATCCCCGCCCGCCTGTGGGGTGGGCGGACGGGGGGTGGTGGTGCGTGCTCTCATTTTACTGCCCGCTGGACCGCCAGCGCCAGGTTGATCGCGGCGACGAGGACTTCCACCAGGTCCTCCCGCCCCGCGGAGAGCTCCCGGTACGGCTGCAGCACCTCGCGCTGGAAGTGCTCGCAGGCAGCGATGGGGTCGTCGACCTCCAGCGGCGCCAGCAGCCGCCCGTCGGGAAGCTCCAGGTAGTTGATGTCGATCTCGTCCCCCTCGAGCCGCCCGCAGGCGTCGCAG
>Ga0256835_1001014_pt1 | contig 17878 bp, 19 predicted proteins | sample PIR30metaG_FD_185972 | JGI IMG/M metagenome (GOLD analysis project Ga0256835, IMG submission 185972) | Hydrothermal vent microbial communities from East Pacific Rise, Pacific Ocean - PIR-30 | ecosystem: Environmental > Aquatic > Marine > Hydrothermal vents | place: Pacific Ocean: East Pacific...
TACAAGTAGAAATAGTAGAGTCGTCCAGCCAGTAATGGATTATAGAGAGATACTGTATAGGTTACGCACGCCCAATCCTTCACTGTTACAGACGACAACTATATCTCCTTCACCACAAATATATATTTATGAAGTAATGAGACTCGGATCAGAGCCTAATGTAGAATACAATATGCATTCATCGAATCAACACTTCACAGCCTCTACATGCATTGTTGAGCTAACCGGTTTGATACTGCTTCTCTTGACGATCCTCATAGTATATATGTTAAAAACAAGGTTCATACATTGATCTTACGGGCTGTTCTCTAGTCAAATGTTGCATAATGGTTTATCTATCACTAATAGCAATATGTTTCTAATGGTGCCGTCTTTTGAGGAGGGATAAAAAGAATGAAAACGATGGTCTGGACCCCATTCTTGAACTTAGCGGTAGTAGTCTAAGGGTTTACATGTTATTATTGTCGGAAAAGAAACCTATGAGTATCAGGGAGATCCAGCGGAGGGTGGGATTTAGGAGCCCAAATAGTGCTAGGCATCATCTCGAAAGACTGTATAATATGGGGTTCATAAAGAGGACTCGAAATGGATATGTTGCTGTAAAACCTCGTTCATCAATACTTGATCTAGTTATAATGGTTAAGGGTAAGATCCTTCCTCGACTACTATATGTTGATCTTTTGGCTCTGTTCCTCTTCATAGGATATATCGTGGTATTTCATTCTTCATTGAACTTGTTTGTAATAGGGTCTTTTGTAACTATTATATCTGCATTATCATATGAGCTATACAGAATATATAGTAGGCTAAAGAGACTTATAGAACGTATCAGGAATAGTTAAAACAAGCCATTATACAATAATTTTAAGTTTGACTCTCTGACAAAATAACATTGGCAAATAAGCAAATAGCTGAGGAGCGGTAAGATTACCTGAAAGAAGGTGATACCAGCATGAGAACAGTGGTGATCAGCCACTGGGATCTCGATGGGCTTGCTAGCGCGGCAATACTAGCTTTAAAAACAGCTCCTCTAAAAATATGGTTGGCAAGCGTGACAGCCGTACCAAGATATCTAAGGAAAGCCCTGGAAGAATATAGTCCTGACCACATATGGATTAGTGATCTTAATCCTCAAGCAGCTCAAATAAGCGATCTCAGGATGCTTATTAAGCAGGCAAGCATCGAAGGCGTAAAGATCCGCTGGATCGACCATCATGAATGGGATCGTAGCATTTATGATCTAATACATCAGTACGATGAAACCGTATGGTACCTCGTGGACCCCTCAACGGTTACGGCAGATCTCGTGGCGAGGAAGTTCAGAGTAAGAGATAATCCGTATATTAATGATCTCGTAAGTCTAGCTATTGACGACGATTTCTTCCTAAACCGCTACGACTTAACGATCAGATGGAGGAGAGTTCTACGCTGGTACTCATGGAACATTAGGTACAAAGCCCTAAATAGCTTTATCGGTGGCGAGATAAGTCCTTACTGGATGAACAAGCTATACGAGGATGAGGTCAAAAACCTCTATGAGAACCTGATCAGAGAAGCACTGGGCAGAATGGATATTATCGAGAAGAACGGGATTAAGATCATCATATTCCAAGACGTGGATCCCAAGGTTCACCCAGGAGAACTAACCGATGCAGCCAAGAAGAACGGTGTGACCGCAGACATATACATTGTGAGATATCCGAGAGGAGCGAGCCTAAGAAGCGACTACTATGATGTATCACTTATAGCGAAGAAACTAGGTGGCGGAGGACATCCATACGCTGCAGGTATTCCGGGCAAAATCAATGTATCAAAGATAATAGAGATGGTCGCGCACACCTATAAGCAGAGAATGACGACGAATACTATCGTTATATAAACAGACTGAACACGAATAAGTAGGATGCACTATTTATCCAAGGGTTTGATCATTGTATAAGCTCTTCATGCTAATCCTTACAGCCCTACTACCCGGCGTCGAAGCGCGGGGCGCTATACCATTAGGATTCGTACTAGGCCTCAACCCCTATCTTGTCCTAATAGCATCATACATCGCTAGCTCCATACCCTCAATACCGATAATACTTCTCCTTGAAAAAATAGAGCCATATCTACGGAAATACAGGTTTATATCAAACATATATGATAAATTCCTCGATAAAGTAAGGGAAAAAGCAGAATCTGTTAAGAACCATAAATACGTCTACCCAGCTCTCTCAGCATATGTTGCTGTTCCTCTCCCTCTAACAGGGGTCTGGACTGGTAGTTTTATAGCCTACATTCTGGGCCTAGAGCCTCGCAAATCAATAATAAGTGTCTTTATAGGTAATCTCATAGCCTCAATAATAGTTTTCATAACAGTCTATGGAGTATCTCTTCTGCTATGAATCCTAGGCCCTTTAAATAAATAATTAGCCACTTATAGACCGGTGTATGATACATGAGCGATGCAAGAGTAAGCCTAAAGAATAATGTGCTAATAGAAGAAGATCTTATCGGTACAGCGTATACAATCTCAGACATGATGATTATAAGCCTCGCGTACCACGACATAGTTGATAAACCCGAGGAAAAAGAACATGCCAAGAACATTATCAGAAGCCTCGTCACTGAATGGCTCGAACTAGTAGCCCCCATAAAGTATGTTCCAGGCCTAGTAGAAGAAGTCGCCAATACCATCAAGAACAAGCTATGGGACTCTATCATTGATGAGGAATTCCTTGAGAGGATAATAGTTGACACACTAATATTTAAGGAGAAAGCTCTCGTCGGAGACGAGCCTGAGGTTCTAGAAGCTCTCGCAACAGTATTAGCGGCGAGACTAGAGTATTTAATCGAAGCTCTCGGCGGAAATCCGCGCAACACAGTCATTATACACGATATACTATACGGTGAGAAACCAGGCTCTGTGAGGATTGCGGAAGAAGTTGCTCTTGCAGCTACATTGCTAACGATTGCAACCAACTAGCGATGAGAAGAATATTTTAGACGTAATTGTTATTTGAAACGTTTTATAGATGTATCTATTCTAGTCGATTTAATCCGTTAGGGTTACATTTTAAAAATAATATATACCTATATTGTCTTAACCAAGAAATTGACATAGAGCATGTATATTACCTTGTTCAAGGATGGTTCTTCAGATCTATAAGGTGGTGCTCTGAAGTGGTTTCAAAAAGAGATGTTATCCGTACCTATATACCTGTGATTATCTTAATTGTTGGTCTTTTCATAAATTATAATATTGCAAGCACAAGTCTTGTGATCGGTGATTTTCCCGCGGAAGTGCCTCTGTATTTTAATTTACCTATGAGGTTTACGCAGGATTACCTAGTCACAGATATTGGTACAGGTAATTCTGTCCTTATACAGCACGAGGGGTTTTCATGGGCCATTGGATTCGCGGCTACAACGAATAGTACATCATTCATACATGTCGAGCTGTCGGGCCCGGATCTCTACGCCATCCTTGTCTGGATCGCTGCTATGATCATCTATTATCTAGCCTACAGGTTAATCAGTAAGCGTTATGATTTCATAAAAATCGTTGTAGCCATAATATTGATCCTGTCGCTGATCAGTCTATACTACTACAATAGCTTCTATAGCATACCGATGGTAAAAGCCTATAATGTCATTAAATTTAAGCCTATAACAATTGTTAACACGACACAGACAACTATGTACGTGGTAGACCAAGGGCTGACGGCAGACTCATTGATCTATATATCAACTAATATTCCTGTTAACATCATACTTGCGTATGGCCCTAATCTCGAGCACAGCAGGGTACTGGCAGTAGCTACAACACATTATGGAGGATATCTCAAAGCAGTCGAGCCCCATAGCGTCCTAGTGATCCAGAGCCTTAAAGGCCTCAAGCCGAGCTTTGTCTATCATCGTGTATACTTCGTGTTCATACATGGGCCGAATAGCTTCGTGATGATCACACCATTATTGATGCTAATAGCCGCTTCCGCAGTAGTATCTGCATACTATAGGTTAAGTCACAAGGTTGAGACAAAAACTGTTGAAACCATAGAAGAAGCAAGCGTAAAGACTAAACCTCAACAATCTGGAGAAGATTCTTCTGACTTAGTCTCATAACAGCGAAGTACTTGACGGATATGTTTTTGAGACTTCTATTATCACCCATAACCATTACTGTTACGAGTCTTGCACGTGCTCTCTTCAGATTGTACCTGACAAGGTTCTCAGCGATCCTATCAACACCATCTGTTATCAAAATTATATCGCTTAGATCCTTCTTCCTCGCCCTCCTGATATCGTTGCAAGCCGTGATGATCGCCTTAGAAATATCGGTTCCACCGCTCCCCTTGATCCTTGCAATATACTCGATCATTTTCAAAACTTGTTTAGCCTTAGGCCTACGCCTGATCATTGTGAGGGGATATGGTATGCTGTCGAAGAATCTGAAATAGAATTCTCTGTTCTCTCTCACAGCTCTCATATAGAGGCTCAGCGTTACTGCTTTAGCCCATATCATCTTAGTTCCATCCATACTGCCCGATTTGTCCAGCAAGACGTAGATCGGTCCCTTACCCTGGGTCAATACTTTTCTATATAGTAAGAGTTTTCCCTCAAGGAGACGCAGGTAGAACAGCTCGTCGGGGAGTGCGAGTCTGCTAGGAACAATTCTCTCAATATCCTTCCCGTACTCATAGCTTTCGAGCTCGCCGTGTTTGAACTGAAGCTTCCTTTCGGGAATACGTAGTTTCCAGGGCTTGATACCGGTCAGTAGATCAAGTATTCTTCTAACCTCAAGGTTCCTGGCAAGCTTGATCAGTTCAGGACCATACTCTTCATAGGCCATCATACTTATCGTTCCAGGCTGCTGGCCTTCAACAAGGGTCTTAAGCTTCTTAGCATTATCGACGTCTCTAGCCGTGATATTCGCTGCTTTCTCAACCATACTCTTAAGCTGATCTTCTCTTAGATTAGATGGTAAAACACCCGCTCTACCCCTACTATTTTTTCTACCCGGTTTCTCGCCCCTATTCTTCTCAGCCAGCTTCATCATCTCCGATATAAACACGCTTGCAGCTATGGATGAGAGGAGAGGGTCTATTAGAGTCTTCGATCTGATCTCATGAATTCTCGTAGAAGACAAGAGGTTACTGATGAGCTTATAGTCATTAATCCTCGATTCCGGTATCTCGTCAGCTTCTCTCAGTATGGGCATCGGTAAGTAGAAACTATAGAATATGTCTGTCGATAGCGTAACAGGGATCTCGACTTCTTTTCCTAGGAGAATACGTGATATTCTAGCAACACGTGCTCCACGGTACTGAGCTACAGGGTCGTCGTAATTTACTCCTCGGAGTAGACTCTCATTGTTATTCTTGTGCATCATCATATTATGACCCGCTACATCATGAACTTCTGTTTAATCAAGTCTATTAATTCGTTGATCTCAGATAGCACGTCAAGGGCTCTTTTTCTAACGATTTCGTCGCTTGTCTCGTCGGCCATTCTCCTTACACGTTCTCTGACGCTCTCAAAGCTTCTCAGATAATCTACTAGGCGTGGATCGAAATCCGTTACATGAAGTATGTATTCTTTAGCCTCACGCGCATTGGCCTCTATTTCCGCCAGCTCTTTCAGATGCTTCTCGGTCGCCCTGATCTCGTCGAGTAGGATCGCGTAGACCTGGCTCATCTCATCCTGATCTCTTGGGGCAACGTGTTTTAGCACATACAGGTCTTCTTCTCTAGCAACCATTCTACCGTTGAGAATCGCGGAACCAGCGATGGCTTTGAGCGCCTTGCCCTTCCTTCTATCCGTGACATGTATGCCCTGATCCTCGAATATAGCGTATAGACGGAGCAGTTTCTCCTTTATAGGCTCAAGGTCCACGTCGAGAACCATCTTGTTGATCATTCTTATATCATCCATTGTGAGGACGGGCTCGGGGTTCTGGTATAATCCTCTCTCAATATCCCATATTGCGTCGAGCAGTTCTCTCCATTTATCCTCGCTGACAGGCATGACGAAGTGCCTGTAGAGGAAACGATCATATAGGGCTTGTAGCTCTGGCTCGTCGGGGATAGTGTTGCTGGCAGCTATCATAGTCCATAACGGTACTTTTATCTCGCTATAGCCATCATAGAGTATTCTCTCATTCATTATCGTCAAGAACATGTTGAGAATAGCGCTGTTCGCATTGAAGATCTCATCTATAAATGCTATTTCTGCTTCGGGAAGCTTGTTACGGGTTATCCTGACATAGCGTCCTTGTTTCAACGCATTAATATCGAGGGGGCCGAAGAGCTCGTCGGGCTCCGTAAACTTTGTCAGCAGGTACTTGAAGAACTTAGCGTTGATAAGGTCTGCAGCTCTCCTGGCAAGAGCTGATTTACATGTGCCCGGCTCACCGATCAATACAATGTGCTCCCCAGTTATTATTCCGAGAGCTATAACTCGTGCCTCTTCTTCCCTACCCACAAAGGGCTCTGCAAGCCTTTCAACGAACTCTCCTGCTTTGCCGAGAAGATCATTAATCACTGTTTTCTCCAAGATCAACACCGCTACGCCACAGGTTTCCTCTTGAAGATTCTAGATATAATTAGACATTAAAATAAGGCGCGGAGTGGTCGGCTGAGCAACTCCTCAGCATCCCTGCCTTTCAGCTGAAAACCGGGCTCGTCATCCCATAGAAAAGGATTTGGAAAACTAGGATAAATTATTGATTGTATCATGAAGTATTTTCTCTAGTTCCTCTAGATCTTCTTGTAGAAGATCCTTTAATCCCTTGACCCTTCTCCTCATGAGGAGCTTCCCTGTTATTATCATTGAGACGCCGATGCTGGTGGAGATCATTGTTGGATCCGGCATCATGAGGAATATACTACTATACTTCAATAACTTCTCTCCCCGCTCATCGGGGCCTCCCTTGATCATCCTAGCTGTCTTCTTGATCTCCTCGTAGATCTCCTTTACTTCTTCCTCATCTATTCCTAGGCTCATCTCTTATACGCCCTATTCCAGAAATAATAGTTGGAATATGGTTTTAATTAAGGGGGCCTAACGGGTTTGTACAATTTATTCATCGGAAGAAACAGTGTAAAAGGGGTATACATGCTTATAATAGAGGTTATAAAACCGATCACGTTAATGATCAATAGAAGGAAATACTTGTTGGACAAAACACACTTGATATATGTTGGATCAGCGTGTGGACCGGGAGGCCTATCGGCTAGGATTTCGAGACATTTAAGAAAAGATAAGAAGATCCATTGGCACATAGATCAAATAACGTCGTTAGACCATGCAAGAATAAAGGCAATATGTTTGCTTCCATTGGCCCCTTCTATCTATGAGTCAATAATATCTGGTTTTCTAGCTGATGTTCTTGACTATGTACCACGTTTTGGCTCAACTGATAAACCTAGAGATAAGTCACATTTATTTATATGCGGAACAATGGGGGAATGCATAGAAGTGATCAAGACCATCCAGAATAGGACGAATTATCCGGTTATAACAATCATTATTGACCAATGATATTTCGTTCCAATGATGAAAACATTGAAAGATACAAGGATATATTAACCCCCCACGCAATAACTGGAATCAATTCATAACACGTAGGAGTCGAAACCCGTAATGTCCGAAACAGAAGAAAATACATCTCAGAAGAAACGTATAATCGATCTCAAATCTGGAGAAGAAAACGTCCACATAACTGGTCGAGTCCTCGAGACAACCCCTCCTAAAGTAATACAGACAAAGAGAGGTCCTAGAACAATAAGCAATGCTGTAATAGGCGATGAGTCTGGAAGAGTACAGGTAACACTTTGGGGTAGCAAAGCAGGGACTTTAGAGGAAGGAAAAGTAGTTGATGTCAAGGGAGCATGGACGACGAGTTTCAGAGGAAAAGTACAGCTGAATATCGGTAGATCAACCACTGTAGAGGAAGTATCAGACGAAGAAGCACCACAACCCGAAGAAATACCTGAGGACCAGCCAACAGCACCATACACGCCGTCTAGAAGACAGGGATTCAGCCGTGGAAGGAGAAGATACTATCGTCAAGGAGGATACTGAGGTGTCCAATATGGAAAGCGGGGAAGCCCCCGTACCGGGCGACAGCAACGAGAACAAAATATCAGAGAAAGCCAGGAGAATATACGATGAATTAAAGGTGAAGAAGCCCAAGAGGAACGGTGCATTCCTAGGGGAGGAGAAAGAGAAATTCTATGTCGCGAAGTCGGAAGAGGAGATCTACGAGTTATCAGCCCTAGCATACTATGTATGGCTACTCTGTGACGGAGAGCACACAGTCGAGGAAATAGCCAATAAGATAAGTGAAGATGTACAAGTACCCGTCGATGAGGTTATAGAGCCGCTCGCACTAGCTATAAACAGCCTCAACGAGGCAGGACTAGTAGAGATCTCGGACTAAACAATAATAGGCTCAACATATAACCATAGCGCATAACACGTAGCTTTTTTACCATTGAGAAACCTGTTTATCAGTGTTTAACGCTATTTTCACATAATGAAGAAAAAGCTATGCGGTGAACAACTAGTGATAAACAATTATGAAAGAGATGTTCTGCCTAGACATTACTGTTTAGACATAGCATTATACGCTATAAAAAGATCCGATCCATATATTAGTGTATCGGAGAATCTATCCTATTCTAACCATGTTCTCCGTGTAGCTGGGAGAGAAATACGTATCAAGGGAAGAATATTTGTTGCAGGCATAGGCAAGGCATCCTGTAGAATGGCCAAAGCTGTAGAGGAGATTATCGGCAATGATATCGAGGACGGAGTCGTATCCACAAAATATGGTTATGGCGAGAAACTCGAGAGGATAAGAGTTATTGAAGCAGGGCATCCTGTACCAGACGAGAATAGTTTGAGGGCGGCGGACGAGATAATAGGGATCGCTAAACGGATGAGGCCCGAGGATACATTGTTGTTCTTGATCTCCGGTGGAGGCTCGGCTCTTTTCACCAAACCCTACCCTCCTATAACTCTCGAAGAACTTATAGAGACCCATGATCTACTGGTGAAATCAGGTGCGAGGATACAAGAGATAAACACTGTTAGAAAACACATCTCCCTCGTCAAGGGAGGACGATTCGCAAAAATGGTACCTGGAAAAATAGTGTCGTTGATTGTGAGCGACGTAGTAGGTGATGATCTCTCAACGATCGCTTCAGGCCCTACAGCACCCGATCCAACAACATATGATGATGCAAAAAGAATATTGGTAAACTATGAGCTATGGAACAAGGTTCCCGCGAGTGTTCGTAACGTCATAGAGAAGGGATTAAGGGGCGAGATACCTGAGACCCCTAAAAAACTCGATAATGTCAATAACAATATTATAGCGAGCGCGGGTATAGCAGCGGAACATGCTGCTAAACGCGCCCTTATACATGGACTGAAACCAGTCATCATGACGACTACGCTCGAGGGGGAAGCGCGTCACGCGGGAACAGTAATTGCATCTGTTATCGAAGAAATAGTGAAGAAGCACCGTCCATTCAAACCGCCCGTATGCCTTGTATTCGCTGGTGAAACAGTTGTTACGATCAAGGGCAAGGCAGGTAAAGGCGGTCCCAACCAAGAACTAGCGCTCAGCGCATCCATTAAGATAAGCGGGCTTAGAGGTGTTGCACTAATAGCCCTAGATACGGACGGAACTGATGGCCCTACCGATGCAGCTGGCGGCCTAGTTGATTCGAGAACATACGATATACTGATGAGTAAGGGTATTGATCCCGAGAAGAGCTTAATGGAGCATGACGCATACAATGCCTTAAAAGCATCGGGAGACCTTGTCAAAACAGGGCCTACAGGCACCAATGTCAATTCGATCGTAATAGGAGTTATACTGGGATGACACGCCATGCTACATGTGAAAAGGCTTACCCCGATAATTCTTCTACTCATCATAACATCAATCTATCCATTATCAATAAGTAGCATAGGTGCTTCAGCTGAACAATCATCTAATCCGCTGGGATGGTTTAACCTTACAGTAATCGTTAATGGTTCAATAACGAATCTAGGCGATAAACCCCTACCAATAAATCAGACAGACCTCCTCATCTTCGACTATCCAATCAATATGTCAACTCAGAAAGTTCTCGGCGTCGAAGCATTCGTTAACGGTTCAAAATACCCTTACAAGATAGAGGGGCCATGGTATAATCCAAGCCTAGTGATCGAGGCTCCAAAGATCGAGAACTCCAGCCTAATGCCTGGCCAGACAATATCAAGCATGGTAATATACAATGTATCAGTCAATGTGGGGAAGCGCTTCCTTGAAGCAGTGAATATAAAGCCTGAAATCGCGGGTAGATGGAACGATATACCCGAGAAGATAAAGAGCAACTACACACGCATTACTCCTTTGTGGAATTACTCGAATCCCCTTATCAGTCTATACATAGAATACATTCGTTCACTCGAACACTCCAAGACCCCTCTGGGCGCCATAGAAGAAATACTCGGCTGGTTCGACAAGAACGTCAATTACAAGACGAGAATACCTGCAAGACAGCCTTGGGAAACGCTCATGTATATGGAGGGCGATTGTGACGATCAATCTAATCTACTGATAACAGTATTACGCGGCCTCGGTATCCCAGCTTATCTTGAGATAGGGCTAGTCTATATATCAGGACTCAACATTACGAGCACAGCGGCCAACGGCCTACTAATATATAGGTTCGTTAACGGTGGCTCCCATGCATGGACATCAGCTTATGTACCGCCATGGGGCTGGATAAGGATCGATCTCACCGCTAGCCTGGGTACAGGATTGAACCATATAAAGACAGCAGCATACTATGTATACCCGACAATCGTGATATCGAGGATTTACGGGCAGAACTACGCGGCAGGAACAGCCAGGTTCACAGTAGAAATAGTGTCAAGAAGGATCGAGTACCGTGTAACGATAGAATTAATCGCCCACCAGAAATCATAGTTCTACACAGGGGCCGGATGACCGAAGACTCCAATACTGAGACTCATGTCTATGAAGACACTCCACCCCTCGGGACGGTTTACTAGTTTACTGATTAGTACTTGGGTGGCTCGTAGCGCTTCGCAAGATCCTTATAATTATCGGTTATCATTGAAATGATCTCGCTCCTATGAACCCTGGTTAGATGAAGGTAGAAACCCCTCCGTGTAAAGGGGCCTTTACCGCAGAGCTTGCATCTTATGAGGCCTTTATGTAGAACCACTATGTCTGAAGCAACAATATTGACTACTTTTCTCATTATAGGGTATCTTGAAGACCCTGTAATCCTATGAAGATCTATGTCGTCGACGGGCAGTCCTGAAGCCTTCCTCGCAACATATTCTACCAATCTATTAGCTATGGCCTCTACACTCACTGCTCCGGCACCTTATAAAATAGTTGCCCCTAAACATATCGCATACAAATTAGATTTAAGATATATGGCTCTTACAATAATTATGTAGTGGGTTAAACCATCTAATAGATCATAGTATTTTACGTATAGTTAGAAATTAGAGGATTGATTATTGTGAAACATAAGATTAGAGAACAATTTATTGAAGACCTGGTTTCATCGGCTAAGAGGGTTATTAAAGGCTGTATAGACGGAGAGTTCAAATGCATTGATCCCCCAATAACAATTACTCGTCTCCTCGAAGAAATGAATCTGGGAGAGTATAGGCTTAGGAGATTCTGGGCTGATGCGCAGAGGCTGGCAGGTACTTCTGTAAAGCTTTATAGCAGGATAGGCTCAGAGTTCATGATATCTATAGAGATACGTCAGGGATCAGTTTATTTTAACGAGGAGTACGGTATACCTGTCGATTTTATCGATTGTAAAATGCATCCTGAATCATGTACTGTGATCCCACGCACATACTCCATGTACGTATATCTAGATGGAAATATTGAGAACACAAAGTACCATATAAACGTGATAAGACTACTGGTTTTACTAGAGAGGAGTATACCCGGTGCATCCTTCAGAATTCTCGATGCGGTCCTGAAGCTTGCTAAAAATGACAAAACAGGGTATTACGAGCTCATAGAGGTTCTTCTGACGGTGTTTAGGAATATAAGTGTGTTAAAGTACATTCTTCCGTTCCTGCCTATGAATATGAAGGATATACTCAACATGTCTCCTGTATTGAGGATTTTGAACACTTTATTTAAGGCTAATAAATAGTTCACATTATATGATACAATTCAATATACATATTTCAATGAGTACCCTTCTTCACCAATCTACAGACTAGCTTAAACATTGTCTAGGACAATAATAAAGGAATGGGTGAGAAGAATGGCTGGTAAGAAGCAGAAGCGCGGCGGAGTAGGAGCGTTCTTAGCGGGAATAAGGCTGCTCTTCAACAACCCGGTGACAAGGAGAGCCCTACTACTAGCCTCGAAGGAGTATGCATGCAGATATGGTGAGAAAGAAGTCAAGGCTCCCGTCATCTATCATAGTCTCGCTAGTATTGCGGGTGAACCTGTTGAGTGCCCGCTAACAGCCGGGATACTCATGAACATGATCAAGAAGATAATCATGTTCGGAGTACACTTATTGAAGGGCGACGAGGAAGAAGTAAAGAAAGCACTGAGTGATCCAGCGATAAGGAGAGGCATAACCCTCGTGATGAAAGGACTGGGAATGTACGGGGTTACTGTTCCGCAGAAAATGCCGGCTCCATTCCTCATAGTATGGAACTTCACCAACATGTGTAATTTCAGGTGTAAGCACTGCTACCAGAGAGCCGACAGGCCATTACCTGATGAGCTAAGTCTTGAGGAGAAGATTATGCTTGTAGACCAGCTTGACAAAGCAGGTGTTGCGGCGGTAGCGCTGAGCGGTGGAGAACCAACGATCCATCCTCACTTCCTGAGGATAGTGCGTGAAATAGCTAGTAGAGGTATGTACGTGGCTGTAGCTACTAATGGTTGGGTCTTCGCAGACATAGAGAGGCTCAAGAAAGCCAAGGAGGCAGGGCTCCGCTACGTCGAGATAAGTGTTGATAGTGCAGATCCGAAGAAGCACGACGCATTCCGTGGAACACCGGGTGCGTGGGAACACGCTATAAAGGCATTGGAGAACGCGGTCAAGCTCGGCATCAACCACGCGATGGCCGTCACGATAACTAAGGCTAACCTGGACGAGGTAGACGATATATTGGACCTCGCTGAGAGTATAGGTGTGAAGAGAGTGATATTCTTTAACTTCATACCTGTCGGGAGAGGCGTTGAGATCAGTCATTTAGACCTTACACCTGAGGAGAGGGAGAGGTTCCTGAGGAAACTCTATATCGAGATGAAGAAGCGTAAAGGAATGGAGATAATAAGTACGGCGCCACAATACAGCCGCGTAACGCTCCAGATGAGTAGCGGTGAAGAAATTGCTCCGACGCACTTCTATGTCGGCGGAGACCCTATTGTCAAGTCACTAGCCGAATTCATAGGAGGATGTGGTGCCGGAAGAATATACGCTGCAGTACAGCCCAACGGAGATGTAACACCATGTGTATTCATGCCCTTGAAAGTCGGGAATATAAGGGAGACCCCATTCTGGGAGATATGGACTAAATCACCAATATTACTAAGCCTCCGTGACCGTGAAAAACTGAAGGGCGGATGCGCGAAATGCCCCTACAAATACATATGTGGAGGATGCCGTGCCAGAGGATATGCGTACTTCAACGATCCGCTAGCGCCTGATCCCGGATGTATAATAAACTTGAAATACTGGAAAGAACTGATGGAGAAGAGGGAAGTTAAGATCACAGTTGCATCTAAGCAGCAAGGTTGAAACACATTATTTTCCCTATTAGTGCCTCGTATAGGTCTGCTTATCATATAGTTCTAAAACCTAAAACAATAATTGTACCTCAAAAGTCTAAGTAGATCCTCCTATATGATGATCAAGCGGAAATACTTCCTAAAAACAAAGTATTAATTGCGACTCGGCCTATAACATAGGATTGAATACTCCAATTATATTTCCGGAAGCCCCATGGTGTATGATTATGTCGGATAAGATCTACATTGTAGGAGTCGGTATGACCAAGATAGGGCGATGGTATGAGCGTAGCGCTAAAGACCTATTCTACGAGGCGATAACCAAGGCGATCGAAGACGCAGGCGGTGTAAAGCCTCAAGCACTAGTAGTCGGCAATATGACTTCAAGCGTCCTAATGGAGCAGGACAGCCTGGCAGCGCTCCTAGCAGATCATTCTGGTCTAAGAGGAATACCTGCTTTCAAAGTTGAAGCTGCCTGTGGGAGCGGCGGCGCAGCATTCTATGCTGGATACAGTCTTGTAAAGAGCGGCCTCGCAGACATAGTAGCGGTTGGAGGCGTGGAGAAACTAACCGAGGGGATATCTAGCGAGGCGACTAAGGCCCTAGCACAGGCGGCGGATGCCGAGTACGAGGTATTCTATGGTGTGAGCTTCACAGGCTTGAACGCCTTGGTAGCGAGATACTATATGAACAAGTATGGTTATAGCAGAGAAGACATGGCCTACTGGCCCCTCCGAATGCATGAATATGCTGCTAGCAACCCGTACGCCCAGCTCCCCAAGAAGACAACACTCGAAGCGATCCTGAAGAGCCCCGTGGTCGCAGAACCCCTGCATCTCTTCGATTGCTCACCCATCGGCGACGGCGCGGCTGCAGTGATACTTGTAAGGGGTGAGGAGAAAGCACGCGAGATATCAAAGAGAATCGGAAGAGATGTTCTAGTAGAGGTCAAAGGCGTAGCACTAGCCACCGACAGCGTAGACCTCGGCAGTAGAACCGAGCTACTCACACTAACAAGCACCGTAAAAGCCAGCAGAGAAGCATACAGAATGGCTGGAGTAAGTGTTAAAGACATAGATTATCTCGAAGTACACGATGCATTCCACATAACAGGATTCCTAGCCCTCGAAGACATGGGGTTCGCCGGAAAGGGAGAAGCACCGAAACTCTGGAAAGAGGGGAGGTTCGCTAAAGGCGATAAGCCCGAAGTAAATCTCAGCGGGGGACTAAAGGCGAGAGGACACCCAGTGGGAGCAACCGGGATCTACCAGATAGCCGAGTGTACTCTCCAGCTACGCGGCGAATTCCCCGGCGTAAAAGCTTCTGATCCAAGCATAGCTGTAGCACAGAACATCGGCGGCATAGCAACCTATTCGGCCGTAACAGTGCTTGGACGCACTCGTTAGGAGGGAATAATTGTTTTTACCCATAACAATATAACAATATTATTCAATGACCCGTTAGGTATACTAAACATTTTACTGATTAACTCATATCTTGTTCAGCAGGTGTATCGTCTTGGGAGAAAAGACAATAAAGGATCTCCTCGAGGAAGTCGAAGAACTACGGAAAAAATCCATGCTTGGCGGCGGGGAACAGAGGATAGAAGCTCAGCGTAAGAAGGGTAAGCTCTGGGTATGGGACAGGATAAACAGGCTTCTCGACCCAGATACTTTTCATCCCCTCCAATGGATGAGAATCACTAGATCAACGTATTTCGGCCTTGACAAGAAGAAATACCTGGGCGACGGCGTCGTCGTCGGCTATGGAAAAATCGATGGTAGACCAGTATTCATCTATGCACAGGACTTCACAGTTATGGGTGGAAGCATAGGAGAAGCACACGCAGACAAGATAGTATCGGTTATAGAGAAAGCAATAGAGGTCGGCGCCCCGGTCATCGGAATATATGATTCCGGAGGCGCTAGAATACAAGAAGGAGTAGCGTCCCTACATGGTTGCGGCAGAATATTCGCAGCAAACGTCAAGGCCAGCGGTGTCATACCGCAGATAAGCCTCATAATGGGCCCCTGTGCGGGCGCCGCAGCCTATAGTCCTGCCCTGACAGACTTCGTGATCATGGTCAAGAAGAGCTTCATGTTCATCACTGGCCCAGAAGTAGTCAAGGCTGCCACAGGTATCGAGACAACATTCGAGGAATTAGGAGGAGCGGATGTACACGCCTCTGAGTCAGGCGTGGCACACTTCATCACAGAAGATGAGGATACAGCGTTCCAGCTTGTCCGAGAACTACTATCATACCTGCCGAGCAGTTTCGACGAAGACCCGCCGAGGATAAAGACGGATGACCCTGTAGATAGGAAATCCGAGGATCTAAGGGATATAGTGCCTCTCGACCCTTCGAAGCCCTTCGATATGCACGAGATAATCTATAGGGTTCTAGATGACGGTAGATTCCTCGAGGTCCACCAGAACTATGCGAAATCAGCGATAGTCGGGTTCGGCAGGATAGGTGGCTATAGCGTTGGCATAGTTGCTAACAACCCTGCTGTGAATGCTGGTGTGATAGATATTGATGCAAGCCTAAAGATAGCTCGTTTCGTAAGGTTCTGCGACAGCTTCAACATACCGATAATAACATTCGTCGATACACCAGGCTTTATGCCTGGCCTGGACCAGGAGCACGGCGGTATAATAAAGCATGGAGCCAAGATCCTCTACGCCTATGCAGAGTCAACCGTGCCCAAGATAACCATCATAGTCAGGAAGGCTTATGGTGGAGCATACATAGCGATGGGGAGCAAGAGCCTAGGTGCGGATATATCGTATGCATGGCCGACAGCAGAAATAGCCGTAATGGGGCCCGAAGGCGCTGTACGAATACTATACAGGAAGGAAGCAGCTCAGAAGGAAGATCCCAACGCGTACCTACGTGAGAAACTCGTCGAGTATAGGAAAATATTCGCTAACCCATATAGGGCGGCGGAGCTCGGCTACGTCGATGATATAATAGATCCCGCGGAGACCAGGTATAAGATCTACGCGGCGCTAGACATGCTGAAAGAGAAGAAGGAGGAAATGATGCATATACTGCCGAGAAAGCACGGCAACATGCCTCTCTAACAAAAACTAGCCATACAAGGGTTATCTTTTCAGTTATTTCTTCTTCTCTTTACCGGATTCAAACGGCTTGATACGGATAAGAAGTGTGTTCTTAGTGACTGCCTTACCCGGCTCCACCCTCACTTCTTCAACAACACCGTCCACATCGCTCCTGATCATAGTTACCATCTTCATGGACTCGATAAGGGCGACTACGTCGCCAGCAGTGACTTTATCGCCGGGCTTGACCTTGACATCTATTACTTTACCGCTGAGCGGAGCCCTGATCTCTCCGGGGCGGGCCACTACTTTTCCAGCTACTTTCCCTGTGCCAGAAGCACTAGCTAGTGGTATTAGCTCTACGATCTTATTGACTAGGGCGTTTTCATCATTAATGAATATTCCAGCCTCACTCGCCTTTACCTTATATGGTTCGCCGTTTATCTCGACGATGATGGTGTCGTCATCTATTTTCTTCCTAAAAATGATCTCCAGTTCCTCGTTGTCCCCGATAAGCCTGACCGCAACCCTGTTCTTATCCAGGTCTTTGACCTCGACATCGACTATGTCACCGCTGAAAGTCTCGATACGGTATCGTCTCGGCATCTATAGAGTCCCTCACCACACATGTTAGCCATTAACAATTATTATTCCACCTATATTAAATCCTGTCAAACAAACAATGATACGGATTAACCAATTATGGAATGGTGCTGGCGTTGGCAAAGCTTGTGCTCGAAAAAGAAATGATCTATGCATTGATAGAAGCTGTTAGGCTCTCCGAGGAGATTAAGCCTAGCCAGGACGCTAAACGCAGGGCTTTCAGGAAATACGGTATACTAGGCGGTAAGCGCGACCCCCTCGTAACAGCTGTCTTCTACGGTATAATGAAGCATCTCGGAGTACTGGATAGGATGATCGAAGACATAATAGGTGTTGAGCCACTAGTTCTCGATCCCTGGTTGAGGGCCGCGCTACGCACGGTGCTCGAAATAATAGTTTTTAGAGACCCTTCCA
>Ga0256835_1001015_pt1 | contig 17848 bp, 11 predicted proteins | sample PIR30metaG_FD_185972 | JGI IMG/M metagenome (GOLD analysis project Ga0256835, IMG submission 185972) | Hydrothermal vent microbial communities from East Pacific Rise, Pacific Ocean - PIR-30 | ecosystem: Environmental > Aquatic > Marine > Hydrothermal vents | place: Pacific Ocean: East Pacific...
AAGCTCAGCATCACCACCATCGCCGACCGCAGCCTTACGATGTTCAAACCCAAACCGAAAGATACCGTCTATGTGAATGGTTATCTCCATTACGAATGGGAGGCCAAGAACCTCGACTCCCTCTATATGGGTGCCGGAATGGGCGGATTCTTTTTCATCATCAGCGATGACGACGACCATCCCATCGTACTGGATGCGGATGCAGGAAGCTACGATTTCAAGATCCCCGAAGGGGCAGCCGATGATGCAGGCAAATATTTCGACATTACTCTCTTCGATGCCGCCGACACCTCGTTCATGTCCAATGTGGCCGATTCGGTACTGCTTCTCGACGCACGCGAGGTGAAGTGGACCTCCCCCCAAAGCGGCGCCAGCTTCTATGTGGGCGACACCGTCACCCTCACCTGGGAAGCCCAATATCTCGACTCGGTCTACATCGGCGGACATGATTACACCGGCAACGAAGATTTCATCTTCGAAGATGACAATGGAAAATCCATTGCTTTCGATGCATCGGCAGGGTCTACCCAACTGCCCATCCCGCTGGATGCCGAGACCGACTCGGTGTTGCTGGTGATTTTCGATGCGGCCGATCCTTCCGTGGCCGACACCCTCAATCCGATCTATATCGTCGACACCATCCCGCCGCAGATCGATGTGCTGGTGCCGGAGAACGGCCTGAGCGATGCACCCTACGGCTTCACCGCCTCGATCTATTTCACAGAATCGGTCAATATCCTCGGTGGAAAGATCACCCTCCACGCCGCCGACGGCTCGGTGCTCAAAGAATATGACCTTACCGGTACGGCGATCACCCACGACGATGAGATGATCTCCTTCCCGCTGGGCATCGACCTCGAGCCGGGCAAATCCTACTATTTCACCATGGATGCCGATGCGGTGGAAGACTCCCAGCACAACAAGTTCGCCGGTTTCAACGACAACCAGACCTGGGCCTTCACCACCGCGGAAAAACAGCCTTACTTTTCCGAATATATGGAAGGATCTTCGTGGAACAAGGCCCTGGAGATCTTCAACCCCACCGATCATGCCATCGACCTGTCGCAATATGCGATCATCACCTCATACAACGGCAAAGGATGGCAGTATGATCATCCGTATGTCCTGCACGGCACGCTGCAGCCGGGAGATGTGTACACCATCTTCAACCCCGATTTCGACTTTTCGTTGCTGAGCGATTCGGCAGCGGTTGTCGACACGCTCATCGGTCCTTATCTTACATATTTCAACGGTGACGACGCACGTGCCCTGGCACAGCTCATCGGAGGATCATGGGAAGACTCTCCGCAGTTTGCGATGATCGACATTTTCGGCATTCCGGACATCGACCCGGGAAGCGGCTGGGCTGTCGCCGGCGTGAGCAATGCCACGGTTGACCATACCCTCATCCGCAAGCGTTCGGTGACCACCGGCAACCTGCTGATCGGATGGTCGAACTCGGCCGGCACCGACGCCGATAACTCCGAGTGGATTGTAATGCCGAAAAATTTCGTTGACAATCTGGGGTATCCCACACCCGATGCCAGCGACAACACCACCGTCACCGGCGTCATCCTGCGCGACACCACCGGCACCCAGGTGAGCACTACGGTCACCATCGACTCAGCCGGAGCCAGCATCACCGTCGAGGTGATTTACAGCGCCGGACACATGGTCGACTCGCTCGTGCCCTATATCACGGTGGCCGATAACGGCAGCGTGGAGATCAACGGCGACACCCTCGACTTCACCAACCCGGTGACCTTCACCGTCACCGCCGAGGACGGTCTCCACACCCGCGACTGGACCCTTACCGTGACCGTGGCCGCAGCCCCGTCCGACGAAGCCGAGATCCTCAGCTTCACCATTCCCGGACAGACAGGCGAAACCGACATTGATGCCACGAACCATGTCATCACCGTCGACATGCCTTACGGCACCGACGTAAGCGGTCTCACTCCCTCCTTCGAGGTCTCGGTGGGCGCTACGGCCGATCCGCCTTCCAACACCCCGCTCGACTTCAGCGACACGGTGAAGATCACCGTCACCGCCGAGGACGGTACGACCCAGGTGGTATGGAAGGCCGTCGTCGTCACCCCCACTCCCGCTGACGTGGGGATCTACGGCATACAGTATACCACCGACCCGTCGGGCGACTCCCCCTATGTCGACCAACTCGTCAAGGTGAGCGGCATCGTCACGGCCCTGAACATCTACAGCAACAACTTCAAGGGCTATTACCTCCAGGATACCGCTGCCGCCTGGAACGGAATCTATGTCTATGATCCCGGCCGCGACAGCGTCAAGGTGGGCGACAGCCTCACCATCGTGGGCACTGTCACCGAATATTACGGCATCACCGAGATTAAGAACGTCATCGACCTCACCATCATCAGCCACGACAACACCCTGCCGGGACCGGTACAGCTCACCACCGGCGAGGCTGCCGACGAGAAATGGGAAAGTGTCTTCGTCGCCTTCCACAATGCCGTCTGCACCGCCAACGACCTCGGCTACAGCGAGGTGTCGGTCGATGACGGCAGCGGCGAGATCCGCGTCGACGATTACCTCTATCATTACAATGCCACCAGCGACTTTGTGGTCAACAATGTTTACAACCTGCAGGGGATCATGTACTACTCCTACGGCAACTACAAACTGTTGCCCAGAAGCGCCGACGACATCTCCGATGTCACAGGCGTCCGCGACAACCTCCTCAATGACGCCGTAACGGTATATCCCAACCCGTCGGACGGCCGCTTCACCATCACCGTCACAAACGCTTCAACGCTACGGATCACCATCCTCAACACCCTCGGCAAAGTGGTCGCCACCCGTGAAGTGAACGGCAACGGTACGGTCACCGAAACCTTCGACCTCAACGTACCCGCCGGTTTCTACTTCCTCCGTATCGAGGATGGAACGAACAGCTCCGTCAAGCGGATCGTGATCCGTTGAGACAAGTCCAAACACTGAAAAAAGGCCGGTGCAAACCGGCCTTTTTTTATTACCTTGCAGAGATTCAAGATCATTGTTCAAACCAATACCATACACCATGAAACCAATAAGGACACTTTTTCTGACGCTCATCACTTTGGGGATGATGATGAACGTTCCCGCCACGGCGGGAACGAAGGATAAGAAAAAAGAGTCTCCCAAACAGGAGAAGACCGATGCGTCGGTATTCTCGGGACTGAAATGGCGCAGTATCGGTCCGGCCTTTGCCTCGGGCCGTATCGCTGACTTTGCGGTCGACCCGCGCAACCCTGCCGTATGGTATGTAGCCACCGCCTCGGGACATATCTGGAAGACCACCAACAACGGCACCACCTTTGAGCCGGTGTTCGACCACCACGGCGCCTACTCGATCGGCTGCCTGGCTCTCGATCCCGGCAACCCCGACGTCATCTGGGCAGGTACCGGAGAGAACAATTACCAACGGGCCCTGGGTTACGGCAATGGTGTTTACAAATCGCTGGATGGGGGAAAGAGCTGGAAGAACATGGGACTGAAAGACTCCCGTCAGATCGGCATGATCGCCATCGACCCGCGCAACAGCAATGTTGTATATGTGGCTGCCGAAGGCTCCGTCTGGGGGCCGGGAGGCGACCGCGGCCTCTACAAGACCACCGACGGCGGAAAAAGCTGGAACAAGATCCTCGACATCAGTGAGAACACGGGCGTGAACAACGTCCTGCTCGACCCCCGCAACCCGGATATCGTCTATGCCAGCAGCCTGCAACGACGACGGCATGTATGGACCGCCATCGCCGGCGGCCCCGAAAGCGCTTTCTACAAGTCGACCGACGGCGGAAAGAGCTGGCGCAAGATCACCAACGGCCTCCCCGCCGGCGACATGGCCGGCATGGGCCTGGCCCTCTCCCCAGCCAACCCCGATGTCCTGTACGCCAAGATCCAGGCTTCCGGCAACAGCAGCGGCTTCTACCGTTCGACCGACCGCGGCGAGTCGTGGACCAAGATGAGCGACCACTACTCCAGCGGCCAGTACTTCAGCGAGATCGTCTGCGACCCCAAGGACATGAACACCGTATACAGCCTCGAAACCATCACCCAAGTCACCCACGACGGCGGCAAAACCTGGCACACCCTCGGCAACAACTCCCGCCATGTCGACGACCATGCCATGTGGATCGACCCCTGCCAGCCCTCCCACTTCCTCATTGGCGGTGACGGCGGCGTATATGAATCGTTCGACGGAGGCAAACACTATCTCTTCAAAAGCAACCTGCCCGTGACACAACTTTACCGTGTCTACCTCGACAACTCCAAACCTTTTTATTATGTCTACGGCGGCACCCAGGACAACAACTCTTTCGGCGGCCCCTCGCGCAACACCGCCCGCGAAGGTGTCACCAGCGACGAGTGGTTCGTCACCGTCGGCGGCGACGGCTTCTGGGGCGCTGTCGACCCCGAGGACCCCAACATCGTCTACTCCGAATGGCAGTATGGCAACAGCGTCCGCTACGACCGCCGCAGCGGTGAGGCCATCGACATCAAACCCCAACCCGGCAAGGACGAGCTCACCTTCCGCTGGAACTGGGACGCCCCCCTCATTATCAGCCCCCACTCCCATACCCGTCTTTACGTGGCCGCCAACAAGGTGTTCCGTAGTGACGACCGCGGGAACAGCTGGAAAGAGATCTCCGGCGACCTTACCCGCGCCCTCGACCGCAACACCTTCCGCGTCATGGGCAAGTTCTGGAGCGTCGACGCCGTCGGCAAGGACGTCTCCACCTCACTCTACGGCACCATCGTCTCCCTGGCCGAGTCGCCCGTCAAAGAAGGTCTCATCTGGGCCGGCACCGACGACGGCCTCATCCAGGTCACCGATGACGGCGGAGAGCACTGGACCAAGATCGACAAGTTCCCCGGCGTGCCGGAATATACTTACGTGAGCGACATCTGCCCCTCCCGCTTCGATGAGAATACGGTGTTCGCCTCGTTCAACAACATCAAACGCGACGACTTCAAGCCTTACCTGCTCAAGAGCACCGACAAAGGCAAGACATGGGTCTCCATCGCCTCCAACCTGCCCGACAACGGGACGGCCCACACCATCGAGCAGGATCCTGTCGACCCCAACCTCCTCTTCGTGGGCACCGAGTTCGGTTTCTATTTCTCTCCCGACGGCGGGAAGGAGTGGATCAAGTTCATGAACGGCCTGCCCGACATCCCGGTGCGTGACATCGCCATCCAGCAGCGGGAGAACGACCTGGTGGTCGCCACCTTCGGCCGCGGCTTCTATATCCTCGACGATTATACCCCCTTGCGCCTCTATCAGCAGGTGGTCGACAAAAAAGAAGCCCATATCTTCTCCGTGAAAGACGCTCTCATCTACATCCAGACCCACAAAAAGGATGCACAGGGATCCACTTACTTCTTCGCAAAGAACCCGCCCTTCGGCGCCACCTTCACCTACTATCTGAAAGAGTCGCTCAAGACCGAGAAACAGAAACGGCACGAGCAGGAGAAGAAAGCGTTCGAGAAAGGAGAAAAGGTCAAAGTACTTTCATGGGACGAGGTGCGCGAAGAGAAACTCGAAGAGAAGCCGCACCTGATCTTCACCATCACCGACGACCAGGGCAATGTGGTACGCAAGATCAACACCTCCGGCAGCAAGGGCATCCACCGTATCACCTGGAACCTGCGTTATGCCGCACCGTTCCCGTTGCACCTTCGCAACGGCAAATACGACCCGATGGCTAAAGACCGCGACGGCATCCTGGCCATGCCGGGCAAATACTATGTCTCCCTGTCTGTGTCGGAAAAAGGGAAGATCCGTGAACTGGTACCACCGGCACCTTTCCGGGCGGTCAAGCTCGACAACGGGACCCTCCCCTCCGACCCCAAGGCCGTTTTCGAATTCCAGAAGAAAGCCTATGCGTTGGCCGGGAAGATCCAGGGAGCCATGGAGCGGACGGCCGAGCTGATCAAAGAGGCCGACCTCATCCTGCAAACACTGGATCACGCTGCCGGCGCCACCCCGGAGATGCTGGAACAGGCCCGCAAAGTACGCCGTGAACTCGAAGACATCCGCTTCGCCTTCAACGGCTTTACCCCCAAAGCCAGCTGGGAAGAGATCCCACCCCATAAGATGCCACTGGCGGTACGGATGAACAACATGATCTACACCCACTGGAGCTCTACCGCCGACATTACCGAAACTGAGAAGGAAGACTACCGGATCCTCTCCGAAGAGCTGCCCCCGCTGCTCGAAAGGATACGGAAAGTTTACGACGAAGGGCTGAAACCCCTCGAAGAGGCTCTCGATAAGATGGGCGCCCCCTGGACACCCGGCAGGATGCCCTCACTGTGAGGCGGAAGCAAAAAAAACCTACTTTTGAATTTTCATAAAAAAAATTTAACTTTGTTGGGAACAAGCATAACAATTTTGGGGAACTTTTAACCGAGTGAATGATGAAGAAAGTGATCGTGATCGCTGTGGTATCCCTGTTCTTGGCAGGGCTGTTCACCTCCTGCAACAATGAGACCTGCCCGGCATACAGCAAAGCGGATACCCACCAGACCACCTCCAACGGGTGAGCACGGCCAGGCCGCCCCTGCCCGTCCTGTATTCATACACCTGCCCATGAAGAAAGTAATTTTCATATTCACTTTCTTCCTTTTTTTTATTCCCTTTGCATTGGGACAGGGAGAAATTGACGAACAACAAAAGATCTTCTACCGGAACGAGTCGACCCTTCAATTCTCACTCAACTCAACGGGCTACGGCGGAGGCTACCGGTACGGGAAGCGTCTGAACTATCTCAACAAGCGGCTTTACGAGATCGACTTCAATTACTTCCGCCACCCCAAGGAGGTGAAGATGTACAATCCCTATTCCCCCAATCCGCGGGGTTTCGTCTATGGCAAGATGAACCTCTTTTTCAACCTCCGGGCCGGGTACGGATTCCAGCGCGATATTTTCCGGAAGATCGACAAAGGAGGCGTAGCGGTACGCTCCCTCTTTACGTTCGGCCCCTCCCTCGGCTTTTACAAACCCATCTACTACCAGATCATCCACTTCATCTCCATGACCCATTACACTATCATTGAACGAAAGTTTGATCCCTATTCCCTCTATTCTCCCAACGAAATCTATGGAAGAGCCTCCTTTTTCAAAGGGTGGAACGAGGTGAAGTTTGTGCCGGGTGCTTTTGCCAAGTTCGCTTTCAACTTCGAGTTCAGCAAATACGACCCGATGGTGCAGGCCCTCGAAGCCGGGATCGTCGTCGACGCATATCCCAAGAAGATCCCGATCATGGCATCCCCCGACAACAACAGCATTTTCATCTCTCTCTACGTGAGCATCCACATAGGAAAGGTCATCGACAAATATTACGAAAAGGCCTACGAAAAGAATCAGGCCGGGGAAAACACTTTTTCTTATTGAATCCCCCCTTTTTCCTTGGGCAGACTTTGTCAGGTCGGGAGAATGTTCTATTTTTGTGTGATTTTTTTAACAGAAATGATCGATTGAGATTTTTTTAATTTTTAATCATTTAACAAACAACAACCATGGCTAAAATAAAAGTAGCGATCAACGGGTTTGGCCGCATCGGCCGGAATGTGTTCAAGCTGGCATTGGAGAGAGACAATATCGAGATCATTGGGATCAATGACCTGACCGATACCAAGACCCTGGCCCATTTGCTGAAGTACGATTCGACCCAGGGTAAGTTCAACGGCACGGTCGAATATGACGATGAGTCGATCATCGTCAATGGCAAGGCCATCAAGGTCTCGGCCGAGACCACCCCTTCGCAGATCCCGTGGCCGGAGACCCCCGATGTGGTGGTGGAAGGTACGGGAGTGTTCCGCTCGCGCGAAGGGAAAAAAGGAGGTTATGGTGACCACCTGAAGAACGGCGCCAAGAAGGTGATCCTCACCGTTCCCGCCAAGGACGAGATCGACAACACCATCGTGCTGGGCGTCAATGACGAGATGCTGCGTCCCGAGGACCAGTGCATCTCCAACGCCTCCTGCACCACCAACTGCCTGGCCCCCATCGCCAAGGTGCTCAACGACACCTTCGGCATCATCAACGGCCTGATGACCACCATCCATTCGTACACCAACGACCAACGCATCCTCGACCTGCCGCACAGCGACCTTCGTCGTGCCCGCGCTGCCGCCGTTTCGCAGATCCCCACCTCCACCGGCGCAGCCAAAGCCATCGGCAAAGTGATTCCCGACCTCGACGGTAAAATGGACGGAATGGCCGTACGCGTGCCCACCCCCACCGGCTCGCTCGTCGACCTGGTGGCTTACGTCGAGAAACCGGTCACCAAAGAGGCCGTCAACGAAGCCATGAAAGCCGCCGCCGAAGGCCCCATGAAAGGAATCCTCGAATATTGCGAAGACCCCATTGTCTCGGTCGACGTCATCCACAACACCCACTCCTCCATCTTCGATTCCCTCAGCACCATGGTGAAAGGGAACATGGTGAAGGTGCTCTCGTGGTACGACAATGAATGGGGTTACTCGGCACGCGTGGTCGATCTCATCGAAAAAGCCATGTCGCTGTAATTACGCTCAACCCTTACAATAAGGGAAAGAACGTCTCGGATGCGGGACGTTCTTTTTTTTTACGTATACACCGGAATGACCTCCAGCGGTATCTTCAAATAATCGCGAAAATACAGCCCCATCTCCTCGATCGACTCATCCTCTTCTTCAAAATACCATCGAAGAGTCACATTATTCCACCCCGTTTCCATACGATCGCGGATGGTTCGGAGAATCTCCAGGATGAATTTCGTGCTGCCGCTGTTAAGGTATTCCAGCCGGAACTCCAATTTGAACGGCTCCTCTTTTCTCCTGTGGAGATAAGCCTTTATCCAGTCCAGCACAGGGAGATAAATCTCTTCCGGATTTTCCGGGATCGAACGCCCGGCAATGAGAAAGGGTCCCTCATCGCCCAGCCGGATCTCCGGTGTCTTCTCCGTCGGTAAGATGATAAGCGGCTTCATAATTCGGCCAAATTACAAAAATCTCTCATTTCTTGTACACTTACTCGTAACGAAGTGCCACGATCGGATCAAGACGGGCCGCTTTGGCAGCAGGATAGAGGCCGGAGATTACCCCCACCACGAAACATACGGTCACACCGCCCAGGATCCACATCCAGGGGATGATAAAAGGACTTTTCATGAAGAGAGAGATGAGGTTGCCCATCAGGATCCCCAGGAGGATGCCGACCGCCCCGCCCATCTGGCTGATGAGCACCGCCTCGAAAAGAAACTGCCAGCGGATGGTTCGGGCCTTGGCACCGAGGGCCTTGCGGATGCCGATCTCACGGGTGCGCTCGGTGACCGTCACCAGCATGATGTTCATCAGCCCGATCGCCGCCCCGAAAAGGGTGATGATGCCGATGAGGGTGGCGGCGATCGTAACATACGACATGCTCTCCAACAGGATGTTCACGAGGTTGTCACTGCGCATAATGTTGAAGTCGGTATCATCACGTGCATCCAGCCCCCGTATCACACGGAAAAGTCCCTCGGCCTCGCCGGCAAGCATGTCCAGCATCGCCGGATCGAGGGGTAACACCCCGATGCGGTAGGTCATGTTGGGCCGGGAAAAGTAGTGCCGCACAGTGGTCAACGGCAGCAGACAGGTACGGTCGGCCCCGCCAATGCTGGAGCCTTTCTCATCGAGCACTCCCACCACCCGGAAATGGGCCCCGCCGATCGAGAGGATCCTGCCCAGAGGATCGACCTGCGGAAAGAGCTGCCGTACCAGATCGGCTCCGATCACCGCCACATTGCGGCCCATCTGCACATCCTGCACGGTGATGCCCCTCCCCTGTGCCAGTCGCGCCCCGGACACCACCAGGTAGTCCTCATCCCCGCCGATCAACAAGACATTGGGATTGCTCTTGCGATCCCGGTACTTCACCGTCGCCAGCGACGAAGCCGTCACCGACACCGACACCACGGCCGGCATACGGAACTCCTCCCGAAACCGCTCCGCCTGACGATATGTGATCCTCGCATGGTTTCTTTTGCGGTACCGCTTGCTCCCTACCACAATGTTCATCCCCCGGCTCTCGATGGAAAAGGTGTTGGCCCCCATTAGCGTGAACTGCTGCATGAGCGACCCCTTGATCGCATCGATGGCCGTGAGGATCCCCACCAACGCCATGATCCCGAACGAGATGATGAACACCGTCAGTACGGCCCTCACCCGGTTGGTACGCAACGAATCGAGCGAAATGCGCAAATTGTCCTCCCACAAACCCGCTTTGATCCTCATCTTTCCAGTTTTCTGCCTCCTGAACCCCTAAAATACATCTTTTTGCCATATTCTTTTCTGACCCTTGCATCCTTTCCCCGAAAAATGAGAAAAGTCATGATTTCTTACTAATTTTGGAGGCCAAACGTTTAACCATTTAAAAAGAACAAATACCATGGCTTTTGATATTGAGATGATCCGTAAGGTCTATGAGAACTATGAGAAGAAGATACCCGAATTGCGGAAGATCATCGGCCGGCCGTTGACCCTCACGGAAAAGATCCTGTACACCCACCTTGCCGACGGCAATATTTCCGCTCCTTTCCGGCGCGGCGAAGATTATGTCGATTTTCATCCCGACCGTGTGGCGATGCAGGACGCCACGGCCCAAATGGCCTTGTTACAGTTCATGATGGCCGGCAAAGAGAAGGTGGCCGTACCCTCATCGGTACACTGCGACCATCTCATCACCGCCAAGGAAGGGGCCGACAAAGACCTGGAAAAGGCCAAATATACCAACCAGGAGGTGTATGATTTTCTCGCCTCTGTCTCGAACAAATATGGCATCGGCTTCTGGAAACCGGGGGCCGGCATCATTCACCAGGTGGTGTTGGAGAACTATGCCTTCCCCGGCGGCATGATGATCGGCACCGACTCGCACACCCCCAATGCCGGGGGACTGGGAATGGTCGCCATCGGTGTGGGAGGCGCCGACGCTGTCGACGTGATGGCCGGCATGCCGTGGGAGTTGAAGTTCCCCAAGATCATCGGCATCAAGCTCACCGGCCGTCTCTCGGGCTGGGCCGCCCCCAAGGACGTGATCCTCAAGGTGGCCGACATCCTCACCGTCAAAGGCGGCACCGGCTATATCCTCGAATACTTCGGCGAAGGGGCCGCAGCCCTCTCGGCCACCGGCCGCGCCACCATCTGCAATATGGGTGCCGAGGTGGGCGCCACCACCTCCACCTTCGGCTTCGACGATAACACCGCCGAGTACCTGCGGCAGACCCACCGCGCCGACGTGGCAGAAATGGCCGAAGCCATCCGCGAACACCTTACCGGCGACGCCGAGGTGTATGCCGAGCCGGAAAAATATTTCGACCGCGTCATCGAGATCAACCTCTCCGAGTTGGAGCCCGCCCTCAACGGGCCCTTCACTCCCGACCTGCGGACGCCGGTGTCGAAGATGGCCGAGACAGCCAAAGAGAACGACTGGCCCCTCAACCTCGAGGCCGGCCTCATCGGCTCCTGTACCAACTCCTCCTACGAAGACATCACCCGCGCCGCCTCCATCGCCCGCCAGGCCCTCGAAAAAGGGCTCAAACCCAAGGGGAAGATCTACATCACCCCCGGCTCGGAACAGGTGCGCTACACCATGGAGCGCGACGGACTGATCGAGGTGTTCGAAAAACTCGGTGGTGTGATTCTCGCCAACGCCTGCGGCCCCTGCATCGGCCAGTGGGACCGCGAGGAGGTGAAGGACGGCCACCGCAACTCCATCGTCACCTCGTTCAATCGCAACTTCGCCAAACGCAACGACGGCAACCCCAACACTTACGCTTTCGTAGCCTCCCCGGAAATGGTGATGACCTATGCCATCGCCGGACGGCTCGACTTCGACCCGTTGCATGACACGCTCGTCAACGAACAGGGTGAGGAGGTGCGTTTCGATGAGCCCGAAGGACTGGTCTTCCCGCCCAAAGGCTTCGAGGTGGACGATCCCGGCTATGTACCCCCCGCCGAAGACGGCAGCAGTGTCGAGGTGGTGGTCAAGCCCGACTCCGAGCGGCTGCAGCTGCTCAAGCCCTTCCCTGCCTGGGACGGCAATGACTTCTACGGACTGCACCTCCTCATCAAGGCCAAGGGCAAGTGCACCACCGACCATATCTCCATGGCCGGACCCTGGCTGCGCTACCGCGGACATCTGGAGAACATCTCCAACAACCTCCTCATCGGCGCTGTGAACGCCTTCAACGGCCAGACCAACCGCGTGAAGAACCAGCTCACCGGCGAGTATGTGACGGTACCCGAAGCCGCCAAGGCCTACCGCGACGCCGGAAAAGGTTCGATCATCGTCGGCGACGAGAACTACGGCGAAGGCTCCTCCCGCGAACACGCCGCCATGGAGCCGCGCTTCATGGGAGTCAAGGCCGTGCTCGTGCGGTCGTTCGCCCGCATCCACGAAACCAACCTCAAAAAACAGGGCGTCCTCGCCATCACCTTTGCCGACCCGACCGACTATGACAAGATCCTGGAGGACGACACCTTCGACATCCTTGGTCTCAAAGAGTTCGCCCCCGGCAAACCCCTCACCGTGGTCATCCACCACAACGACGGATCCCAGGAGACCATCCAGGTGAACCACTCCTACAACCAGAACCAGATCGAATGGTTCAAGGCCGGCTCGGCACTCAACCTGATCCGGATGCAAAACGCCAAATGAAGGCATCCTTACCGCAATAACCTGCGGTGCGCCCCCCTGCCGGCGGGGACCTTCAGCGGGATGAAAAAACTCTTCGGCAGGAAAAAACAATAGGCACTAAGGTGCCGGACGGGGTTTCCTGTCCGGCATCCTTTTTCCGGCGGCACAATTTTTGTAAGAATGTTGTTTCTCACTGCTACAATATCTTTTTATGAAAAAATCACTCCTCCTGCTCCCCCTCGCAGCACTGCTGCTCATGCTCACCGCCTGTCCGCGGTGTCCCGATCCGGTAGAGATCGACAACGGACCGCTTCCCGACACGGCACTCATCTATGTGCCTTACCACAACGGCGAGATCATCCGTTTCCGGCACTCCCGCAACATGGCGGTGAACTTTTCCGTACTGCGGGGCACCTATCCCCAGGATTATTCCGCCTGCGGTGAGTGTTGCAATCTCCATCTGCGGTATGAGTCGAACCTCACCACCCTTACGCCGGATTATCCTCTCTTCAAGATCCATCTGGAGATCTCCAACCTCGACACCGCCTCCATCTGGTTCGCCGCCATGGTGGGCGGCACCGCCTTCCGGCTCCCCACCACCCCGGAGGAGGGAGAAGAGATTCGCGTCGACTCAGCCCTCGTCGACAGCCTGTGGTATCACAATGTCTTCCTCCTCAAAGGCCAGTGGGGCGAGCCCGGAGAAGAGGGGATCTTCGTCGACAGCATCTGGTACAACTACACCAACGGCATCCTCAAGATCATCATGTCCAACGGAGAATATTATGAGCTTTCCAAAGATTAGTCTGTTTCTGTTGTTTCCCCTCCTCCTTTTGGCTGCATGCAATGAGAACCATGCGATCAAGAAAGAATATTTCTATCTGGAGGAAGACCATCTCACGTGGCTGCCCGCCGACACCCTGCCTGAAGTGTTGCTGATGCGCGACAACCACGGCATCACCTACAGCTTTTTCAGGAAAGAGGAAAGGCACGACTTCAATAAGTCGTGGACCAGCTTCTTGGGGATCAACACACGCATGTCATTTAACGAATACCGCTCTTTGGGCTATGGCTCCTCTTTCAATGGAGGTTTTGACATCTCCCTCACGGCCGGGTTCCCGCCTTACGGCGACGAACTCTACGTTTTCCTCAACGGCACCGCCTTTGCTTGGGATTTCAATTTCAAAACCCTTCATCGTGTCGAATATGGCGACCTTTACTTCTCAAAGTTAATGGCCGACGACGGGTACGAAGAAACGGAAAAGATCCTCTCAACGGTGGAGTTCCTCGACACCCTCCGCACCTCTGAAAGGCTCTACCACGACATCCTGCATTTCTCCTTCCGCGACCTGCCCCGCAACGGACAAACCCATCCCTTCAGTGTGGTCGATATCTACCTGGCCAGACACTGGGGGCTCGTGCGCTACGACCTTCTCAACGGCATCCGCTACGAAAGGGTATACGACGCTTCCTAGTCCCCCTCTCTACCACCCGTTTTCTCCTGTCCTCCAGATGTTTAAAATTCTCCTCCCAAAAAATCCTAAAAATTTAGTTGTAAAACTAAAATATTAGTTATATATTTGCGTTAGGAATACAGGTATACCAAAAACCACAAAAGCGCAATGTCATGAAACTCACCCGGGCCGAAGAACAGATCATGCAGGTGTTATGGGATCTGGAGGAGGCTTTTGTCAAAGAGATCCTCAAGCGTCTCGACGATCCCAAGCCTGCTTACAACACCGTTTCGACGATCGTACGGATCCTCGAAAAGAAAGGGTTCGTCTCGCACCATGCTTACGGCAAGTCGCATAAATACTACCCTCTTGTAAGCCGGGAGGAGTACACTCGCACCACGATGAAGAACTTCGTGAAGGATTATTTCTCCAACTCTTTTGAGAAGATGGTTTCCTTCTTTGCGCGCGAGCGGGAGATCGACCTCAAGGAGATGGAGGATATCATGCGCATCATGCAGGAAGAGATCGAAAAACAGAAGAGAAATGGATAGTTTCGGCACCTTTTTATATCAGTCGGGCATCAGTATTGCGGTCTTTTACCTCTTTTACTGGGCCCTGTTGCGGCGGGAGACCTGGTTCACGCTCAACCGCATCCTGTTGTTCAGCTCGCTGGTGCTGGCCGTGACGATCCCGTTCGTGAAGATTACCCTGCATACGGCTCCCGAGCCGGGGACGATCTACTATGCACTCGACCGTTACATCATGGACGGCGTGATCGTCCATCCTGCCCAGCTGGCCGAGGGTGCCGGCATCCGCATCACCGCAGGCAAGGTATTGCTGATGATCTACCTTGCCGGCGTGCTCTTCTTCCTGATCAAGTTCCTGGTGCAGCTTCTTCAGGTGCTCCGGCTCATCTTACGCTACGGCGTCCGCGAATACCGGGGCTACCGCATCGTCCCCATCGACGAGGGGATCTCCCCCTTCTCCTTCTTTACCTTCATCTTCCTCAACCCCGATCCATTAGAAGAGAAGGAGTTGGAGAGCATCCTCCGGCACGAATGGGAACATGTCCGGCGTCTGCACACCCTCGACATCCTCCTGCTGGAGATCATCTGCATTATCCAGTGGTTCAACCCTTTCGTGTGGCTCTACAAATACTCGCTCCATGAGCTGCATGAATACGAAGCCGACCAGGCCGTCATCAACCGCGGGGAAAACCGGCTGAACTACCAGCAACTTATCCTCAGTCAGGCCTTCGGCCACAATTTTTTCCCGGTGGTGCACGAGCTGGTCAACCGTTCTTTCATCAAAAAACGTCTCATCATGATCACCAAAAAGAAATCCCGGAACATCACCCTGCTGAAGTCGCTGCTCATCCTGCCGGTGGCGGCCATCCTGGTGGTGAGCTTTTCATTCACCCGTGACCCCGGCAGTCTGCGGCAGGTGAAAGAGTTCTTCATCACGTCCTCTCCCGTCGACAACCCCAATGCAACATCCCTCACAACCACTCCGCAAAAGAAAAAGGTGTACGAGGCGAACGAAGTGGACCAGCAACCCCGCTTCCAGGGCAAGCCGAAACCCTATTTCGTGATGTGGCTCCGTGAACAGGTCAACAACCTCCCGGCATACGAAAACAAAAAATGGGACCTCTGGCTCACCCTCGACAAAAACGGAAAGATCAAGAAATTCACCCTTACGCCGGCCGCCGGCCAGCAGATCGATCCAAAACTTACCGAAGAGTTGAAACAACTCATCGCCTCGGCCCCTGCCTGGACACCCGCCACAAAAGACGGGAAAAAGGTTGCCGTAAGGATCTATCTGCCTGTCAGGTTAACCCCTCTGAAACAACTTCCCGAAGGGGAGGAAGAACTTTTCTTCATCGTCGAGGAGATGCCGAAATTCCAAGGGGGAGATCTTAATAAGTTCCGTGAATGGGTTGCCTCCCAGATCCACTATCCGGAAGAGGTGGCCGAGAAGGGCCAAGGCGGTCGCGTGACCGTCAGCTTCATCATCGAATCCGACGGCCGTGTCGACCAGGTGTCGGTCAAGGAGAGCAGCGGCGTCCCGGCCCTCGACTCCGAAGCCGTACACGTGGTCAGCAGCTCACCTCGATGGACCCCCGGCAAACAAAGAGGTAAGAAGGTACGGGTGCAGCAAACCGTCCCTATCATATTCCTAATGGATAACTCCCAGGAAGAAACTCCGCAAAGCTACCTCGCAGGGGCGCGTGCCGGCGAAGAGGTTTACTTCATCGTCGAGGAGATGCCGAAGTTCCAGGGGCACGACTTCAACCATTTCAAAAAATGGGTGGCCGAACATGTTCATTACCCCAAAGAGGCAGCCGAGAATGGCATTGAAGGGAGCGTTTTCGTACGCTTCATCGTCTTCCCCGACGGACATGTGGACAGTGTGACGGTGGTCCGTGGCGTCGACCCCCTCCTCGATGCCGAGGCGGCACGGGTGGTCCGCTCCTCTCCCAAATGGACGCCCGGAAAACAAAAGGGTAAAAAAGTGCCGGTCGCCTTTGTGGTGCCGGTCGTCTTCAAGCTGGTAGACTCTCCCCCACCCCCGGTCGCCTCACCCGACGGGGAGATCTTCTTCATCGTCGAGCAGATGCCGAAGTTCCAGGGCGGCGACATCAACACATTCCGCGAGTGGGTCGCCAGCCAGGTAAGATACCCGGAAGATGCTGAAGAGAAAGGCATCAGCGGCCGGGTGCTCGTCAGCTTCATCGTCGAGCCCGACGGCCATGTCGATCAGGTGACGGTGAAGCGCAGCAGCGGCTATCCCTCACTCGACGCCGAGGCCGTGCGCGTCATCAGCTCCTCCCCCCGCTGGGAGCCGGGCATGCAACGGGGCCGTAAGGTGCGCGTCATGCAGACCATCCCCATTGTCTTTGTCAATGACCATCCCGTCCCCGCCCAGGAAGCCCTCAAAAACATGAAAGGCAAACGGGTGGTCTACATCCTCGACGGGAAGAAACTCGCGCCCGGGGAGATCCAAAAGGTGGACGCCGCCAGCATCGCCAACGTTCGCATCTCCACCGACCCGGATGATATCAAAAAGTACGGTTCCGGCGACGAGGACGGTGTGATCTTCATCACCTCATACAAGAAAGTGCCGGACGGCTCCGCACCGCCCAAGCCGGCACCACCGAAGAAATGAACGATGAGGCGAAACAGTTCATACAATTCTATGTGGCTCTTCGCATCATCGCATCACCACATCATCATACCCACCTGGCCGTAAGTTTCTCTCTCCACCCTCTTTCCCCCTCTTGGGAGGGGGTCAGGGGGTGTTTTTCCCCTTTTGCGTGAACCCATAAAGCCGGCATAATGAAAAAACGCTCCAAATATTTTCTCCCCACGGTCTCTCTCCTTCTCCTGCTCTCCCCGCTTTCGCTGCGCAGCCAGACCGCTCCCCTGCAGCAGGCCCTGATGGCCGGCAATTATGAACGGGCTCTCTACGAGTCGTCCCGCCTGCTGGCTGCCGACAGCAGTGATGTCACCCTTTGGTTCCTGAAAGGGCAGGCTCATCTGGCGCTTTTACAGTATGACAGGGCACAACAATCCTTCCAGCGTGCCTACCGCTTTGCTCCCGACAGTCTTCCGGTGCTGATGGCCCTGGGACAGACCGCCTCACTGCTGGGGCACGATGCCGATGCGATCCGCTGGTATGAGCAGGTGCTGCGGCGATCCCCGGACAACACCGCCGCCCG
>Ga0256835_1001016_pt1 | contig 17839 bp, 12 predicted proteins | sample PIR30metaG_FD_185972 | JGI IMG/M metagenome (GOLD analysis project Ga0256835, IMG submission 185972) | Hydrothermal vent microbial communities from East Pacific Rise, Pacific Ocean - PIR-30 | ecosystem: Environmental > Aquatic > Marine > Hydrothermal vents | place: Pacific Ocean: East Pacific...
CGGAAAAAGAAAAATTGGAACAAGAAAAAAAGGAACTTGCCCAAGAGTTTACAAACAACGAAAATCCGTTAAAAGCATTGCAACTTCACCTCAAAGCCGAAGCCTTTGAAAAAATATTGACCCAACTCAAAAACTACGAAACCGATAAAAACCTCAGTCAAAACAAATTGGTGAAAGTCAAACAAAACCTGCAAGAAGCTCGTGCACAAAAAAACGACTTGAACAGGCAAATCTCCCTCGCCGAAAAAGAAGTGGAAAAAGCCCGCAAAACCGAAAACAAATGGCGTCCGCTTTTGGATAAAATAACCCGTATCGATACCGAAATCGTCCATCTGCAAAAAAAACACGAAGAAGTCGATACTCTCATACTTCAACTGCAAGAAAAAATCGAAACCAACCAAAAAGAATCAGAACAAAAAAACGCACAAAAGAAAGAATGGGAAACAAAACTCGCTGAAATTAACACCTACTTGGAAAAACGAACTTTCTTGCCCGAAATCAAAGAAAAAATCAACCGATGGACTGTACAACTCAACCGTAGAAAAGATATCAAAGACGATCTATACACCCTACAAAAAGATAAGGAAAAATGGAAACAAGAAGCCGGTAAAATCCAACGGAAAATTGAAATTTACAAAACAGATTTTGAAAAGCAAAAACAACAGCTTACCAAGCAAAAACAAAAACGTGACCAAGTTCAAAAAGAACTGGCTAAACATAAATTGAGCGAACTGAACCGACAATGGCAACAAACCGGTGAATTAAAAGACAAACTTGCCAAAGCCCTTGAAATAGCAGAACAAATCAAAGATAAAAAGAAACAAATTGAGCAACACAACATCAAGATTGTCCAACTCGATAAAACCGCAAAAATAACCGAAAAAGAAATAAAGTTTTTGGAAGAAAAAATCTTTCTGAACAAGGAAATCTTAAGCGGTTTGGAACGCGAACGCGAACTGGAAAACAAAGTAAAAAGTCTGGAAGAAGAACGCCGTAAACTCCGTAAAGGCGAAGCTTGTCCGCTCTGTGGCGCCACTGAACATCCTTTTGTGAAAACCTACGATAATTACGACTTTTCCGCTAACGCAAAACGTCTTGAAGAACAACAAAAAATAATGGAGGATTTACAAGCCCTACTGCGAAACAATGAAAAAAAGATTAGTGAAATAAATGCTTTCCTTCAAAACGAAAAAGAAAACATTACAAAAGCAAAAAAAGAAATCTCCTTATTTAAAAATGAATACCAAAATCTATCAGTTAATATTCCTTACAATGATGAAATTCAACTAAAAAAGGAAGTAAAAAACCACTTGAACAAAACCGAAGAAATTCAAGAAAAAATAAAAATGACAAACCGCTTGCAAGAAGAATTTAATCGCCTCAATGATGATTTTCAAACTGCAAACAAAACACTGTCTTCCTTGCAAGAAAAGTTGAGTATTGCCCGTACCCGATACGAAAATCTCCTGCAAAACATTGAAAATAACCGGAAAAAATCGGAAAAACTTTCTACAGAAATACAACAAGTGGAACAAGAATTGACCAAAGCACTGTCCGTTTATAAAATTCCGATGCCTGCTTATGAAAATACAGAAGTACTCATCAATAAACTTCAAGAAAGAATTGATACTTATAAAATACGGGAAAAAGCAAAAAACCGGCTTGAAAACCAACTCGAAGTACTGGTAACCGAAATCAAACATCTGGAAAAAACCATCCAAGCAGATAAAAAAGAAGTACAAGAAAAAATCGCTTATCGCAACCAACTCGATAAATTGATAAAAAAAGTCAGCCAAGAAAGAAATGCAATTCTTCCTTTGTCCGTCAGCATAAAAGACAAGCGCTCACAATTGCAAAATAACACCGAAAAAACCGGTGAACAACTGGAAAGACATAAATATCAACTCCTCGAAATAGAAAAGAAAATTTCAGGCTTGCAAGCAGAAGAAAAAAGTCTGCAAGAAAGTTTGAACCAATGGGAAGAAAACATCCAAAAACTCGAAACGGAATTCAACCGCCAACTGCAAAAAAGTGATTTCAATATCCGCTCGGAAGTAGAAGCCGTCCTACTCGACTATGACACCAAACAAATATACCTCCGGATTCAAAAACAACTTGAAGATCGTCAAACCGCTCTGACTGCCCGCGAAAAAGAAGTAAAAAACAAACTGAAACAACTGCCCGAACCTCCGGAAATCAATGCAGAAGAAATCATCGAACAACTGAAGGAAATAGAAAACCGAAAAGAAGAACTACAACAGCAACAAGGCAAAATAGAAAACTTGTTTGAAAACGACCGTAAATTGCGCGAACGCAACCGGCAAATACTATTAGAAATAGAAAAACAAAAAAAACTATTGGAAAAATGGCAAACTTTATTCGATCTATTAGGCGGCACCAAAGATGCTTTTAATATCTACGTACAACGCCTCACTTTGCAGAGCCTAATCAATCATGCCAATCTGCATCTTGCTCGTTTCAACGACCGCTATTCTCTTCAAATGGCATCACTGGACGACAAGGATAATAATAATATTCAAAAAGAACTCAATATGGAACTCATCGACTACTACCAAGCCGGCAGTATCCGTCCGGTGGAAACTTGTAGTGGCGGCGAGTCCTTTTTAATAAGTCTGTCTTTGGCATTGGGCCTGTCGGATATGGCCAGCCGTAATGTAAAAATAGAATCCTTATTTATTGATGAAGGTTTTGGAACACTGGACGACGACTTACTTGAAACTGTTATTTCCAGCCTTGAAAGCCTGCAAAGCAGCGGAAAAATTATTGGGATTATCTCCCATGTCGAACAACTTAAAGAACGCATCGGCACCCAAATAAAAGTGAAAAAAACCGGCAATGGGGTGAGTAAAATTGAAGTGGAAGGATAACAGCAATCACCGGCTCACTATCACCGGTATAAAGACAACAATGAGGCATTGAGCAAGCGTCAAAAAATAGCATAATCACCATGCTGATACAAAAGCAATAAACAGTTATCGTTTCCCCACTCTCAGCACAAAAATAGTGAAACGACGACTTTAACAAAATCTCATCGAAAAAATATTTTATTATCTCCAAAAATATTCATAAATTTGCAAGCCGAAATAACCGGTAATGAAAGAGTTGAAATCATATGACATAAAATTCAGCGGATTGAAAAACGGAAATCACCAATACCGTTATCATCTGGATAAGAATTTTTTTAATTATTTTAACAATGATGAATTTGAAGCCTGTGATATTGACATTATAATCGATTTTAACAAACACGATAATTTGTTGGAATTTACGGTACACAGCAACGGGAGCATACATGTTCCTTGTGACATCAGCGGTGAACCATTTGACCAACCGGTTAAAGCGGATTTTGATTTTTTGGTAAAATTTGGAGATGAATTCAATGATGACCGAGAAGATTTAATCATCATTCCACATCATTCGCATAGGTTTAATATAGCACAACAAATTTACGAAACTGTAATTTTAAGCATCCCAAACAAACGAATTCATCCGGATATTCAATCGGGAAAAATAATAGCTAAAAATGCTCGTTACATTATCAATTACGATGATGATGGAACAACAGATGAAAATATAACAAAAGAACCAGATCCGCGATGGGCGGAATTAAAAAAGATATTAACAGATAAAAATTTATAAAAATGGCACATCCAAAGCGAAAAATATCCAAACAAAGAGGTCGCAAACGTAGAACTCACTACAAAATTGACATGCCTCAAATTGCAATTGACAACACCACCGGTGAAGCTCATTTGTATCACAGAGCACACTGGCACGAAGGAAAACTATACTATAAAGGTAAAGTATTAATCGATCCCGAGCAAGAAGAAGCTTAAAAAAAATCAAAATAGTGTTAAAAACTCCATTTTTTGTTTAAAAAATGGAGTTTTTTCGTATTTTATGACTAAAAATGATTGATTTTTAGTTTTTTTTTCTAATTTGCTCGCTCAAAACATTTCATTCAACTAATTAAACAACTTGACTATGGATATTAAAGAAGTACAAAATTTGATAAAATTTGTCGCCAAATCAGGCGTCAGTGAAGTAAAAATCGAAAACAAAGATTTTAAACTCACCATTAAAAACAAGCCGGAATATGTTTCTGCTCCGGTTGCTGCTCCGGTTGCTGTAGCTGCTGCACCGGTAGCTACACCCATAGCTGCCGTACCTCAAGAAACTCAAGCACCAAACAACACCCCTGCGGCCTCTGAAAAAGAAGACGATTCCAAATATGTTACCATTAAAGCACCCATTATCGGAACCTTCTATCGTAAACCTGCACCTGACAAACCACCTTACGTTGAAGTGGGTGATACCGTCAATGTAGGAGATGTCGTTTGTATCATCGAAGCGATGAAATTATTTAACGAAATTGAATCTGAAATTTCAGGTAAAATTGTTAAAATTTTGGTAGATGATGCTACACCGGTAGAATTCGATCAACCTTTATTTTTAGTAGAGCCTTTATAGTAACAAAAATCTAATCGTATGTTTAACAAAATACTAATCGCCAATCGCGGTGAGATAGCCCTGCGTATTATCCGTACTTGTAAAGAAATGGGTATTAAAACGGTTGCTGTTTACTCTACCGCTGATGAAGACAGTTTGCATGTCCGTTTTGCCGATGAAGCAGTAAAAATAGGCCCGGCTGCCAGTAGTGAATCTTATTTGAACATTCCCAATATTATCGCTGCTGCTGAAATTACTAATGCAGATGCTATTCATCCCGGGTACGGTTTTTTGGCTGAAAATGCCAAATTTGCCAAACTCTGTGAAGAACACAATATCAAATTTATCGGACCTTCTCCTGAAATGATCAACCAAATGGGAGATAAAGCCACAGCCAAAAAAACCATGACAGAAGCCGGAGTGCCTACGGTACCAGGCTCAAAAGGTTTACTGGAAAATTTTGAAGAAGCCGAAAAACTAGCTGACCAAATAGGATATCCTGTTATGCTAAAAGCCACTGCCGGAGGCGGAGGTAAGGGAATGCGTGCTGTTTGGAAAAAAGAAGATTTAAAAAAAGCTTGGGACGATGCAAGACAAGAAGCCAAAGCAGCCTTTGGAAATGACGGTATGTATATGGAAAAACTCATCGAAGAGCCCCGTCATATCGAAATTCAAATTATTGGTGACCAATACGGCAAAGCTGCACATTTATCGGAAAGAGACTGTTCTATACAAAGACGTCATCAAAAATTAATCGAAGAAACACCTTCTCCGTTTATGACAGATGAACTTCGTGAAAAAATGGGTGAAGCTGCGGTTAAAGCTGCCGAAAGTATTCAATATGAAGGCGTGGGAACCGTAGAGTTTTTAGTGGACAAACACCGCAATTTCTATTTTATGGAAATGAATACCCGTATTCAAGTAGAACATCCTATTACCGAACAAGTTATAGATTACGATTTGATCAGAGAACAAATCAAAGTAGCTGCCGGAGAACCCATTTTAGGAACCAATTACTATCCTAAATTACATTCAATTGAATGTCGTATCAATGCCGAAGATCCTTACAGTGATTTCAGACCGAGTCCGGGAGTTATTAAAACTTTTCATGCACCGGGTGGACATGGAGTTCGTTTAGACACCCATGCCTATCAAAGTTATGTCATACCTCCATATTACGATTCAATGATAGCCAAACTCATTACCACGGCCCAAACCCGTGAAGAAGCTATTGAAAAAATGAAACGTGCCTTGGATGAATTTGTGATTGAAGGAGTAAAAACCACCATTCCTTTTCATCGTCAATTGATGGATAATCCGGATTTTGTGGCCGGTAATTATACCACCAAATTCATGGAAGATTTTGAACTGGACGATACTTATTTAAAAGAATATAAAATGAACATTAAATGAAAAAAGCGGGCAAAATTGCCCGCTTTTTTATGATAATTATCAATCTTTTAAGCTTCACCCGCAGGACCGAAATTAATCGGTGGCGAGTTTTGTTGTCCTTGATCTTTAATCACACCGTGTACACTTTCAAAACGTTTAACATTGTCCGATAAAGCACGCACCAATCGCTTAGCGTGCTGGGGTGTTAAAATAATACGAGATTTTACCTTAGCCTTGGGGACTCCGGGCATAATATTGATAAAATCAACAATAAATTCCGAAGCAGAATGATTGATTACAGCCAAATTAGCATAAATTCCATCCGCTATTTCTTCGGGTAATTCTATATTGATTTGTTGTTGTTTTTTAGGATCGTTCATAAGATTTTATTTTTATACAAATATGATTACAACACCATATAAGCTATTAGTCAACAGTAAAATTATAATACAAATTGAGCTTCATAAAAATTTGGTTACTGAGCTTGTCGAAGGAAATAGTCTGTCTTCGACAGGCTCAGATACCTTTATAATTTTTTAATCTACAAAATTGTTTTGTATCTTGTCAATGATCATGTCCTCGTAATCTTCTTTTTGAGATACGATGATTTTATCATATTCTTTCATACCTGTTCCTGCAGGAATTTTACGTCCTACAATTACATTTTCTTTCAAACCTTCCAAATAATCCACTTTGGCTCTGATAGCCGCTTCATTCAACACTTTGGTTGTTTCTTGGAAAGAAGCAGCAGAGATAAAGGATTTAGTTTGCAAAGATGCTCTGGTAATACCTTGCAATACCGGCGAAGCAGTAGCAGGAATAGCATCACGGGCAATTACCAATTTTTTATCTTGACGACGTAAAATTGAATTTTCTTCACGCAATTGTCGCGGTGTAACCAATTGACCGGCTTGTAAATTTTCGGAATCACCCGGATCTTCTACTACTTTCATGGCAGAAATTTTATCGTTTTCTTCAATAAAATCATGCTTATGAATCAATTCACCCGGCAAGAAAGTAGAATCTCCTGATTCTTCAATTACCACTTTCTGCATCATTTGACGTACCACAATTTCAAAGTGTTTATCGTTGATTTTTACACCTTGTAAACGATATACTTCCTGTACTTCATTTACCAAATATTGTTGTACGGCAGAAGGCCCTTTAATCTTCAAAATATCATTAGGAGTAATGGCGCCGTCTGACAAGGGTGTACCGGCCCGGATAAAGTCATTTTCCTGTACCAAAATTTGATTGGATAATTTAATCAAATATTTCTTGGTTTCACCGGATTTAGCCGTTACGATAATTTCACGGTTACCCCGTTTGATTTTACCGAAAGAAACGATACCGTCAATTTCAGAAACCACAGCAGGATTTGACGGATTACGTGCTTCAAACAATTCGGTAACCCGTGGTAAACCACCGGTAATATCACCGGCTTTGATAGATTTACGCGGTATTTTTACCAAATCGGTACCTTTTTTAATTTTTTGTCCGTCTTTTACCGTTACTCGTGCTCCAAAAGGCAAGTTATAAGACCGAAGTACTTCTCCTTTGTTATTCACAATTTTCAAAGTAGGAATGATTTTCTTATTTTTACTTTCGGTAATTACAATTTCTTCACGATTGGTTTGTTCATCTTTTTCCAATTGGTAAGTTACCCCTTGGATAATATTTTCATACTGAACTTTACCGGCAAATTCAGAAACAATAACAGAGTTCCAAGGATCCCATTCAGCGATTACTTCACCTTTTAAGACCTTGTCTCCGGGTTTTTTATACAATTTTGAACCATAAGGCAATTGATGAGTACTTAATACCTTACCTGTTTTTTCACCTATAATTTTCACTTCGGAAGTACGTGAAATAACGATATCGACATTATCTTCGTCATCTTTTACGGTTCTGAGCTCATCTATTTCAATAATTCCGTCAAATTTAGCGGTTATATTAGATTGTTCGGATACGTTACCGGCTACCCCTCCTTGGTGGAAAGTACGCAAGGTCAACTGAGTTCCCGGCTCTCCGATAGATTGAGCTGCCACCACACCTACAGCTTCTCCTTTTTCAACCATTTCACCGGTTGCCAAATTACGTCCGTAACACTTAGCACAAACTCCGTGTTTGGCTTCACAAGTAAGTGGTGAACGTACTTCAACAGACTCAATAGATGTTTGTTCAATCAGTTCTACCTTTTCTTCGGTTATTTCTTCACCGGCAGCAACAATAATTTCATTGGTTTCCGGATGATAAATATCATCCAAAGCAACCCGTCCCAAAATTCTTTCACCTAATGTTTCAACAATTTCATTATTTTTCTTCAGGGCGGTTACTTCAATACCTCTTAAAGTTCCACAGTCTTCTTCACGTACTACTACATCTTGTGATACATCAACCAAACGTCTGGTCAAATAACCGGCATCTGCTGTTTTAAGGGCTGTATCTGCCAAACCTTTACGGGCACCGTGAGTAGAAATAAAGTATTCTTGGATCGAAAGTCCTTCTTTAAAGTTAGACAAAATCGGATTTTCAATTACTTCTCCGCCACCGGCTGTAGATTTTTTAGGTTTAGCCATCAAGCCACGCATACCAATCAACTGTCGAATTTGGTCTTTTGAACCCCTTGCTCCGGAATCAAGCATCATGTAAACTGAATTGAATCCTTCGGCATCATTGGTAATTCTGTTCATTAATATTTCGGTTAATTCGGCATTGGCAGAAGTCCAAATATCTACGGTTTTGTTATATCTTTCTTTTTGCGAGATAATACCTTCGGCATATTGCTCTTTGATAATATCCACTTTTTCTTGTGCTTCGGCTACCAAGGCTTTTTTCTCTTCGGGTACCATAATATTACTCAAACCAAAGGACAATCCTCCTTTGAAAGCGTAGTAATATCCCATTTGTTTAATGGCATCCAAAAATTCAGCCGTAGTAGGCACATCTGTTCGTTTTAAAATATCTGCTATAATACCACGTAAGGAACCTTTGGTCAATAATTTATTGATAAAAGGAACTCCTTCGGGTTTTACTTCATTAAATAATATACGTCCGACAGTTGTTTTGATAATATGCTCGAAAGGATTGCCTTCTTCATCGTAATCCGTGATAAAAACATTAATTTCGGCATGCAAATCCAATTTCCCTTCATTCAAAGCGATTTTTACTTCTTCGGGAGAATAGAAAGTCATTCCTTCTCCTTTGACACCTTTACGGGTTTTGGTAATATAGTATAAACCCAGTACCATATCTTGTGAAGGTACGGTTACCGGCGATCCGTTGGCAGGGTTCAAAATATTTTGAGATGCTAACATCAAGAGTTGAGATTCCAAAATAGCTTGGGGTCCCAAAGGTAAGTGAACCGCCATCTGGTCACCATCGAAATCCGCATTAAATGCCGTACATACCAAAGGGTGCAATCGGATAGCTTTTCCTTCAATAAGTTTCGGTTGGAAAGCCTGAATACCCAAACGGTGCAATGTAGGTGCACGGTTGAGCAGAATAGGGTGTCCTTTTAATACATTTTCTAAAATATCCCATACAATCGCATCGCGACGGTCAATAATTTTCTTAGCCGATTTAACGGTTTTGACGACTCCCCTTTCGATCAATTTACGGATGATAAAAGGTTTGTATAATTCGGCTGCCATATCTTTGGGGATACCGGCTTCGTATAATTTCAAACTGGGTCCTACAACAATTACCGAACGGGCTGAATAATCTACCCGTTTACCCAACAAGTTTTGACGAAAACGTCCTTGTTTTCCTTTGAGTGAATCCGAAAGAGACTTTAAAGGACGATTGGATTCGGTTTTAACCGCCGATGATTTACGGGTATTATCAAACAAGGAATCCACCGATTCTTGCAACATACGTTTTTCGTTACGCAAGATTACTTCAGGTGCTTTGATATCCATCAATCGTTTCAAACGATTGTTACGGATGATTACCCGTCTGTATAAGTCATTCAAATCCGAAGTAGCGAAACGTCCACCGTCAAGCGGCACCAAAGGACGAAGTTCCGGAGGAATCACCGGAATGATATTCATCACCATCCATTCGGGTTTATTCGGACGGTTTTCATTGGCTTTACGAAAAGCTTCAACAACTTGTAAGCGTTTTAAGGCTTCTGTTTTACGTTGTTTGGAAGTTTCGTGATTGGCTTTATGACGTAATTCATAGGATAAAGCATCCAAATCAATGGTTGCCAACAAATCACGAATAGCTTCACCACCCATTTTGGCTACAAATTTATTGGGATCGGTATCTTCCAAATATTGATTATCCGAAGGTAATTTTTCCAAAATATCTTGGTATTCTTCTTCGGTTAAGAACTGCATTCTTTGAATAGGATTTCCTTCTTCATCTACTGCCGGTCCCGGATTGATTACCACATAACGTTCGTAATAGATAATCATTTCCAATTTTTTGGTGGGCAACCCCAACAAATAACCTATTTTATTGGGAAGTGAACGGAAGAACCAGATATGTACCACAGGTACAACCAATTCGATGTGTCCTACTCTTTCACGTCTTACTTTCTTTTCGGTAACTTCAACACCACAACGGTCACACACGATACCTTTATATCTGATTCGTTTGTATTTTCCACAAGCACATTCATAATCTTTAATCGGTCCGAATATTCTTTCACAAAACAATCCGTCGCGTTCGGGTTTATGGGTACGATAGTTAATTGTTTCCGGTTTTAAGACTTCTCCGCGTGAAGCTTTTTTAATGCGTTCGGGTGAGGACAAGCCAATGGAAATTCTATCGAACTTAATGGTGGTATATTTATTCTTTCTAGCCATAATTAATTGAATGTATTAAAATTTGTTGGTTTTGTTTTTTTCCAAAACATCATTCCCTTCTTTATCTTCCAGTCTTACATCAAGACCTAATCCTTTAAGCTCGTGCATCAATACATTAAAGGATTCGGGGATACCCGGTTCGGGCATCGTTTCTCCTTTAACGATTGCTTCATAAGCTTTGGTTCTACCCATTACATCATCGGATTTAATGGTTAACATTTCTTGCAAGGTATGTGATGCACCGTAAGCTTCGAGTGCCCATACCTCCATTTCTCCGAGACGTTGACCTCCGAATTGCGCTTTACCTCCCAAGGGTTGTTGGGTAATCAATGAGTAAGGGCCAATAGAACGGGCGTGCATCTTATCGTCAATCATGTGTCCGAGTTTCAACATATAGATTACCCCTACGGTAGCCGGCTGGTCAAAACGTTCGCCGGTTCCTCCATCGTACAAATGGGTTTCACCGAATTCGGGTAATCCGGCTTCTTTGGTCAAAGCGATGATATCATCTTCGGAAGCACCGTCAAAAATAGGGGTGGCAAATTTTTTGCCTGTTTTAAGTCCTATCCATCCCAATACAGTTTCATAAATCTGTCCGATATTCATACGGGAAGGTACCCCCAGCGGATTCAAAACAATATCAACGGGTGTTCCGTCTTCCATAAACGGCATATCTTCACGTCGTACAATTTTGGCTACAATACCTTTGTTACCGTGACGACCGGCCATTTTATCTCCTACTTTGAGTTTACGTTTTTGAACGATAAATACTTTGGCCAATTTTAAAATACCTGCAGGTAATTCATCTCCTACACTGATGGCAAATTTTTCTCGGCGTAAATTACCTTTTAACTGATTGACTCGAATTTTATAATTGTTAATCAATTCTGCAATCAAGGCATTTGTATGTTTATCGGTCGTCCAGGTACCTTGGGTTAAATGTTCAAAATCTTGAACGGAATTCAACAATTTCAAGGTGAATTTTTTTCCTTTTACAAAGATTTCTTTTCCTAAATCATTTTTAACTCCCTGAGCCGTTTTACCATTGACTAAAGCAAAGAGTTTTTCAATCAATTTACTACGTAACGATTCATATTTAATTTCAAACTCTTTTTCCAGTTCTTCAATTTTCACTTTATCTTGTGCCGTTTTACGACGATCTTTAATCGAACGGGTAAAGAGTTTTTTATCGATCACCACTCCTCTTAACGAAGGAGAAGCTTTTAGGGATGCATCTTTTACATCACCGGCTTTGTCACCGAAAATAGCTCTCAATAGTTTTTCTTCGGGAGTTGGATCTGATTCTCCTTTGGGCGTAACTTTTCCGATAAGAATATCTCCGGGTTTTACTTCGGCTCCAATACGAATCATTCCGTTTTCATCCAAATCTTTGGTGGCTTCTTCACTCACATTGGGGATATCGTTGGTCAATTCTTCCTGTCCCAATTTTGTATCGCGCACTTCCAAAGCGTGTTCTTGGATATGTAAAGAAGTAAAATAGTCATTACGTACTACATCTTCGGAAATCACGATAGCATCCTCAAAGTTATAACCGTTCCAAGGCATAAATGCTACCCGCAAATTACGTCCCAATGCTAATTCTCCTTCATCAGTAGCATAACCTTCGGTTAATACTTGACCTTTGGTTACACGATCACCTTTTTTAACGATAGGTGTAAGATTAATGGTTGTATTTTGATTGGTTTTTCTAAATTTAACCAGTTCATATACTTTTTCATCTTCATCGAAACTCACTAATCTTTCTTCATCGGTACGGTCATATTTAACAATGATTTTTTTGGCATCTACATAGATTACTTCTCCTTCACCTTCTGCATTGATAAGGATACGAGAATCTTGTACCAATTTACGTTCCATTCCTGTTCCTACTATCGGAGCTTCGGGTGTCATCAAAGGAACTGCTTGTCGCATCATGTTTGATCCCATCAATGCCCGGTTGGCATCGTTATGTTCCAAGAAGGGAATAAGAGACGCTGAAATAGAGGCAATTTGATTAGGTGCCACATCCATATAATTGACTTCTTCTTTGTCTACTACGGGGAAGTCACCTTCTTCACGTGCTACTAAATGTTCGGGAATAATTTTTCCGTTGTCATCGGTAGGCGTTTCTGCTTGCGCAATTTTTTTACCTTCTTCTTCTTCTGCTGTAAGGTATTTAATCTCTTTGTCGTAAAGAACTTTTGCGTCTTCTACTTCGCGATAGGGGGTTTCAATAAAGCCCATATCATTGATTTTGGCATAAACCGCCAAGGAGGAGATCAACCCGATGTTTGGCCCTTCCGGGGTTTCAATCGGACACAAACGACCATAGTGCGTATAATGTACGTCACGCACCTCAAAACCGGCTCTTTCACGGGATAAACCGCCCGGTCCTAAGGCTGACAAACGACGTTTGTGGGTAATTTCGGACAACGGATTGGTTTGATCCATAAATTGCGACAACTGGTTGGTTCCAAAGAATGATTTGATTACCGAAGACAAAGTCTTGGCATTGATCAAATCAATGGGTGTAAATACCTCATTATCTCTGACGTTCATTCGTTCTCGAATAGTACGTACCATACGGGCCAAACCTACACCAAATTGTTGTGAAAGTTGCTCTCCTACGGTTTTTACACGACGGTTTGACAAGTGGTCGATATCATCCACTTCTGTTTTTGAATTGATAAGTTCAATCAATTGCTTGGTAATGGTAATGATATCTTCACGTGTTAATACTTGAACATCCAAAGGAATATCCAAGCCTAATTTTTTATTGATACGGTAACGTCCTACTTCACCCAAACTGTAACGTTGGTCGGAGAAGAATAATTTATCGATAATTCCTCTGGCTGTTTCTTCATCGGGTGGTTCGGCATTACGAAGCAACCGGTAAATATATTCAACCGCTTCGCTTTCGGAGTTGGTTGAATCTTTTTGTAAGGTATGATAGATAATTGCAAAATCCGATTGCGAAATATCTTCTTTGTGTAATAAAATGGTTTTGGCACCGGAATTTAAGATATCTTCTATATGATCTTTTTCGATAACGGTATCACGATCGAGGATAATTTCATTACGTTCGATAGATACCACTTCACCGGTATCTTCATCGACAAAGTCTTCGTGCCAAGTTTTGAGTAAACGAGCGGCTAATTTACGTCCGATTACTTTTTTCAATCCTGTTTTGGTTACTTTAACTTCATCAGCCAGGTCAAAAATTTCGAGAATATCTTTATCTCTTTCATAGCCTATTGCACGAAGTAAAGTGGTAATGGGTAGTTTCTTTTTACGGTCGATATAAGCATACATCACGTTATTGATATCCGTAGCAAATTCGATCCATGATCCTTTAAAAGGGATAATTCTGGCGGAATATAATTTGGTTCCGTTGGTATGTAATGATTGTCCGAAGAAGACACCGGGCGAACGGTGTAATTGTGAAACGATAACCCTTTCTGCACCGTTAATCACAAATGTGCCACGAGGGGTCATGTAAGGAATGTTTCCAAGGTAAACATCTTGTACAACAGTTTCAAATTCTTCGTGTTCAGGATCGTTACATTCTAATTTTAAACGGGCTTTTAAGGGGACGCTATAAGTTAAGCCTCTTTCAATACATTCATGAATACTGTATCTAGGAGGGTCGACAAAATAGTCTAAGAAAGATAATTCAAATTGGTTTCTGGTATCAGTAACAGGAAAATTATCTTGAAAAGTTTTATACAAACCCTCGTTATTTCTGTCGCCGGGTTTGGTTTCCAATTGAAAAAAGTCTTGAAATGATTTGAGCTGAATAGCTAATAAATCCGGATAATCCGGAATATTTTTTACTGATGAGAAACTAATTCGATTATAGGTTTCTTTTGTACGAAGTTCTTTGGTATTATTTGCCATATTGGTAAGACAAAATTAAGGGTTATCAAATAATTAAAAACAGCTGACGAGCAGCGAAAAGGTCACAAATATATCAATGCTGATATAGTAAATTGGGTATTACATATTTTATATGCAAAATGGTTTAGGTCTGTCCCGACGGAAGTCGGGAAGACCTAAACCAAAAATTTATTAATAGCGGAACTATTTTAGTTCTACTTCAGCACCGGCTTCTTCCAAAGATTTTTTGATGCCTTCGGCTTCGTCTTTAGAAACGCCTTCTTTGATGGGTGCGGGTGCACTATCAACTACACCTTTTGCTTCTTTAAGTCCCAATCCGGTTAATTCTTTTACTAATTTAACTACTGCTAATTTAGATGAACCGGGGGCTTTAAGGATTACATCAAATTCGGTTTTTTCTTCACCGCCTCCTTCGCCACCACCTGCTGCGGGGCCTGCTACTGCTACAGCAGCGGCTGCGGGTTCAATGCCGTATTCTTCTTTCATAATATCGGCTAATTCGTTAACTTCTTTTACGGTTAAGTTAACCAATTCTTCTGCTAATTTTTTTAAATCTGCCATTTTCTATCGTTTTTAATTGTTATACTAATTTTAAGTTTAAATTTAAGTTTTTATTCAGACTTCTCTGATAAAGTTTTAAGGATACCTGCAATTTTACCGCCACCCGATTTAAGAGCAGAGATAACATTTTTAGCCGGTGATTGTAACAAGCCAATCAATTCTCCAAGTAATTCTTCTTTGGACTTGATGGCTACCAATGCATTTAATTGGTCATCACCAATATATACCGATTCTTCAATCCAGGCACCTTTTAGCACCGGTTTTTCTGATTTTTTTCTAAAAGCTTTGATAATTTTAGCAGGTTGATTTCCTACTTCGGCAAGCATTAGTGCAGAATTACCGGTCAATACATCTTTTAATTCACCAAATTCTTTGTCTGATTTATCCATGGCTTGTTGCAACATGGTATTTTTTACCACTTGCAATTTGATATTACTGCCATAACAAGCTCTTCTCAAATCGGAGGTTACTTGTGCATTTAAGCCAAGTATATCAACGATATATACTACTTCGTATTCAGACAATTTTTGGGTTAATTCTTCTATTAATTGAGCTTTTTGTTCTCTTGTTCTCATTCTAATTTTTTTTTGTCTTAGACACTTTTAGGATCTACTTTAATTCCCGGACTCATGGTAGATGAAAGGTTAACACTTTTCATATATGTTCCTTTGGCTGCCGAAGGTTTCAATTTATTAAGTGTGGATAATAATTCAGCAGCATTGTCATATAATTTATCGGGGCTAAAGGAAACTTTTCCGATTGCGGCATGAACAATACCTGTTTTATCTACTTTAAAATCGATTTTACCGGCTTTTACTTCTTTTACAGCATTACCTATTTCCATGGTAACTGTTCCGGTTTTGGGGTTCGGCATCAAACCACGAGGTCCTAAGATACGTCCTAAGGGTCCTAATTTTCTCATTACGCTGGGCATGGTGATAATTACGTCTACGTCTGTCCAACCCCCTTTAATTTTTTCAAGGTAATCGTCTAAACCTACGTAATCGGCACCTGCTGCTTTAGCTTCTTCTTCTTTATCGGGAGTAACCAATGCCAATACTTTTTTGTCTTTTCCTGTTCCATGAGGTAAAGTTACCACACCACGAACCATTTGATTGGCTTTACGCGGATCAACACCCAATCTTACAGCAATATCAACAGACTCATCAAATTTAGCGTTAGAAATTTCTTTCACTAATTTGGTGGCTTCTTCTAAGGTATACACCTTGTTTTTATCTAATTTTGATAAAGCTTCTCTTCTTTTTTTACTTAATTTTGCCATTTTCTAAAATCATTTTTAGTTAAAAGGATTGTCTCCTTCAACGGTTAATCCCATTGATCTTGCCGTTCCGGCGATCATTCTCATGGCCGATTCAACACTAAATGCATTTAAATCGGGCATTTTGTCTTCAGCGATTTGTCTAACTTGATCCCAAGTTACACTTCCTACTTTTTTACGATTCGGTTCGCCGGATCCTTTTTTGATTTTAGCTGCTTCTAAAAGTTGCACTGCTGCGGGTGGCGTTTTAACGACAAAACTAAAAGATTTGTCTTTATAAACATTAATTGCTACAGGAAGTACTTTACCTTGTTTGTCTTGCGTACGTGCATTGAATTGCTTGCAAAACTCCATGATATTAACTCCTGCGGCTCCTAATGCGGGTCCAACCGGTGGCGAAGGATTCGCTTGACCTCCCCGAATCTGTAATTTGATTACTTTACTTATTTCTTTTGCCATTTTTGTTTTGTTTTTTTTACAAAAAAACTATTATTTTGGAAGCTTAATAGTTATTATATGTATGCGTAACAGTTTATATTTTTTTTACTTGAAAATATCCCAATTCCAAAGGAGTTTTTCTTCCGAAGAATTTTACCATAACGATTACTTTTTTACGGTCTTTATTTACTTCTTCGATTACACCGTCAAAGCCTTTGAAAGGTCCGTCATTGACTTGTACGGCATCTCCCACTTTATAGGGAATATGTACATTATCTTGATTCATTGCCATTTCGTCAATTTTACCGAGAATTCTATTGACTTCGGCTTTGCTCAACGGCATGGGATCACCTCCCTTTACACCACTTAAAAATCCCATTACACCGGGGATTGATTTAATAACGTGTGGCAATTCTCCCGATAGATTTGCTTCGATATAAATATATCCGGGAAAAAGCGTTTTATCTTTTTGAACACGTTTGTTATTACGAATTTGTACTACTTTTTCAGTAGGCACCAATATTTTACCCACATAATCGGATAAGCGGTTTCGTTGCACTTCATTTTCAATGAGTTTTTGAATTTTAGCTTCTTTTCCGCTAATTACCTTAAGGACATACCATTTTTTTACTTGATCGCTCATTCAGTTATTTATTTTACAAGCTTGTAATAATATTGAAGAATGGTTCTGAAAACCCAATCGACGACAGCGATAAAAATGGAAAATATAGCTGAAAAAACAGCTACTACGATAGTCATTTTATAGACTTCGTCCCATTTAGGCCAGACCACATGGTTAATTAATTCGTTATAAGCGCCTTTTACGTATTCTATAAAACTTTTAAACATTGCGTTGATTTTAAAATGTACATTTTCAATTGCACGGGTAGAGAGACTCGAACTCCCGACACCTGGTTTTGGAGACCAGTGCTCTACCAACTGAGCTACACCCGTTTATAGAGAATTTGAAGCCCTTAAAAAGGACTTC
>Ga0256835_1001017_pt1 | contig 17831 bp, 15 predicted proteins | sample PIR30metaG_FD_185972 | JGI IMG/M metagenome (GOLD analysis project Ga0256835, IMG submission 185972) | Hydrothermal vent microbial communities from East Pacific Rise, Pacific Ocean - PIR-30 | ecosystem: Environmental > Aquatic > Marine > Hydrothermal vents | place: Pacific Ocean: East Pacific...
AAACCTTGCTTTTCTCCACCACGCCATTCTTTTTTTCTTTTGAGCGGGAGTTTCTTTAAAAACAATGGTATCTCCTGCCATTAATGGCAAAATAGTTAAAAAGAGCAAAATAATAAAAATTCTCTTTTTCATATCCAACCTCCGAAATTTTATTAAAAATTATATTCCATAAACACTTTGCTAACAATATTTTTTGAAAAAAGAAACCCACGAAACAACTGAACAGCCGTTCCAGCAGAGCAGCAAAATCCCCTATCCTAAAAATCTTTTAAATGAAGTAACAAAAGAAAATATCAGAGCAGAATAAAGAAAATGTTATTTTCAATAATGGATAAACTCAAAAACTAATTGTTATTTAGCTGCTCGGCTTGGGGATGCTCAGCTTTAAAACTTACTTATATTTCTCTTTTTTTCAGGATTTTTGTGAGAATAAAAAAAGAAATTTTATTCATAAAGAAAAATTGATATAATAAATCCTTCTTTGCCAATGTAGCTCAGTCGGTAGAGCAACTGATTCGTAATCAGTAGGTCGGGGGTTCAAGTCCCCCCATTGGCTTTTTTTAATAAGACATTAGGAGGGAAAATGCAAAAGAGTGAAAAAAAATTGTGGGGCTTTCCTTTGACCTTCTGGTCAGCCAACACAATAGAGCTTTTTGAAAGAGCTGCCTATTATGCGGTAGCATCCTTTGTAGTAATATATTTACACGAAACTTTAGGAATGTCCCCAACATTCTCAACATTTTTAAATGGAACAATTCTCTGGGGAATTATATACTTTTTGCCGATTTTAAGCGGAACTCTTGCTGACAAATACGGGTTTAAAAAATCGCTCATTTTTGCTTTTGTTCTGATTACAGCAGGCTACTTTATAATGGGTAATGTTCAAAAATTCTGGCCATCAATCGTAGGACACTCTCAAAATGTTGATTACACAATTCCAATTGTAATAGGAATTGTTTTCATAGGAATCGGAGGCTCATTTGTAAAACCCTGTATTTCCGGAACAGTCCAGAAAACCGCAGGTGTTCTTGCAACTCTGGGTTTTGGAATTTTCTATATGACAATAAACATTGGTTCAATGACAGGTAGAACAGTCTCATATTTTGTAAGGGTTAAAATGGGAATCCCTGCGATTTTCTCATATGTTGCAACAGCCTTTGCTTTTATCGGATTATTGGTAGTAATTTTCATATATAGAGAGCCAAAATATCAGGAATCTGAGAAAGTTTCCGAAAAGGAACTCAAAAAACCTAAAACCCTAAAAGATGCTTTAATAGGAATGTTTATTGTTTTGAAAAACCTCAAATTCGTATTTTTCCTCATCGTGATCGGTTTCTTCTGGTTTATTTATGTACAGATTTACAATCTTATCCCCCTATTTTTAAGATTTATTGATAAAAATGCACCCGTCGAACTCTACACTCTTATAAATCCAGTAATGATTGTCTTCCTCCAGCTTTTAATAACAAAGATATCCAAAAAATGGACGCCCCTTAAATCAATAATGGTGGGAATAGGGATAACCGTTATAGGAATGCTTTTAAATACAGTACCATTCCTCTTTCACCTTGATCCGGCTCTAAAAAAGAGCATAGCAGGGATTATGCTTCCCATAGGCGGCATTTTTATGCTCTTTTCAATAGCTTCAATGGCATTGGGAGAGATGTTCGCATCTCCGAGGATATATGAATACATAGGAGCAATAGCTCCCAAAGGACAGGAAGGACTTTATTTAGGTTATGCAAATCTTCCGATGGCAATAGGAACAATCGTAGGAGCTCCGATAGGTGGAATGTTCTTTCAGCACTTTATCCTTGACCCACACAATGCGGGAAAACCCATTCAGGCACCTATAATGTGGACAATAGTGGCATTTATGGGAGTACTTTCAATAGCAGGAGTTATTCTTTATGATAAACTGCTTTTGAAAGACAAAAAATAGGTGAGAATAGAATTTTTAAAACATAAAAAAAAGCTTTTTATTTTAATCCTTATTTTACTGATATTTGCAAGCTATTACAAAAGTTTGAACAATTATTTTTTTTCTGATGATTTTGAATGGATTTCAAGAGCAATAGTATCTCAGGCAGAACCTCTCAGAGCTTTTAAAGTTTACGGAAGGGATTTTAATCCGGTTTTTATTATAATTTTATCTTTACTGATAAAGATATTCGGTATTTCAGCTTTTCCTATAAGATTTTTCTTCCTTATTTTATTTGCCATAAATTTTGCTCTTATTTTTCATATTCTTGAAAAAAGACTGAAATTCTCTCAATTTACAGCCTTTTCAGCAGCTATTCTAATAGCCTTAAATGTTTATATATCAGAGGCAGCTCTAAATCTTGCAGCTTCTGTCTATTTTCTTGCATTTCTTTTTTTCATAATAGCTATTAATTATCTTGCGGAGGAAAAGACCTTTTTGTTTTTCATCTTTTTTAGCATTGCTTTCTTCACAAAGGAGATAATTATTTTATCTCTTATTCCGATTTTTATATTCTCAAAGAAAAAAATAAAAAAACAAATTCTCATTTTCGGAGCTTCCCTTTTAACATTAAGATTTATTATCCAATTTTACAATACATCCCAATACACATCCTTTGTATCAAATAAGCTTTTTTTTGCAAAGCTTTACTTTATACTTCTACGCTCCATAAACTTATCTCCTTATAAAATCAATCCGATTTATGGATTTTTTCTCTTAACAAGCATAATCCTGCTTATAATTCTTTACATGATAAAATTCGGGGAAAAGGATAAGACAGCACTATCAATTTTTGTTTTCTGGATTTTATATACAATATTCTTCGCTTTTTTGCCAAAGCTCTCATCAAGATATATCCTATACCCTTCAATCGGTTTTATTTTAATTTATCTTAAAATATTTGACACTTTTTCAAAATATAAAATAATCAGGTTAGCTCTAACATTCCTTTTAGTATTTTCCTTTGTTTACAATTATCCTAAAATAGGCAAGGAAATCGAAGATTATAGGATATTAGGAGATTTTTCAAAAAACTTTGTAATGAAAATCAAAAAAGATATAATAAAAAATACAGATTTTAACAGAAAAGAACAAACAATAAAAATAAAAAAGCCTGAAAAAACAGCTCTTATTTTTACATATGTAATGGTCAAGAGAAGAGGAAATCTGCCCAAACTTCTACCGGTAAGAAAGGATTCATTGGGAGGAGTAATTTATCCGAAAGATCTTGTCCCAATAGTTTTTTACCCGAAAAAAATCGCAATTTTCAAGCCAAAAAAAATCACAGAGAACTATTTTATAGGTACAATTTTGTTTTTAAGATAAGTTTACTTAAATGTGTGGGATATATATGCGATTGTAATATTAAAGGATGAAAGTTTATTCCAGGAGGAGATAGCACCTGATACATATGTGTAAACAGTATTACCGAAAACATAGCCTACCCCACCCGAGAGAGTTGATTCATATCCCGCTGAAAAAAGGTGAGAGGCCTTAAGGTTGCTTCTCCAACCCAATGTTATAAATGAAATATTTGAAAAAAAGTGTATCATTGAAAAAGCAACCGGTTGTTTCATATCACCGGAATAAAAATCTTCAATACTTTTTAAATATATTGAAAAATTAAATGATGTTGAACGGGAAAGGATAAAAGTTGCTCCCCCCACATAACGGGTTGAAATGGTCTTATCAAGCTCCTCTATTTTAACCTTATTAACAGGCGAAATTTTCAATGAAATATAAAGAGAGCGGTAAACAGCAAAAGAAAGTGAGGATTCGAGCGTATAAAAAGAGAGTTTGTCAGAGGATTTATCTTCAGTCATCACAGGGTTAAGCTCATCCCTTTTTTGTGAAAAAAAATCGTAAAGATCCCCGTAATTTCTGAAATATTCAGCAGAACTAATATTACCAAAATAAAACCTTCCTTCATATCTTTTAAGACTTACACCATATTGAAAATTACCACTCCTTTTGTAATAGGTAAGACCGTAAATATCCCCTTTAAACCCATTTAAATCATAGTATTCATTATCTGAGTCGTATCTTACAAAAAGATTATCAAGAGAAATCTTAAATATTGAAAAATTTCCGTAAGCTGCCACAAGTGAAGTGCTTTTCATACCTTTGAAAAAATTGCCTTCACCCAAATCAGTATTTTTATTGTAAAGAAACTCCCTGAAATTCCCATTATCAACAGTATAGCTTACCTTTGAAAAAGCAACGGAGGGAGGAAAGCTTCCTCCCGGGATATAGAGACCTATTGTAGGAGAAAGCTGAAATATAGTATAAGTATAACCTGTCCCCACTCCAAAAGGTGAAGGTTCAAAAAGTTCGTCAAAGGAAAATAAAAAAGTAATTGTTCCAATTAAGATTAAAGAGAAAATCAATAATTTTTTCATTTTTTAATATAAAGCATCTTTATTTTTATGTCAAATAATAAGAAGCCTCCAAGCTTCAAAGTTCATTCTGATCGAGCAGTAGAATTTAGGTTAAGACAAAATAACATATTGAAAAAGAACCCGGAAGCTTTGTGGCTTTTTAAAAGACCAGGGAAGAACAAATATTCCGCGAAGAAATTGATTTCAAATTGACTAATAATTAGATTTGATTTATATTTTAAAATGAATGAATTTAAAATTGAGATTCCGAGTAAGATAGAGCTTATAAATCCTGTAATAGAAGCTTTAAGCTCCATCTGTGATGAGCTTTTATTAGATGATGATAAAAAGTGGGCTCTTGAAATTTCCTTAAGAGAAGCCCTTGCCAATGCAATAGTTCACGGTAATAAAAAAGATCCTTCAAAACAAATTTTTATAGATTTCTTATGGGATAAAAAAACCTTCACCATAATAATAGAAGATGAAGGCAAAGGTTTTATCCCTTCAAAGGATGAGATAAAACCTTCTCTTGAAACATCGGGAAGGGGGATGATGATTATTAAATCAAAAATGGATTCTGTTGAATACAAAAAAGGGAATATGGGTTTTAAATTAATTTTAAAAAAGACAATAAAATAGTGTCATTTTTTCCTCATTTTTATGTTTTTTTGACATCAAGCTTTAAGAAAAAATTCCGATATAGTATATGAGGTAGAAAGATGACTGTATATACGGAAATCAGTGTGATTCGAAGTAGCGTAAAACCAATAAAATCAAAGATAGAAGCTCATAGAGAGAAGGATAGCAAAGCAAGAGAAACAAAAGAGGGCTCTCCTTCAATTAAAAAGGAAAGTGTCAAAAATAATGATATAGAAAGGGAAATTTTAACATACAATGCAGATGGAACAATCGAACAAATAGCCTTAGAAAACAGGCATCTTATTGATATTTTAGGATAATGGCACAGAATTTGCTAAAAGTTTAGCGGAGGAAAGAGATGAGAATCGGAATTTACAAAAACAAAGAGCTTTTTGAAAAGATAAAAAAAATTGAAAACCTCAGTAGATTCAACATTATTCTACTAAATTCCCTGAAAAAATCCGATTTTGATAATTATCTTATAATCATAGATTATAATACTCTAAAAACCGTAAAAAATAGCACAGAAGGGAAAATTTTTCTTCTTTATAGCACTACGAAAAATCTTAAAAATGCGATTAAGTATCTTAAAAGAGGTGCCATTGATATAATAGCGGAAAATTTTTCAGATGAAGAGATAGAAGAGACAATAAAGAATGCTGTGGAAAGCTTTACTCTCTATAAAAACAAAGTTTTAAATAAAGAATTGGAAAAAATAGGAGAAATCGCAAGAGGCCTTTTCTCATCTTATAATCTTAATGATTCCCTTAAAAATATTCTTGAATATATCAAAAATTTTGTAAAATCAGAAAGAGTTTTTATTTCAATAATAAAAAAACAAAGGGAAAAAATTATTGCAGCCATTGGAGACGAAGTTAATACTTTAAAAAGAGAATACAGTAAGATAAGAAATCATGAATGGTTAAAAATAATTAAAGAAGAAAAGAACTATGTTTACTTTAAAAAAGGAGAGATTAACACATTAAAAAATATTCACAAAGAGGATTTTATCAAGTTTCCCTTGACTCTGAAGGACAAACTCATAGGAGTAATTACAATTGACAATAAAAATAAACCTTTACCAAAGGATATAAATACAGAATTCTTGAAAATGGTAGCTCTTCTTCTCTCTGTTCACATAGAAAACTATAAAATCTACTCTGAAGTAATTAAAGCAAGAGAAGAGCTAAGAAAAAGAGAAGAAAAGGAATTTTTACAAAAATTAACAATGAGCCTTAATCACGAAATTAACAATCCTTTAACAATAGCTTATTTGAATCTTGAATCATTAAAAAGAAAATTAAATAATCCTCAAAATATAGAAAAGAATCTTTCCGGACTGGAAATTTCTCTTGAAAGAATAAAAGGAATAATGGATAATATCAATAAGCTCGAATCTGAAAAGTTTATAAAATCAATGAAAAAAAGGGAATTTATTGATTTTAGATATGAAGCATAAAAAAAAACTTTTATTTTTTGCTTAATATTAATAATATTAATAATAGTTTTATTAAATCTTTCACTATTTGCTCAGAATAATATCCTAAAAGAAACAGAAAATCTCTATTCCTCCGGAGAATATGAAAAAGCCGTAAAATTAATTGAAAATTATTTAAAAGCACACCCAAAGAACTATGATATAAACTTAAAATACTACCTCGGTATGTCTCTTTTCAAACTTAATAAAGATAGAGAAAAAGCTGTAAAATCCCTTGAAGAATATCTGAAAAAGGGCGGTGATGTTAAAAGTCCCGAGCCATTACTTTACCTTTACAAAGCATATTCTAAAACAATATATACAAAAAAAGCCGATTATTATTTAAAAGTCCTTTTAAACAATTTTCCGTTTAATAAAGAGGTAATTCCTCTTAAACTCAACTATATTAAAAGGATGTTAAGTGTTAAGAACTGGAGTGAAGCCCTCTTCTATTTAATAGACCTTGAAGATAAAGGCTATTCAAAAAAATATCCTATTATAATCTTTTACATTGGAAAAGCTTATTACCAAAAAGGAACATTTGAAATAGCAGCGGAATATTTCAGAAAGTACCTTAAAATCAAACCAGATTTTCTAAATTACACACCTGAAGACATTTTTGCAATAGGAAAGAGCTTTTATGCTGTTACAGATTATAATTCAGCCCTGAAGGTGCTTATGTTCTTTGTAAATGTTTACCCTAAAAACCCAAATGCTGCAGAGGCATTATATTTGATAGGAGAGATATTTTACTTACAAAAGAAATACCGCCTATCAGCCCTGTTTCTCAATGAAGTGATTAATAAATACAGCGATTTTCCCATTGCAAACAAAGCAAGAATAAGAATAGCAGATAGCGTATCTCATCTTACAAAGATTGAGATGGAACAACTTAAAATACCTTATTATCTTAAAAAACCGGAGAGAGTTTACAGAGAAATCATCCGAAAAGCCACTAATTTAAAAGATAAGCATATGGCATTTATCAAATTGATTGAGATGTATAACAAAAGAGGTAGAATCGAAGATGGCCTTTTTGAACTATTTGAATATCTAAAAGGCACCCTTGTTGATCCTGAAGGAGAAAATATATACAGGAAATATTTTGATAAATTTATGAAGGAAGCAAAGGATAATAAAAGAATCCTTTTTTATTTTCTCAGAACAAAAAAGGATACAGCTTTTTTAAAAAATTATGAAATAGAAAAATTAGCAGAGATATTTAGAAAAATGAACCTTTACAAGATAGAAAGACTCCTTTTAAACAGACTCTACATACTCTCCACAAAAAAAGAGGAGAAGAAAAAAACCTTAATTAAACTCTTAAGAAACTCCTATGCTTTGCTTGATTGGAATGAATTCAGAAAAAATATAAGATTATTCCAGAGACTGTATCCCCTTGAAAAACTTCCTGTTGATATAAAGATGGGACTTGCTGAATATTATTTTTCAAAAGATATGTTAGATGATGCGTATAATATATTAACTTCAGGGAAAAGAGAATTTTCGAAAACTTCCTATTACACAAAGGCTCTGATTCTACTTTTAAAAATATCAGTTAAAAAAAGCAGATGGAGGGAAGCCAACTCAATATTAAAACTACTTTCTAACAAAAAAATCACAAAAGAAAAGGATAAATTAGATGTTCTTGTTCCTGCTGCCATAACATACATAAATACAAACCAAACAACCAGAGCCATTAATACTCTCAAACAAATTCTCAAATTTATCCCGGAGAATAAAGATTGGGCACTCTTTCAACTCGGAAGAATCTATTTCCGGAAAGGAGATTTAAAGACCAGTAAAATATACTGGGATAGGCTCAAAAGTGTTTATCCCAAAAGCTTCTGGACAAAGCAGATAGAATTCGTAGAAATACTTTCAAAAAAAGAAAATATAGATAGAAAGTAATTTAAAATATTTTGCCGGGGTTTAAAAGATTTTCAGGGTCAAAGATTTTTTTTATTTGGCGGTGAATTTCCACTATCTCAGGTGATAGCTGATAATTTATAAATCTCTTTTTAGCTATACCTATTCCGTGCTCTCCCGAAAGGGCACCACCTAAATCTATAACTTTTTTGAATAGCTTTTCCAAAAGTTCTTCTATAAAAATTTCCTGCTCTTTTTTTACAAAAAAGTTTGTGTGTATGTTTCCATCACCTATATGCCCAAAAAGTACGGTTTTTACATTATACTCTTTTCCTAACTGATAAACAAAATCAACTATTTCAGGAAGCCTACTTCGAGGAACAACTATATCTTCATTATATTTAATTAAATCAGGTTTTGACACTGCTCCTGAAATATTTCTTCTTATCTCCCAGATTCTCTCCTTTTCCTCGGGATCAGTGGCATAAACTATCTCCTCCAATTCCTCATTAGTAAAAAGAGCTTTAATTTCTTCAAGCTGATTCTCTACTTCTTCTCTATCTCCGTCAAACTCCAATATAAGATATGCTGAAATATTTTCATTTACCTTTAATCCTAAAAATTTAAAAACTTCTATTATTGAAACTTTATCCATAAATTCAAGAGCAGAAGGGAAAAAACCATTTGTAATTATTTTATTCACACCTTTAACAGCCTCTCCCAGTGATCTAAACCCCAAGCGCGCAACTCCACTAAACTTTGGTTTTGGAATAAGTTTTAATGTAATTTCAGTTATAATTGCAAGAGTTCCCTCTGAACCTATGAGAAGATCAGTAAGATTGTATCCAACCACATTTTTTATAGTTTTTCCGCCTGTTTTTACAATTTCCCCATTCATTAGCACTGCTTCAAGTCCCAAAACATAATTTTTGGTAATCCCATATTTGAAACAATGGGGGCCTCCTGCATTTTCCGCAACATTTCCTCCGATTGTGGAAGTTTTGTAAGAAGCCGGATCTGGAGGATAAAATAATCCGTATTTTTCAACTTCCTTTACCAAATCATAGGTAACAACTCCCGGTTGAACAATAGCTATTGTATCATCCACACTTATTTTTATTATCCTGTTCATCTTTGAAAATGATATAAGAATCCCACCATTAAGAGGTAAAGCCCCGCCGGTCATTCCAGTACCAGCTCCCCGGGGAGTTATGGTGATTTTGTGTTTTGAAGCGATATTTACTATTTCTACCACATCCCTTGTACTCTCCGGAAATACAACAACATCAGGTAAAAACTTGCGCCTCATTCCATCGTAAGAATGAGTTATAAGATACTCCTTCGCATCCTTTACTTTTCCCTTACCAAGAACTTTATAAAGCTCTTTTATATAATCCGTCACTTCTTAAATCTCTCGATTAAATATTTCTCCACAATAGGAGGAACCAAATCAGGCGCTCTTCCTCCGAAACTATAAATTTCCTTTATAACACTTGAATTTAAAAATGTATAATTAAGTCCAGGAACCATAAAGAATGTTTCAAACTCAGGTGAAAGCTTTCTATTTATCAATGCCATTTGAAATTCAAGCTCAAAATCTGAAACAGCCCTTAACCCTCTTATAACAATATTCATTCTCTTTTTTTTCAAATAATCTATCAAAAGCCCTTCAAAAGCATCCACATGAACTCTTTCTTCATTTTTAAAAACTTCCTTTATTATATCCATTCTTTCCTCAAGAGAAAAAAGAGGCTTTTTCTTTGGATTAACAAGAACTGCAATTGTAAGATCATCAAATATTTTAAGTGCTCTTTTAACTAAATCAATGTGACCATTTGTTATTGGATCAAAAGAACCGGGATAAACAGCTGATCTTTTCATTTTTACTTAATCATTCTATCATATATTTCTGAAACAGTAAAACCTATGAAAAGGAAAGCAAAGGAAGTAATTAAGTTTTCAGAGTAATACTCCATAATAAAGTATGAAAAAATAATTCCTAAAAAAGCTAAAAAATATGATAATCTCAAAATCAACCGTCTTTTACTTTTTGAGAAAAAGCTCCATCCGACTATTGCTAAAATAAACCCGCTAAAAGCAAGAATAAAAAGGAGAGCAGGAAACCACATAAAATATAATAAACCAAAACATCTGTTTTGCCAATAAAAACTTTTTTCAAAAAAATTCAAAAAGGTACTTGACATCAAATAAAATTTGCCCTATACTATGTTAGTGAACATTAACTAACAGGAGTTGGAAAATGAAATATAGTAAAAGACAATTTGAAATTTTAAACAAATCGATAAAGCTTATCGCAGAAAGAGGAATTCAGAATTTAACAATTAAAAATCTGTCAAAAAGCATAGGAATAACAGAGCCCGCAATATACAGACACTTTGAAAATAAATTTGAAATCCTGAAGGCAATACTGAGTCTGTTTAAAGATGAAATAGAATCAAATTTTTCAAATTTGAATTCTCATGAGCTTTCTCCCATGGAAAAGCTCGAAAAAATTTTCGATTTTCACATAGAAAAGTTCAACTCAAATCCACATTATGCATCTGTAATTTTTTCAGAAGAGCTTTTTAAAAATGACCCAAAATTAGCCACAATTATCGATAAAATAATGCTTTTTAATATAGAAAATACCAATAAAATAATTCAAGAAGGGCAAAAAGCGGGAGAGATTAGAAGTGATATAAAAGCAGAAGAGCTGGCTACTATCTTTTTAGGAAGTTTAAGACTTTTAGTCAAAGAGTGGGCACAGGGAGAATTCAAATCAGATTTGGTAAAAAAGGGTAAAAGCTTTAAAAAATCAATTTTGAAAATACTAAAAGATAATAGTTAGAAAATTTAAAATGAAAAATAGAAACAAGATAAATTTATCCGGAATGTTAGTTAATATTAACAAACAAGGAGAGTGAAAGATGGAGAAATTTGTAAAAAAATCGCTAAAATTCTCAATCCTCATCATAGTTGTTATTCTTGCCATAACCGTATTTTTTGCAAAAATAGCAAAGGATAACTCAAGGTTAGAAACAAACCTTGATAAGTACATGCCTCAGGATCATCCAGCATTCAAGTATAGCAACATGGCTGAGGAATGGTTTAACATTAAAGATGCTGTAGTTATTGCTATTTACAACAAAAACGGAATCTTTAATTACACTACTCTTAAGAAAATCAAATCGATTACGAAAGAGCTCGGGAAGATGAAAGAAATCAGGAAAGAGGATATTACCTCTCTTTATACTGCTGACAATATAGTAGGGACAGAAGACGGACTTGATGTTAGATCTTTTTACAAAAGAGTACCTAAATCAAAGGAAAAGCTTGAAAAAATCAAAAATATGGTTGTAACAAATGATATGGTTTACGGGAAGATCGTATCAAAGAATCTCAAAGTTGCTATAGTAATAGCAAGAATTGATGATGATGTCTTTTCTCAGGATTTTTATCACAGAATACTAAAGTTAGCAAAAAAGTATGAAGGCCCTGAAAAAATTTATGTTGCAGGAAGGCCTATTGTTGAGGGTACACTTGCATATCTTATGCCAAAGGATATGAAAAAGATGGTTCCGATTGTAATAATTTTCATTTTAGGTGTTCTCTGGTTTTTACTTAAAAGCTTTAAAAATACGATAACAACATTAATTGTTGTTTTGATAAGTACGGTTTGGACATTCGGTCTTATGGCCGCTTTTCACATCCCGATCTATGCAGTAAGTACAATGATACCGGTTATGCTCATAGCAATTGGTGTTGCCTACGGCGTCCACCTTTACAGTCATCTTGAGCTTCATATGAAAGAAAACCCTGATATCTCAAAAACAGATGCAATAGCAAATATGGTAAAAGAGATGTGGAAACCTGTTATGATGGCAGCAGTTACAACAATGGTAGGCTTTATATCTCTTCTCACTTCTCAGGTCTATCCTGTAAAATACTTTGGCCTGTTTTCAGCATTCGGAGTTTTTTCAGCATTTATTCTTTCAATGCTCTTCATTCCTGCTGTTCTATATGTATTTAAGCTACCAAAATTTAAGTCAAAAAAGGAAAAAGAAGAACATACCAAGATATATTTTACTGCCACGGAAAAAATAATAAAAAATAAAAAACTCGTAATAATTATCACATTCATAGTTCTTCTACTTTCTATTTACGGGATAACAAAAGTCTGGATTAGCTCAAGCTTTCTTGCAAAGTTTGAGAAAGACAGCGAAATTCGTAAAACAGATAAATTCGTAAATGAAAATTTCGGTGGAACCACAACCCTTAATGTAATCCTGGAAGGTAAGAAAAAGGATACCTTTAAAACCCCTGAAGTTCTTTCTTTAATGCTAAAGATGCAGGACAAAGTTACAAAATCACTACCTGTTGTCGGAGATTCATTCTCCCTTGCGGATTTTATCAAAAGGATGAACAAAGTTATGCATGCTGATAAGGAAGAGTTTAACAATATTCCAAATAACAAAGACTTGATAGCTCAATACCTTTTACTCTATGAAATGTCAGGCGATCCTGAAAATCTCTGGAGAGTCGTCGATGATAAGTATCAAAAAGCAAATCTAACCTTCCAATTAAAAAGTGATGATTCGGTTCAACTTAAAAAAGCAATAAAGGTAATAGAAACATTCAGAGATAAATTTGAAAAATTAGGGATTAAAATCAATTATGCCGGCTCAGGTTATAAGGCATTAGTTTTTACGGATCTCCTTTTAGAAGGGCAGATTTCAAGTCTATTGGTATCTTTACTCATAGTAATTGTGCTACTTACACTAATGTTCAAAAACTTTTACATAGGCCTTATAGGCTCTGTACCAATTATTCTGACCGCTGTTATCAACTTTGGAGTTATGGGATGGGCGAACATCCCTCTGTCTTCGACAACAGCATTAATATCAAGTATTGCCATAGGAATAGGAATTGATTATGCAATCCACTTTATTGACAGATACAGAATTTATGCGAAAGAGTTTAAAGACAAAGATTTAGCTTCAAAACACACAATGTACCATTCCGGAAGGGCTATACTTTTTAATGCAATGGTTGTAATTGCAGGGTTTATGGTTCTTGTTTTTTCAGTATTTCCGCCAAACAGGAACTTAGGAGAGCTTGTTTCTCTAAATATGTTTACAAGCTTTTTGGGAACATTAACAATAATGTTTATTATTCTTTACATAAAAAATATTTACTTTAAAAAGGAGGTAAAAAATGAAAATGAAGCTTAGAAATTTCATTATTTTAATTATTGCAGTAACCTTTGTCTCAGGTGGGCTTTTTGCCCAAAAGAAACTTACGGGACTTGAAATTATGAAAAAGGTTTACAACAGGCCTTCCCCAAAGGAAATGGAAGCAAAACTCACAATGACACTTATTAGCTCGAGCGGGAGCAAAAGAGTGAGAACAATTAAACAGTTTATCAAAGACTTCGGAAAAGTTGAAAAAAAGATAATGTTTTTCCTTGCTCCTGCAGATGTTAGGAACACATCTTTTATGAATTGGAGTTATGATGACCCCAATAAAGATGATGATCAATGGATTTATTTGCCAGCACTCAAGAAAGTGAAAAGAATCTCAAGTGACAGCAAAGGGGATTATTTTATGGGTTCTGACTTCACTTATGATGATTTGGGAGATAGGAACCCTGAAGAGGATAATCACAAAATTTTAAGGATGGAAAAAGTTAACGGTCTTGACTGCTATGTTATAGAGAGCACTCCCAAGGATGAAGATTACATGTACTCAAAAACAATTACATGGGTAGTAAAAGACAGATGGTATGGAGTAAAGAAAGATTTTTATGATGAAGATGGTGAATATCTTAAGACTTTAACACTAAAAAAAGCCGAAAACATAAAGGGATACTGGATTATTGTAACCGTTGAAATGTTTAATAAGCAGAAAAATCACAAAACTATAATGCATCTTTCCGATATCAAGATTGATACCGGCATCCCTTCAAGAATGTTCACAGAAAGAATGATGAAGAGAGGTTTGTAAATGAAGAAGAGATTTTTTACATTAATAATCTCACTAATTTTAATCATATGGTTCGGATTTGCAGATGGCCTTCAGATAACCGGCTATGTAAGGAATTACGATGGGGTACTCCTCAACGATGATATGGATTTTTCAATAGTCCAGAATACCCTTGATTTGAATTTCTCAATGCAGACAAGTAAAGTGGGGTTTAAGGTAAATCCTTATATCTATCAGTATTCTGATAAAACAACTGTCTTTGATGTAAGAGAAGCATATCTTGATCTTTTCTTTAACTCATTTGACCTCAGAATAGGAAAGCAGCAGATTATCTGGGGTAAAGCTGACGGTGTCTTTATCACGGATATTATATCTCCTAAAGATCTTACAGAATTTCTTCTAAGGGATTTTGAAGAAATTAGAATGGGGGTTACAGCAGTAAAATTCGATTACTATATTGGAGACAATACCTTTGAGTTAGTGTGGGTTCCGGTTTTTTCAGCAACAAAGTTTCCCGAGCAGGGTTCAATCTGGGCTGTTACCCCACAATTTCCGATTCAACCTCAATTTGATTTTTCCAGAAAGGATATAAAACCTTCAATTAAAAACAGCGAGATATTTGCAAAGTATTCGGTGTTTTCCTCAGCAATTGATTTTGAAATAATGGGGGGCTATACATGGGATGCCGACCCTGTAATTCATACACTAAAACAGATTGACCCTTTTACCCATCAACTTCTTTCTCTGACAGCTATCCCTGAACATCACAGATTAACAGTAGCCGGTGGAAGTTTCAGTACAACTTTAGGCCCTGTCGTAATAAGAGGAGAAGGTGCCTACTATTGGGGTAAATATTTTCAGTCGGAAGATCCTATGCTTAAAGAGGGCGTTGTTGAAAAAGATTATCTCAACTATCTTTTGGGGGCAGATTTTACAATCAAAGGAATAAAATTCAGCACGCAGTTTATCCAGCAGTATATTCTTGATTATGATAATTTCATAGTAAACAATGAGGTCAACAATTTGATGACTTTTCTTGCACGAAAGGACCTTCTTTCTGGCGATACTCTCCATCTCGAGCTATTCTCATACTTTGGATTAACAGATGAAGATGGACTCATCAGACCTAAAATCTCATACGATATTACTGATGGTGTGAATATACTCTTAGGAGCAAATATATTCTTCGGAGATAAGGGGATGTTCGGAAGATTTAATAAGAATGATATGGTATATGTAAAAATAAAATACAGCTTCTAAAAATCAAAACCTTCCAACCTCTAAAAGGCGGGCGAAAGCCCGCCTCCCCTTTTTTTTGGATAAAAAATAAGAAGACATAATATATTCAAAACGATTAGTAAACACCTCTGTTAAATTAAAAAAGAGGAAAATAGATTTCAAACTCTGTCCCCCGTCCCAATTCTGACCTTACCTCAATAAAGCCCCCCATATCATCAACAATATCTTTCACATTGGCAAGCCCAAGTCCGGTTCCACTTTCCCCTTTTGTTGTATAATAAGAATCAAAGATCTTATCAAGTTTTTCACTCTCTATCCCAATACCATTATCCTTTATTCTAAGCATTAAATATTCACTTTCCCTTATGGAAACACTTTCCAATATTATTTTTACCTCGCCCATCTCCCTTTTCGCCTCTTCTATTGCATCCTTTGCATTAATAAGCAAATTCATGATAATAACAGAAATTTTTTCTTTATTAGCCCTTATATGAAACAGTTCTTCAGGGTATTTTCTTTCAACTCTTATATTTTTTAATACGGACGCTTTTAAAAGCCCCACGACTTCATCAATCACTTCTCTCAATAGTATCTTTTCCATAATAATTTTTTTCTTTTTAGAAAAATCAAGTATTCCATCGCTCAATTCCAGAGATTTTTTCACAAGTTTCTCTACTTTTAAGATTTTTTCAAGAATATCTTCATTATCTTTTACCTTCATCTTTAATACTTCGAGATTTCCCAAAATTCCGGAAATTATATTATGATTCTCATGGGTAAAACGGCTAAGTAATTCTCCTATACTTATTAATTTATTTGCTTGAACAAGTTTTTCTTCTATTCGGATTCTTTTTGTTATATCCTCAGCCTGGATTACAAGATACTCACTCCCTTCTAAAATAATACGGTAAAACATAATTCTTAAAATCTTACTCTTTTCTTTCCCATCAGAATATTCTACACTTTCGTAATATTTCGGGACCCCTTCAAATGGAAGTTTTATAATATCCCCGATAAAATTCTGAATAAAAGGAACTGTCTCAAACAAATCCTTGTTTAAAACATCCGAACTTATATTAAAAATCCTCTTAGCTTCATTATTGACCATATTTATACGAAGATTTTCATCGCAAATTATCAAAGCAACAATAAGATTCTTTATTATATTTTCAAAAAATCTCTGGAGGCTCAACAATTCCGACCTTTGAAGATTAAGGGAAACAACCATTTGATTAAAAAAATCAGTTAACTTTCCTATCTCATCAGAAGATGTTTTTTTAACCTTAACATTATAATTTCCTCTTGAAACTTCCTCTGTAGCTTTTGATAATTCAAGAATAGGACTTGACATTTTATTAGCGAGAAAAAGACCAAACGAGGTAAAAAAAATAGTCAAAAGGATTAAAACATACAAAAATTTTCTTATAAAAACTCTCTGAGCAAAAATCATTGGATCAATATCATTCAAAACAAAAATCCTGCCTATTCTCTCTCCAGTATAATCCTTAATAAAAAAACTTTTTGTAAAATATAATTTTCTTCCCAGTTTGACCATAACAGTATTTGTTGGTAATTTCAGCATAGAAAGATAATCCTTATTGCTTACATCTTCAATAATCGTGGAGAAAATTTCTCCATTTTTAGAAATTATTATTATGTCTGATTTTATCCTGTCTTTTAAAAAAAATGGGAACCCAGGTGTTATCTTTTTCTCAAGGAGCAAAAAGCCTTTTATTTCAATAGTTCTACTATCTAAAATAGGGGCAATGGCAATAAAATATATCCCTCCGTTAATAAAATATATATTTGCCCTTCTAAGGTAGGCCTCTTTTTCACTTTTTGGTTTTATGATCTTTTCAAGAGTCTTAATATCCACAAATCTTGATAAGCTATTTTTCAATGAAAAAACAAGTTTAAAATTTCTATTAAATTCTCTTAAATTCATTCTTTCTATCAAAAAAGAAATTGGGTGAATTTTTAGATAAAGCTCATCTTTCTCCCTATTGCCTTCAAAAAGATTCTTCATACTTGAAAGAATGGCTATTCTTTTCTTAATATCACTAAGTTGTTCATAAAAAAAAATTTCTGCCTGACTCTCTGATCTTTCAACTTTTTCCTTTTCTACCTTTTCATATCTGTGTTTTATTGTGTTTATTACTATATACGATGGGACAAAAATTGACAATATAGCAATCCCCCAAAATGCAAGGACTAATTTAGTTTTAATTTTCATCCTTTTTTACACTATAAAAAGAGATAACCCTCA
>Ga0256835_1001018_pt1 | contig 17829 bp, 13 predicted proteins | sample PIR30metaG_FD_185972 | JGI IMG/M metagenome (GOLD analysis project Ga0256835, IMG submission 185972) | Hydrothermal vent microbial communities from East Pacific Rise, Pacific Ocean - PIR-30 | ecosystem: Environmental > Aquatic > Marine > Hydrothermal vents | place: Pacific Ocean: East Pacific...
CCTTTGTTATCTAAAAAGGCAAAGGAATGCCGCCTCTATTCAGCAAGGCCGATAAATTGCCGCACATATGGCATCCCCACTTTTTTTCAAGGCGCAAGCCATGTGTGCGGCCTCAGCAAATTTAAAAAGGGAAGCAGCTATCAAACTTTGAATCTGGAGCCTATACAAGAAAAGCTGCAGGCTCTTAGTCAGAAGCTTTCTCCAGGCCCTATGGGCCAAGTCCGTTGGCCCATATCCATCGCAATACTTGACCCAGGAGGGCTATTCGCTGGCTTGAGACATCAGTTCTTGTAGTTTTTTAAGGCCTTGCTCCACAGTCTCTGCCCGTTCCTTTGCCCCCATGCCTTTAAATATCTTAAGAGCTAGTTGATATGAATCCAAGGCCTCCTGATATTTGCCTTGTCTTTGATATATATCTCCTATACCAGCAAGGAAGATCCCTGCCCTGGTAGCATCCTTTAATTCCTCTGCTATCTCCAATCCTTTGAAAAAATATGGCAGACAAAGCTCATGTTTGCCTTCTTTACGGTAAATATCTGTGATTTTTTCTGCCAGCAAGATCCAGCTTATATTGTCACCATGTTTTTCACATATAGCTAGTGCCCTCAAATAGTTGGGGATGGCGGCCTTGAAATCGCCTCTCATTATATGCACATCGCCTTTTCTGTCACACACATTGGCAATTTGCTGTTCCTTGCCCAACTCTTCAAAAATTGTCAGGGCTTCGCCATATTTTTCCATGGCATCCAGGGACATTCCCCGGGCAGCCAATATGTTCGCTTCCTGGTATAGCCTATCTGCCAAGGCCAAAGGATTTTGTTCATCTGATTTGTTTGGATCTTGTTCTGAAGACATATCTTTCTCTACTCCCGTAATATTTATTTTACTTAAGGCTTCTTTGGCGATAGCTGAGATTGTGGTGTCATGAAAAGAGGTTCCATCATAAAGAATCATTGATTCATTATCATCTAATAATTTCCGCAGCGCACCTTCAGCTTCTCCAGCCTTAATACACCCCAGCGCCCATGCAGCATATCCACGGGTATAAGGATCAGGGTCTTGCAACAAATCGAACATAACAAAAAAGGCATGAGAACGAACAAGATCGGGGTGTTTTTGTGCAATCCTGCCTAAACTCCACATGATTGCAGGCCTGGATGGGGGATCATTAACCAACCCGATTATATGATTTAAAAAAGAGCCATATAAAGTTGGAAGATTACGAATTATTTCTCCCATTGCTTCAATAGCCCCCCAGTTTGCTGCAGCAGAGTCATTGCTGGCATAGAGCAATCTGCGAAAAAGGTCACCAACTTGAGACGGCTTTTGATCTGCTATTGCGTGGCACGTTTTTCCCAATGCTTTTACGGCGTTCCATTTCACTTCATCATCTGGTGAATAAAGCAGGCGTTGAATTCTCCGCAACACAATGGAGTCTTCCAATGCCATAGTGCCAAGCATGGCAAATTGCCCCTTTTTAACTGCCTCAGCAACTTGACGTTTGGAGTAACGCTTTCCCCGTTCTGGAGGAGGTGGCTTTGGAAGACTTGTGCTACTGGTTTGGTCAACCGTTTTAATGGAGGGCCTTGATAAGGGTTTGGCTTCTTCAATATTTTGTTTGGATTTACTAGAAGGAATGGCCTCAGCAATGTCCTGAGCCAGTTTTATAAAGGTTAAAACACCTCTGGTCCGTCGACCTTCTTGATCGCGGCCTGAAGGCTGTATTAGATGGTGAATTTCATCATAATTTTCGACTAATGCCTCTGTATAATCGCTTTCTGGCATCAAGCTCCAAGCCAAATCCCAATTTTGGTTACATGCATAACCTAATGCTTCAACATAGGCCGCACCCAAATTATGTCCTGTAACATCACAGGAAAAAACTGCTCCACATTCGCAAGTTCCAAAGGTAAAATCCCCTAAACGAACTGGCTCTACCCCTTTGGGTTTTGGGACAATGCGGTCGCAGAATGGACACTTTGGAGGGCGCGGCCCACCAATACGGCTCATTTCTACGCTCCAGCCGCTGCTTCAGAAACCTTTTGCTCAAAGGCCTCATGAACTGGATAGCCTAGTTCTTTGGCCTTGTTTAAATGAGTTTTGGCAGTTTCGTAATCTTTGTTGTAAAAGCTTGCAACTGCTAAATTGTTATGTGCCAGTCCGAAGGTAGGGGCAAGCTGTACAGCTTTTTTACCTGCTGCTATTGCATCTTCAATTTGGCCCAATTCCACTAATACAGTGGATAAATTGGTCCAAACTACCACCATTTCTGGTTTAATCTGTAAGGCTTTTTTAAAAAGCTCTGCAGCTTCTTCCCATTTGCCCATTTGGACATAGGCAGAGCCAATGTTTGCCATGGCTTCTGCAGATCTTGGATGTATTTGTAAGGCCTTTTGATTTGCCTTTATGCCTTCTTCAAGCTTACCCAATTGGAAATAAAGGGTTCCAAGGTTTATATGTAACTCATAAGAAGAGGGATCAATTGCCAGAGCCTTTTTGAAAGTCTCAATGGCATCATCAAAGCGTTCTTTTCTCCAATATGCTAAAGCCAAGCGATGTGCAGCAATTACAGAATTGGGGTTCTTTTGAAGTTCTGCTTCAAGATCTTTGATCACCCCATCTAAGTTACCTGACTTGATAGGGGTTTTGGCCATAATGCCTCCTAATTAATATATAGTTTTAAGGTAGTCTGCTGATAAGACTCCTTTAAGCTTCAGGATAATAAAAAGAATTGCGGGATACAAGCAGATTCATACCAAATGAAATTTAATCTGAATTCTCTGAATATACGGTGTCACGGTATGCTTTGATTATATCTGCAGTTCGTAAAATGCCAACAATATTTCCTGGAGGCCTGCGTTCAGAAAGCACTATAGCTTCATCAACGCCTTGTGAGGCCATGTAGTGAAGTGCTTTGTCCAGAGTATGCCAAGAGTAAACTGCTGGCCAATCTGATAATAATTTGTCTAAAGTGATTTCTTGGTTGAATCTGTCTTGGTAATAGCGTTTGGCAATCTTTCTTTTTATCACTCCTAGATATTTGCCCTTTTCATCTACTACAGGGAGATATGGCAATTTAGAATTGAGCACTTCCTCTAATAATTTATGCACAGGCTTGTTTGCCATGAGAATTTTAGGTTTTATTTTGCTGTATCTAACCAAGGCTTCTTGGACTGTTAGGCTGCCCAAGATTCCCAGCATAAACTCTCCTTGGTGAATAGGCGTTTCATACCTTGTCATAAGTTGTTTTTCATAAAGGCCTTTTTTGCCTTTTAGGAGAAATGCCAGGGTGCATACCCATATGGAAGGCAGTAGCAGCTCATAATTTCCTGTCATTTCGCTGACCATAATCACTGTGGAAAATGGGGTGCTTGCTGCTGAGGCAAAAAAACCAGCCATTCCTACAATGGCATAGGCCTCTGGATTTGGCACCAGATTGGGCCATATATTTTGCATGATCATACCTGAAGCTCCGCCTATTGAGCCTCCAATTACTACAGAAGGGCCAAAGACGCCGCCGCTGCCTCCAGAACCAATACTAAAAGCCGTTGTAAACATGCGTGCCACTGCGGCCATGATTAGCGTGTAGACTATAATATTGCCATCCAGCGCCCGCTGTACTAGTCCATAGCCGGTATACAGCGCATCTGGAACGAAGTAACCGATTAAACCTGTCAAAAAGCCTCCAATAGCTGGTTTAAAATGCGGCAGGATCGGCAGTTTAACAAATAAATCTCTAATTGCATAAAAGAGCCTTGCAAAGATATTTCCGGAAAAGGCGACCACAATTGCCAGAATTGTATATGGAAACAGTTCTCCTGCATGATGGAATTTGAAAGATGGGGTCACAAACAAGTGTCCAAAGCCAAAAAAGAGGGAGAATATGCAATAGGCTATTACAGAAGTTATTGCTGAAGGCACCAGAAGTTCATATTCCATATCAATATCCCGGTACAATATTTCAGCTGCAAAAATCGCCCCAGCCAGCGGTGCGTGAAAAATTGAGCCTATGCCTGCGCTCATTCCAGCCATCATTAAGATCCTGCGCTCTTTCTCAGACAATCCAAGTTTAGAGGCAATAATAGAACCAAATCCCGCACCTATCTGAGCAATTGGTCCTTCCCGGCCTCCAGATCCGCCCGAGCCTATCGTTATGGCTGAGGCTACTATTTTAACAAAAGGAACAATGGGTCTGATTATTGCTTTTTTGAAGTGGAAAGCTTCTATGGCAGAATCTGTTCCATGGCCCTCTGCTTCAGGAGCAAGGGAAAAGACGATTAGCCCTGAAAGGATGCCTCCCAAAGTGGGGACTACAAGCAGCATCCAGCGTATAAACTCTTTGTTTGAGGGAGGAAAAATAGAGTGTTCACCTGCTGGTCCCATGGGTCTGAAGCCTGCAAGATGGTCCAAAAACATGGTGTGGGATAGATCAAGAAGCACATAGAAGACTACAGAACCTAAGCCGGCAATAATTCCTACAGGAAGTGTAAGCAGCAGGACTCTGCGCAGTTTTATCCATTGAAGAGCCATGAATAGTAAGCGAGACCGCATCATCATGTGGTGCCTCCGCTTTCCACAAAAAAGCGCAATTTATTAATCCTGTTGCTGGATTCTTTTAGACGTTTCATAGATAGGGTGCCGTTTGCAACTGCCTTTTCTATAGTCATTATCGACTCTTTAACAAGTTCTTGATCATGACATATCAGTAACATATCATGGCCAGCTTTTAAGGCCTTAACTGCAGCTTCTGGAACAAAATTGTGTTCAACTATACCTCCCATTTCCAGGTCATCTGTCATCAAAACGCCTTTAAAACCAAACTTGCTGCGAAGCAGTTGGTTGGCAATGGCGTTAGAAAATGTGGCTATATTTTTATTATCGAAAGCTGGAAAAAGTATATGAGATGTCATAATAGCCATGACACCAGCTTCTATGGCCTGTTGAAAGGGTTGAGCTTCTGACAAAATGGTTTCAGCATCAGCGGAAATTGAGGGTCTTTTAAAATGTGGATCTTGTTGGATTCTGCCAATGCCAGGAAAGTGCTTTGCAGTTGCAGCTATAGAATAGCTTTGCAAGGTGGTAATATATAACATGCCAAGTGAGGCAGTTAGTGAGATATCGCAGCTGTAGCACCTTTCAGCCATAACTTTGTTTTGACCAGATAGTGCCAAGTCTAGTACAGGAGCAAGATTGATATTGATACCTACTTCATTGAGCAATTCAGCTGCTGTCTTAGCCTGTTCCACTACTGCCTCTTCGGGCATGTTTGCTAGGCCAACTTCCTGGTTAGAGACCATTTTTGTCCAAAAAGGCGGAGCAAGGCGTTGAACAGGGCCGCCTTCCTGATCAACTGCAATTAAAGGCGGAGACAGGCCTGCTTCCAGGCAGGCTTGCCTTATCTCGCTTGTTAATAAGAACGCCGGTTCAGGTCCTTTGCTTAAATTTCGTTTAAAAAGAATAAAATTGTTTACCCGGAAATGGTGGATTAGTTCCCTTGTATAATCATCCATCTCAGAACCAGGTAAACCGGCCATTATTAACTTTCCTATTGTGTCTTTCAATGTTTACCTGCGCTGTTGTATAGGCATCTCACTTCGTTTATAGTGGCGAACTGTTGCACGTCTAAATTCCTTTGATAAATTGGATCATAAAAAATGACTACTTTTCATGCTATTTTTCTGGGAGTGCTTCAAGGTTTGACAGAATTTCTCCCAGTTTCAAGTTCAGGCCATTTAGTTCTAGCCGAATATTTTCTGAATATTCCTACAACTTCACTCTCTTTTGATGTAACACTTCATGTGGGAACACTCTTGGCGGTGCTCATCTATTTTTGGCACGATTGGGTTAAAATGGCAATCTCTTTATTTAATGGGAAAAAGGGAGATGTCCACCGCAAAATGCTGTTTTTGTTGATCCTTGGCACTATTCCAGGGGCACTATTTGGTTTTTTGCTGGAAGATACTATCTCTACAGTGTTTCGCTCTCCATGGATTGTGGTCTTTACGTTATCTGGAGTGGCTTTACTGCTTTTGGCTGCTGAAAAAATGGCACTTCATAAAAGATCTTTTTCATCGTTGAGTTTGCGTGATGCAGTAATAGTTGGCTCTGCACAAGCCTTGGCTCTGGTTCCTGGAGTTTCTAGAAGTGGTATTACTATGACTGCGGGCCTGTTTCTTGGGCTTAAACGCCAGGCAGCAGCCCGTTTTTCCTTTTTGCTTTCTGCACCCATTGTGGCTGGTGCTGGATTTTATGAGGCGTTACAACTCCTAAAAAGTGGTGATCAAGGGTTTGATATTAACTTTTTGTGGGGTTTCATCTCGGCATTTATATCAGGAATGATCGCTATAGCCTTTTTGATGCGTTATCTTGCACGTCATAATTTCTACCCCTTTGTAATATATAGGATTGCACTGGCCGGTTTAGTTGCTGCAGCCCTATTGAGGTAAGCTAATATGAAGTGTTTTTTTAAGAGAGTTTGCTGTTTAATTTTCTTGTTGTTTCCAATCATATCACTGCCTGGTCTGATGTTATCCGATGTGGCAGCTGCTAAAATTTCTATAAATGATGTTATAACCCAGGTTTCAGACAGTGTCGTACAGATTGTGTCTTCCACAATTCCATCTGATTACTATGTATCGCCTTTGCCGCTCAAGGGAACAGGCTCAGGGTTTGTTTTTGATAAAGAAGGCCATGTGGTTACAGTGGAGAGCGCTTTAGGTGACAAATATTCCCTTGAGGTCATCTTGAAAAATGGTGATAGCTGGCCGGCGCGTCTAAAAGGTCTTGATTATGACACTGGTATTGCCGTATTGGAGATCAAGGCTCCTTCTCAGGCCCTTTCTGCTTTAAAACCGATACGTTTTCGAAGTACCAGTGGCCTAAAACCTGGTCATTGGTTAATTGCCTTGGGGAGTCCGCACTGGCTTTCATCTGGAATGTTAAGTGCGATACGCGAGGCGGTAGCTACTCCTGAAGGAAATTTAGTAAGCACTGTTTTGCAGACAGACATTTTTATTCACCGGGGTCTTGCTGGAGGGCCCCTTGTAGATAATACAGGAAGATTGGTTGGTCAGAATACTTTGCTTTTTACCGCCACCAAGCAGGTTCCCGGAATTGGTTATGCTATCTCTTCTGAAACAGTAAGATGGATAGCCCAGAGTATTATCGAAAAAGGTTATGTAGCTGGCTCATGGCTTGGCACAACTCTTCAGGCTATATCTCCAGCATTGGCCCGTTTGCTTTCTTTGCCAGTAATGCATGGTGCGATGGTGGTTTCCGTAGTTCCTGGCAGCCCAGCTGAGCGGGCAGGGCTTAAAGGATGTTTGAGAGAATTTAGGATAGGCAACCGGACTTATAAGTCTGGAGGGGATATTATAGTAGCTGTAGATGACAGGCCTGTTAGCTCGGATCTCGATATAATTCGCTACCTTAGATCAAAAGAGCCTGGGGATACCATTAAATTAAGCGTGTATAGAAATGATAAAATTAAATACATAAAGGTGACATTGGCTGAACGTCCATCACAGGCAAAGCGCTAAATTTTTCAGTTAGAGTCATTTTTTGAATTTTCATCTTTTGTGGAGCCTTTCCACGGCATAAATACCCTGGAAAACCAGCCTCTTTTATGTGCCTTTTCTATTGCAGTTTCTTTTCCCTGTTTTTGTAGAGTGGAAGAGTAGGTTTTGTAGCCTGCTTCTCGAGCCCTATCTTGAGCCTCCTCTGATGGTGGAGGAAATGGAAGGCTCTCTATAGCAGGAGGTAGAGAATTATTAGGCTCCTGTAAGGCAGAATTCGGCACTGAAGATTTAAACCATATATCTGGATGAATTCTTATGTCTGAAGTCGTTTTTGCTACATTTTCCACAGGCGAATCAGATTTGAGAGCCATACGATGGGAGGTATTCTTTGTGCGTTGAATTATGGAAGATGTTCTTGCTACAAATGCGTCGATTACACGATTAAGATTGTTAACAGCAACTTCTTTAGGCCCATATTCCAAAAGGATGCGGCCTGTCCCAGATTCAATTAAGGCAAGGTCTACTGTTTCATGATCGTCTTTAGGTTCAATCCATCCATAAACAAAATATTCAACTCCTTTGGAGGCTAGGAGTTTTGCAATAGAATTGCGGCTGTCTGTGTCTGATATTAATTCTGGTTCAATTACTTCTATATTGGGCTGTGTTGCAAATTTACTTGTTAAAAATTCTGTCAAGCATGGCCCAAGATATTGATGAGTTGTATTACTTTTGGTGTTCAGAGGAACTATTGCAAGTTTATGTTTGGTAGGAGTAGACCATCCCAAAATAAGTGAAAAGTGAATAGTACATAAAGTTATAAATATGGATAATATAGATTTGTATTTCATGGCTTTTTATTAGTTATATTATTTGATTATGAAACTGCTACAGATTCTTTTTTTGTATCTTTTTTAGTTTTTTTGGGAGCCTTAGCTTTTGGAACCATTAATTTTTGTTTTTTCATCTTTTCTATTAAGGTAGTTCGGTTCATTTTCAACAGCTTGGCCGCCCTGTTTTTTACCCATCCCGTTCTATCTAATGCTTGAATTATCAAAGCCTTTTCAAATTCTTGAACTGCTGAACTGAGGGAAAAACCATCCTCGGGTAAGGATGGTATGTAAGGTTGCACCCGGTGAATTCCCAAGTTCGATGCGGATTCTAATATCCGCTCTGGTAAGTCCTTGATGGTTATTTTAGGACCATTGGCCAAAATAACCATTCTTTCAATAATGTTTTCCAATTCCCTTACGTTCCCAGGCCACTTATAACTTAACAGGCACTCCATGGCATCATCTTCTATGCCCTTAACTGAAGATTTTTGATTTTTAGTAAATTTTTTCATAAAGTGGTTGATAAGAAGAGGAATATCGGAGCGCCGTTCTCGCAGAGGAGGCACGTGAATTGGTATAACATTTAGCCGGTAAAATAGGTCTTCTCTGAATCTACCTTCTTTTACGGCCTGTTCTAAGTCAATATTTGTGGCAGCAAGTATCCGTATATCTACCTGGATAGTCTTTACCCCACCAACCCTTTCGAACTTACGCTCCTGCAATACCCGTAAGAGTTTAACCTGTAGTGCAGGACTCATTTCTCCGATTTCATCCAGAAATATAGTGCCTTTATTGGCTAATTCAAATCTACCTATTCTGGTGCGTATCGCATGGGTAAATGCCCCTTTTTCATGGCCAAAGAGTTCACTTTCCAAGAGTTCTTCAGGGATTGCAGCACAATTTACAGGAACAAAAGGGCCATCTCTCCGGTCACTTGAATAATGGATAGCATGTGCTATAAGTTCTTTTCCTGTTCCACTTTCACCTGTAATCAGTACTGTACTGTCGGTATTTGCAACTCTTTCAATCAGCCTGAAAACCTTTTGCATGGAGTCACTTGAACCGACTATCCGTTCAAACCCATAGCGGTTTTGAAGTTCCTGTTTAAGCGTCTTGTTTTCACGGCGAAGCTCTCTTACTTCAAGGGCCTTTTCAATAATAATTAAGACTTCCTCGGTTTTGACAGGTTTTGTCAAATAGTCAAACGCCCCTTGCCGCATAGCTTCAACTGCACCCTTGATAGTTCCAAAGCCTGTTATAATTATACAAATGGACTCGGGAGAATTTTCCGTAACAAATTTCAGGACTTCCATGCCATCTTTTCTGGGCATGGCAAGATCTGTGAGAACTATGTCAAAAAAGCGTTGGTCGATTTTTTCAATGGCCTCTTGGCCGTCACTGGCAGTATCAACAAAAAACCCCTCTTGTTGAAGAATATGCGCCATGCCGGAACGGATGTCTGGTGCATCGTCCACTACCAGTACAGATTCATTGCGCATTATTTAGCCCCCTCACTCCACGTAAATACAGAAAATAACCCTTAATATCACGTTTTTTTGTTATAGTCATGAAAGTTACATAAGTGTGTGAATGGTGTCAAACAATTTGATGACATTTTTTTGACACCATTTTTAAGTAAGTTTTCAATACGGTCACAAAGTTTTACTATTGTTGGATATAATGCTTGAGGAGTAATGATTATGAAACAAAAAAAGAAAGGCAAAATAGAGCTTTCTGCATTAGCCCAGGAACTGACGAGACTTGCTGGATGTATGGCTGATGGCCGTGTGGAAGTGGGAGGTAATGTCTTCGATTTAGAAACTAATGGATATTGGAAGATAGAAAAGAATGTAAAAAAAGATCGGGTTATCATTAAAATAGAGATCAAGGTGCCTATTCGCGTTAGTGGAGAAGATGGTCATAAAAACAATTTGAAAAAGGATGAAGAAAAAGTCATAAAGGCCAATAGGCGGCCCTTTAAACCAAAGAAAATAAAAAAGGAGATGGGCAGTGTATGGAAGTTAATTAAGAGAAATATCAAACAGGGAGTAATTCCCGATGATTCAGATGTTGCGGCATTGTGGCGCACTAAAGAAGAATACCAAGCTTTTGTAGATGATGTTTGGGCAAAAGATTGGGATGAATGTATAAGGCAGACCAAAGAGGTGTTGGCTGCTGCTGAGCAAGGTGATTTTGATCGGGCAATCCTTATTGCTGAAGAAGTTGATAGATTAAAGAGCAGGTGTCATAAAAAATATAAATAAAATTCAATTTACTCATCTTATAGGGAGGAGTATTTTGTCAATAAATATGTTTTTTGAATAAAAATAGGCACATATTATGCATAATACGAAAGTGTAGTGATGTTGTTGGAATCTGTATTATGTGAAATGGAGGAGTGTTGGTTTTTTTAGAGGTGTGGAGGTATGAAATATCCCAAAATTATCTTTATTAATTTGTTGTTTTTTATATTGATATTAAATTTTCTTTTTTTGCAGTCTCTTTATGCTGAAGTTGAAAATGCACCACCGCAAGCAACTGATGACAACTTTTCAGCTCCACAAAATCAAGGTATTACAGGTAATATAATTACAGGCGATAATGGCTATGGAGCCGATAATGATCCAGACGGCGATTATTTGGAAATAAATTCAGCCAGCATAGATGTGAATGGTGATGGGGTGCAAGATGCCCTGACTTTGGGAGCTGTAACGATTATCAGTGACAGTTCTGGAAATACAATAGGTGCGATTACTTTAGATTCTGATGGTACTATATTTTTCGATCCAGTACAGAGTTACGCAGGAGATGTTCCCGATCTTACTTATAGTGTGGATGATGGCAATGGAAATAGTGATACAGCCACTGTCAGAATCAATATTTTACCAGATAATGACGGCGATGGTATCCCAGATGTAATTGATTTGGATGATGACAATGATGGCATTCCAGACAGTGAGGAATGTAAAAACAATCCATATAGTTGGTCACAAGATGCTCAAATTGATGATTTCAGCAATGCTAGTGGAACAGTTAATGGAGTAGCATACACATACCATTCTGATAATGGTTGGGTTGAAGGTTCAGATGGCGTCTATCATTACAGTAATATTCCACCAGAATATGATGTTCCAAATAACAATCCTACTATTAAGGTAAGCAGAGTTACTACAAATACAATTACTTTTGCTGAACCCTTAGAAAATCCTGTACTAGTCTTTACATCCATAGGCAATGGAACAGATAGTCCAAATCATGCAGCGGTTCCAGTTACTTTTAGTGATCCTGTTGAAGTTCTATGGTATTGGCCTTTAACAGTAAGCACAAAATATATACAAATCAATTCACCTACACAGGTTACGGGTGCTGAAGGAGATGTGATAGTTAGGTTTAACGGGATTTATAAACAAATATGGTTTAACTACGGGGAATTTGAGAGTTATGCCAATGTGGTTATAGGTCAATATGATTACCTGTGTGATAGTGATGGCGATGGTGTTCCCAATCACCTCGATTTGGATTCAGACAATGACGGTATTGCTGATGTAGTAGAAGCTGGAGGACAAGATCCTGACGGTGATGGAGTTATAGGCACAGGTTCGATAACGGATACTGATGGAGATGGATTATCCAATATAGTTGATACCGATGATGGCGGCCAGCCATTAGTAAATCCTGATACAGATGGTGATGGACATAAGGATTTCTTGGATATTGATGCCGACAATGATGGCATTCCAGATAATATTGAAGCTCAAGTTACTGCTGGATATGTAGCACCGCTTGGATCTGATAGTGATGGTGATGGCATAGATGATGCGTATAATGCCACCGTCATTATTCCAATTGATACTGATAATGATGGTACGCCTGATTATCTAGATTTGGACAGTGACAATGATGGTGATAATGATGCGCTTGAAGGTTGGGATACGAATAATGATGGAAGAGCTGAAATCACACCAAGTGGAAATGATGCGGATGGAGATGGCTTGGATGATGCTTATGATAATGATGATACTCTGTTAAATCCTACCAATGGTCAAACACCTATGGACTTTCCTGATTTGGATATTCAGGGGGGAGATCGTGATTGGCGCGAAAAACCCAACAACGCACCCACAGCTACAGATAATGATGTAAGTACACCTGAGGATACTTCAAGGATTGGTAATGTGATTAGTGATGATGATGGTCATGGTGTAGATCGTGACCCCGATGGAGATCAGTTAAGGGTGACGCAATTTGTAGTAAATGGCGCTATTTATTCTGTAGGACAGGGAGTAACAATTCCAAATGTAGGCACATTGACTATTTATGGTGATGGCAGCTATGTTTTTACACCTATTGCCAATTATTATGGAAGTGTTCCTCAGGCTATCTATACCATTAGCGATAGTAAAGGTGGAACTGATACAGCAGCTCTAAATATCACAGTACTTTCAGTTAATGATAAACCTGATGCCGTAAATGATATGGCTTATACCCTTGAGAATAGATCTGTTAATATAAATGTTCTAAATAATGATTTTGATAGTGACAATGATAGATTAAATATAACAGGAACTTCCCAGCCAGCGCATGGAACAGTGGCTGTAGCTTCTGATGGTACAATTACTTATATACCTGCAGTAAACTTTGTTGGTACAGATTCTTTTACATACATACTCAGTGATGGTAAGGGGGGAACTGATACAGCAACTGTAACCATTATAGTATCTCCTATTCCTATAGCGAATAATGATATTTATATAGGCAATAAAGGAGAATTCGTTATAGTTGATGTCCTTGGAAATGATAGTTTTAATGCTAATCTTGACCCTACCACTGTTCGAATTATTGCTCCCGATGGTACTCCTGTAACCCATCTCGTTGTACCTGGTGAAGGCATATGGGATGTTGATACATTGACAGGCAAAGTTTCGTTTGCACCAGAAGCTGGTTTTGTGGGTAATCCTACTCCAGTTAAATATATAGTAAGGGATAACAATGGCAATCTTTCTAATAGAGCAACAATAATAATTAGATATGAGGTAATAACTAATGTTCCTACGTTGTCACAATGGGGACAAATAATTATGGCATCATCAATAATGTTTATGACTATTTTTTATATAAGGAGACAAAAAAATCACTAAGTTTTAAACTATCAAGGTATATCTCAACCTCCAAATGTCTTTTCAGACATCATCTTCTAGGCCATAGTGCTGGGCATATTACGCAATATTAAAAAATTGCCTTGTAAAATAGGCAAGATTATGATCATATGTTAAACAAATGTTTTGTTTCTGTAACCCCAACTGGCACGCATAGTCCCTGGACTGCCTGGCTGAAAGGAGGTTTCTCATGTCCCGCCACCAGAATAACTCTGATTTAAACCCTAAATTAAGTAGAAGAAGTTTTATAAAAGGCTGTACTATTGCAGCAGCGGCTTTAGGCCTTTCTAATGAAATGGTCCCTAAACTGGTTGAAGCAGCAGCTTCACCACAAAAGCCGCCTGTTTTATGGCTCCATTTTCAAGAATGTACTGGCTGCACAGAGTCTCTTCTGAGGGCCTCACATCCAGATATAGGCCGTCTTATCTTAGATATGATATCTCTGGATTATCATGAAACTGTTATGGCTCCCTCTGGTCATCAGGCAGAAAAGTCTTTTAAAGATACCTTGGAAAAATATAGTGGAAAATTTATTTGTGTAGTGGAAGGAGCAATCCCTACTAAAGACGGTGGCATTTATTGCAAGATAGGCGGCAGAACTGCCCTTGAAATAATAAATGAAGCTGCTCCCAAGGCAGCGGCAGTAATAGCAATCGGCACTTGTGCTTCCTATGGAGGGGTACAGGCTGCGAGCCCCAATCCTACTGGCGCAAAAGGGGCAGGAGACGTGCTTGGCAAGCCTGTTGTAAACATTCCAGGCTGTCCGCCCAATCCTATTGCCTTCCTGGGCACCCTTCTCCATTTTCTCACCTTTAACCGCCTGCCTGAACTTGATCAGATAGGAAGGCCGCTCTTTGCCTATGGACGAAAAAATCATGATCAGTGTGAAAGACGCGCACACTTTGATGAAGGCCGTTTTGTGGAACAATTTGGAGATGCCAACCATATGAAAGGCTACTGCCTCTACAAAGTTGGATGCAAAGGGCCTGAGACCTTTGCTAATTGCCCAGCGGTTCGTTTCAATGATGTAGATGTTTGGCCGGTCAGTGCCGGCCACGGATGTGTTGGCTGTACTGAGCCCAACTTTTGGGACACCCATTCGCCATTTTATGAAAGGCTTCCAGGTGTGAAGATTCCAGGCACTGGAGGCATTGTGCACAGTGTTGACTCAGCAGGCAAAAAGATTTTAGGCATTGCAGCAGCAGCAGCAGGAATCCATGCTGCTGTGGGCATAGGCAAGCGTATTGTAAAGGGTTCTGGCTGCAAAGGTGACGACGAGGCTTAAGCAAGGGGGGTAAACCATCATGGCACAGAAAATAGTAGTAGATCCAATTACCAGGATTGAAGGTCATCTTAGAATAGATGCCGAAATAGATGGCAACAAGATCACCAAGGCATGGTCATCAGGCCAGATGTGGCGCGGCATAGAAGTAATCCTTAAAGGACGGGATCCAAGGGATGCATGGGTGTTTACGCAGCGCATATGCGGCGTTTGCACCACGGTCCATGCCATTGCTTCAGTAAGGGCAGTTGAAAATGCCTTGGGCATGGAAATTCCTTTAAATGCGCAATATATCCGCAATTTGGTCTTGGCCCTCCACGCCTTGCACGACCATATTGTCCATTTCTATGTATTGTCTGCCCTTGATTGGGTCGATGTGGTTTCTGCCTTAAAGGCTGATCCCAAAAAGACGGCCCAATTGGCAGAAAGCCTGTCTGACTGGCCTGGTAATAGCCCCAAAAGATTCAAGGCAGTTCAAGACAAGGTTAAGGCGCTGGTGGAAAGTGGTCAGCTAGGGCCCTTTGCCAACGGCTATTGGGGACATCCTGCCATGATTCTTCCGCCAGAAGCGAATCTGATGGCTGTTTCCCACTATTTAGAAGCCCTTGATTACCAGCGCAAGGCAGACTCTGCCATTGCTATTATTGGCGGTAAAAATCCACACATACAAAATCTTTCAGTTGGTGGCGTAACTACAGCGATAAATCCAGACAATGAAGCCACCTTGAATATGGAGAGGCTCTATTGGGTAAAACAGCTGACCTCAGAGGTAAGAGACTTTGTGCATCAAGTCTATTTGCCAGATGTGATTGCCATTGGTGCGCTTTATAAAGATTGGCTGCAATATGGAGCTGGCGTCAAAAACTATTTGGCAGTGCCCGATATGCCGCTGGATACAGCCGGGACAGAGTTTGACCTTCCTGGTGGTACTATCTTCAATGGTGATCTCGGTTCTGCAAAACCCTTTAAGAACTTTTCTGATCCTTATTTCAGAGACAATATCAAAGAGTGTATAGCCCGTTCATGGTATGATGGTGACTGGACAAAGAGCCCCTTTGAAGAAGATACCGTTCCCAACTATACAGACTTCCAGCCTGATCAAAAATATTCTTGGATAAAGGCTCCCAGGTTTAAAGGAGAACCTATGCAGGTTGGCCCATTGGCTCAGGTGTTGCTAGGTTATGCATTGGGCCATGAACTTACCCGCAAATATGTGGATTATGCCCTTGACCGTGTGAGCTCCATTGCTGGCGTTAAGGTGGGGCCTGAAGTGCTCCATTCCACACCAGGCAGGCACTTGGGCAGGGCAATCAGGGCAACCATATTATCTGATCTTGCCATAAAGCATTGGCAGCTCCTGGTAGACAATATAGGCAGAGGAGATTTAGCTATTTTCAATCCGCCCACCTTCCCCAATGGTGTTCAAAAGGGTTTTGGCTTCCATGAAGCGCCTAGGGGAACGCTCTCCCACTGGATAGTAATAGAAAACGGCAGGATAAAGAATTATCAGTGCGTGGTGCCATCCACCTGGAATGCCGGCCCAAGGGATTCAGAAGGCAAACCAGGCCCCTATGAGGCATCCTTGGTTGGCAATCCGGTTGCTGATCCAGAAAAGCCTTTGGAGGTCATAAGGACAGTTCATTCCTTTGACCCATGTATTGCGTGCGCTGTTCATGTATTAGATCCAGAGGGCACGGAATTTTCCAGAATCAAGGTGCTCTAAAAAGGAGTAATGCCATGACATATAAAATAGGTTATGCCTGGTCCGTTTTGTTCAGACTCTTTCACTGGGCCTTTGCCCTATCCATTATTACATTGGTAGTAACCGGCCTTTATATAAATAATCCCTGGACCAATACCGTGCTGGAAGGAAGCAGGTCATTTCCAATGGCCACCATGCGCTACATCCATTTTCTGGCTGGATTTGTTTTTACTGCTGCTGTAGCTGTAAGGCTCTATCTATGGCTGTTCGGAAATAGGCAAGAAAAGTTCTGGGATTCTGCACCGATTACCCCCAGAAATATCAAGAACCTTTTTTCAACCCTGGCTTATTACACATATCTGACAGACAGGCATGATGAACGGTTAGGTCATAATGCCTTGGCAGGGACTGCCTATTTAATCACTATTGTTTTGGCTGCTATACAATTTATTTCAGGTTTTTACCTCCTTTATCCAGAAAGTCTTTTTTGGCAAAAATGGGGGGTGACCCTATTTAAGACGCAGCAGCAGGCAAGATTCATTCATCACATTTTGATGTGGTATTTTATCATTTTTGCCTTTTTCCACCTCTATATAGTGATATGGAACGATATAAAGTCGCCAGAAGGCCTTATATCTTCCATTTTTAATGGAAGGAAGTTTCATAGATCAAGCAGTTGAGGCAAAATTTTCAATTTGTGGTGCCATTTGAATAGACCTTCAGATGGCACCATCTATAACCCGATGGGCCTAAAGCAGGGCTTTGAAATCCATATTAGCGGTATAGTGCAAGGTGTGGGATTTAGGCCTTTTGTCTATAACCTTGCAAAGGGCCACAATCTGCACGGAACCATTTCAAACACATCCCAAGGCGTCTATATCAAAATTTGGACTACTCAGGACAAGTTAACCAATTTTATTAATGAAGTAAGACAAAAAGCCCCACCACTTTCAGAGATTGAAGATATCCATATCAGGAAAATAAAAGAAAAGGGTGATAATCTAGAAGGCTTTTCAATTATAGAAAGCAGCAAGACCTCCTGTGTTTCCACTTTGATACCTCCAGATATGGCCACCTGCCCAGAGTGCTTAGAGGATATTTTTGATCCTGGCAACAGGCGTTTCCATTATCCCTTCACCAACTGCACAAATTGCGGCCCTCGCTATACAATAATCGAAAGCCTGCCCTATGATAGGCCAGCCACATCAATGAAAACCTTTAAAATGTGCTCCCAGTGCTTGGGAGAGTATGAAAATCCTTTGGATAGGCGTTTTCATGCTCAGCCAAATTGCTGTCCGCTTTGCGGCCCGCATCTATGGCTTACCGATTCTAAAGGCAAAGT
>Ga0256835_1001019_pt1 | contig 17820 bp, 14 predicted proteins | sample PIR30metaG_FD_185972 | JGI IMG/M metagenome (GOLD analysis project Ga0256835, IMG submission 185972) | Hydrothermal vent microbial communities from East Pacific Rise, Pacific Ocean - PIR-30 | ecosystem: Environmental > Aquatic > Marine > Hydrothermal vents | place: Pacific Ocean: East Pacific...
GATACCATCCTAAAAGAAATCGCCACACATCTTCCCTGGCTCCACCAGGGGCTGGAGGTGCTATCCAAGGCCCTGGAGCAAGGCAATTTTGAAGATGCTCTGGCCTCTGTCTATCCTGAACTCAAAAGCATCTCGTTTGACTATGGGATAATGGAAAAGACCAAGGGTCCGGTCTATGTGGTACCTTCGGAGTGCGGATGGAGTGATGTGGGCTCCTGGCTTTCCCTCTATGAACTCCGGTCCAAGGACCGGGATCCCTCAGGCAATGTGGCAGAGGGCGAGGCCCTTCTGATTGATTGTCAAAACAACTTTGTATCGTCTAAAGCAGGGAGATTTGTTGCCTGTCTGGGGATTCGTGACATCATTGTGGTGGATACCAACGACGCCCTATTGGTAGCTGATCTTAAAAGGTCACAGGACATTCGGAAAATCGTTGAAGAGCTAAAAAAATCAGGAAAGGAGGACCTCTTATGAAGGCGCACATATTCCGGGAGTACGACATTCGGGGGATTGTTCCCGACGAACTGAATAAGGACACGGTCCACACACTGGGCCTGGCCTTGGGGACATATTACAGGCAGAAGGGGGTTGATCGCATTTCTCTGGGCCGGGATTGTAGGGAGAGTTCTCCTATGCTCTTTGAGGCCCTGTCACAGGGGTTGCTTGAAACCGGCCTCAATGTGGTGGACATTGGCATGGTTCCTACTCCATTGCTTTACTTTTCACTTCACAACCTGGATGTGGGAGGAGGGGTTCAGATAACAGGTAGCCACAATCCTCCTGAGTTTAACGGCTTCAAGGTGTGCTTAGGGACTACTAGCATCTACGGCCCCGAGATACAGCAAGTCAGGGAAATAGCCGAGGCCGGCTCTTTCCATAAGGGGGAAGGAAGCATGGAAAAGGCTGACGTGGTGGGGCCGTATTTGGATTATGTGGCAAGCGTCATAGAGACCGGAGAGGTCCCCCGTAAGGTGGTGATAGATTCAGGAAATGGCGTGGCAGGCCCGGTGGCAGAGCCATTGTACAAGCGGTTAGGCTTTAAGGTAATCTCCCTTTTTGGAGAGCCCGATGGCAGGTTCCCCAACCATCATCCTGACCCCACCATCCCGGAAAACCTCAAGGCCTTGATTGAAGAGGTAAAAAATCAAGGGGCAGACGTGGGGATCGGTTTTGACGGAGATGCAGACCGCATCGGCGTAGTAGATGAAAATGGCAGCATTATCTGGGGCGACCAGCTCATGGTGATATTTTCCAGAGACCTCTTGGCCCGTCATCCAGGTGCAAAGATAATAGGTGAGGTCAAGTGTTCACAGGCCCTCTACGATGACATAGAAAAACATGGGGGAGTGCCCATCATGTGGAAGACCGGCCACTCTCTCATAAAGAACAAGATGAAGGAGGAGGGGGCGCTCTTGGCCGGCGAGATGAGCGGGCACATCTTTTTTGCAGAGCGCTACTTTGGCTATGATGACGCCATATATGCCGGGGCCAGGCTCTTGGAGATTCTGTCCCGCACAGACAAGGCTCTGAGCCAGCTCCTGGAGGGCCTCCCCACCATGGTCAACACCCCAGAGATCAGGATCGAGTGCCCCGAGGAGAAGAAATTCAAGATCGTCGAAGAGCTGGCCAAAGAGTTTAAAAAGGAGTACAAGGTCATAGATGTGGATGGTGCAAGGGTGCTGTTTGACGGGGGATGGGGCCTGATTCGGGCATCCAACACCCAGCCCGTGCTGGTCCTAAGATTCGAGGCAGAAAATCAGGAACGCCTGGAAGAGATCAGAAAGCTTTTCATGAAGAAGCTGGAAAAGCTACTTTAATTGGGAGGGTGGCCAAAAGGGCCTTAGGCGCCCACAATGTTAAGGCAGAGTTGTTTTAGAAAGGGCGCTTCATTATCAATGAATGAATCAATATCATGGGCCTTTGGGTCATACCCAGGGATATGGCCCAGGAAGGGCACATGGCTGAACTCCTCTATAATCCCTGGGCTCGTGGCAGCGGCCTCGTCATCTGGATCCTTGCGGCCATTGGTAATGAATCCCAAGACAGGTATCTCCCTTGCCTTGAGGGCACCCAGGGTCAAGAGGGTGTGATTTATGGTGCCAAGGCCTGGCCTTGCAATGACAATACTGGGCAACCGGGCCTCTTCAACAAAGTCCAAAAGGGTGTAGTTTTCTGTGAGAGGAACCAACACTCCTCCAACGCCCTCAGCCACCACAAAAGAATAGGCATCCCTCAGCTCTTGAAAGGCAGTCATAATGGTGGAAATCTTCACCTCTTTTCCCTCCAGGCGCGATGCGGCCAAAGGGGCAAGGGGTTTTAAGAATTTTAAGGGGCAGTGGCTGGAATCCTTGAGGGGTGCGCCTGAAACCTTTTGGACAAACTCCAGGTCTTCTGCCACAAGGGTTGATCCTTTTACTGCGCAGCCCGTGGCAACAGGCTTAAAATAGGTTGCCTTTACATCCAAGTTCAGCAAAACCCTTAGGAGCAGGGCCGATACAAAGGTCTTGCCCACCCCTGTATCGGTCGCAGTCACAAATATGCCTTCAAGGCCCTGGATCATGCCCCCCTCCTGAAAAATTGTGTGAGGGCCTCAAGTAGTTCCTCCACTTGCTCTTGTGTGTGTACGGCGCTAAGGCTTATCCTGAGCCTGCTCTTTCCCTCCGGCACTGTGGGGGGGCGGATGGCAGGCACAAATATCCCCTTGTTCCACAAGAAGCGGGAAAGCTCCAGGATCTCGCGCTTCCCACCTATTATCAAGGGGAAGATGGGCGAGGGGCCCTTTTGGATTGAAAAGCCCAAAGAGGCCAAGCCCGAGACCAGCCGCCTGCTCAATAGGCCGAGCTTGTGTCGCCTTTCAGGCTCTTGGCGCACGATCTTGAGGGCCATCAAGTTCGAGGCAAGCACAGAGGGGGGAAGGCCTGTGGAATATATGAGGGAGCGGGCCCGATTGATCAAGTAATCAATCACCAGTGCGCTTCCAGCAACAAACCCTCCCAAACCGCCTAGGGCCTTGCTAAAGGTGCCTATCTGAACGATTTCAGCCCCTTCAAGGCCCACATACTCTAGTGATCCTGCCCCATTTTCACCAATAACACCGGTGCCATGGGCATCATCCACCAATAGCAGCGCTCCGTATTCCACGCTGAGGGCATACAGCTCCTGGAGGGGGGCAATATCTCCATCCATGCTAAAGATCCCGTCGGTCACTATCAGGATCTTGCTCCTGGGAGGAGCACTTGAAAGCAAAGAGCGCACGTAATCTGAATCGCAGTGCGGATATACCATCACCTCGGCCTTGGAGAGCCTGCACCCGTCTATGATGCTTGCATGGTTCAGCTCATCGCTCAGGATGAGCGCATCTTGAGAGCGGGCAAGGGCAGAAATCACCCCCACATTGGCAGCAAATCCTGAAGAAAACACCAGGGAGCCTTCAGTTGACTTGAGCTGGGAGACCTCTTTTTCCAGCTCTCCGTAGAGGTGAAGGTTCCCAGAGATCAGCCTGGAGGCGCCTGAGCCGGTCCCATAGGAGAGGGCAGCCTTGGAGGCCGCCTCTTTCATCCTGGGCTCAGATGCCAAACCTAGGTAGTCATTGGAGCAGAAGAGCAGATAGCGGCTCTGCCCCACCATGACCTCGGGGCCCGAAACCGGGGTAATGCTTCTGAGAGACCTCAATAGATCCCTGTGTTTCAAATAATCCAGGCTGTCCTGAAAGTATTGGAACCACGGGTCTTTGGCCTTATTTGCCACCGCACACTTCATGGATTGCAGCCTCAACCGCATTGATGATTTGGTCCAATTCATGGAGGGTTATGCTCAGGGGGGGCAGGATTACGATGGTATCTCCCAGGTTTCTTAAAATCACTCCGTGTTTGCGGACAGCCATACACACCTTATGGCCCACTCGCATCTCCAAGGGGTAAGGCCTCCTTTGTTGGGCATCTTCAAATATTTCCACCCCTGCCATCATACCCACCTGCCTTACCTCCCCGACCGGGCTTAGTCTTTGCAGCTTACTCAGGCCTTTTTCAAGCGCCTCTATCTTAGAAGGCAATTGCTCCAGAGTGCCATCATTTTGGAAGAGTTCAAGGCTCGAAAGAGCCGCAGCGCAGGCCAGGGGATTGCCCGTGTAGGTATGCCCATGGAAAAAGGTCTTCAGTTCCTCATAGTCGCCCCAGAAGGCCTGGAAGATATCCTCAGTGCAAATGGTTGCAGAAAGCGGGAGGTACCCCCCGGTTATTCCTTTACCAAGGCAGAGGATATCGGGGCTCACGCCTTCGGCCTGGCAGGCAAACATCCGCCCTGTCCTGCCAAAACCCGTTGCCACTTCGTCTGCAATTAGGAGCACATCAAATTCGTCACAAAGCTTTTTTGCTGCCCTGAGATATCCGGGAGGCATGGGCAGCATCCCACCTGCCCCTTGTATCAAGGGCTCCAGGATAAAGGCAGCAATGTGCTGATGCTCCTTTTCAAGGACCTGTTCGAGATCAGAGGCACAGAGCCCGGCCCCTTCAGCCAAGGGGAGGCCAGCACCCTTGCACCTTAGATATGGAGAAGGAAGCTTGATGGTCTCAAAAAGAAGTGGCCCATAGATCTCATGGAATAGATCAATCCCGCCAACACTTACCGCCCCAAGGGTGTCACCGTGGTATCCCTCCTTCAAACAGATAAAACGCCTTTTTTCTTTGTATCCCTGATTCTGCCAGTACTGGAAGGCTATCTTAAGGGCGATCTCAACAGCAGTGGAGCCGCTCTCCGAGTAAAACACCCTCTTGAGCCCCATCGGCACGATCTCAACCAGCCTCTTTGCCAAGACAGCAGAGGCGGGGTGGGAGAGCCCAAGGAGCGTGGAGTGAGCCAACTGCTTGAGCTGCTCCTCAATGGCTTGATTTATCTCCTCCCTTGCATGGCCGTGAATGTTGGCCCACAGTGATGCCACACCGTCAATATAGCGCCTTCCATCAATATCTATCAGATAATTGCCTTCACCCCTCACGATGAAAAGCGGCCCCTGGGCGGACCACTCCTTCATCTGCGTGAAGGGGTGCCAGAGGTGCTCCAGGTCCCACTTGCTAAGCTCTTGCTCACTGTACTTCAACACTCTTTCAATTGTCATAGGTTCTACAGTCCTTATCCGGTGCAGATACAACTAGCCTCAACGGCCATTCTAACCAGGAAACCCTTTCATTAACCTCAAAAAAAGCGGAAGCTCCAAGTTGGTATCTGCCCCACTTAAACCCTGGGGAGGTCAGTTCCCAGGCTGGAAGGCCCAGCAGAGCCCCCGAGTTTTTTAAGGAAAAGATACTTTACGCCTTTGTTCCCGCCATATCAAGGGGGATTGCCGACAAGCTGAAAAGTAAAACGCCTTACAAGGCCCTCTTGGCCAAAAGGGCTGTGGGTCTTTTCGACAAAGGTGATCTTGCCACTCTTCTCTATGAGCAAGATGGTAGAAGAGCGGGTCCCATAGTTTGGGCTCTTGATGAATATGGGGGAAAGCATCCGCTCCCACTCAAGGCCCACGCCTGTGTCAGGCAACTCATGGTCAGGGGCTGGAGTATTGTCCTCCAATAGGGACAACAGGGCGTCCTCCTGAGGGAAGCTCTCCTCATTCATCAGCCTGGCGAGTCCCTCTTTGGCCTTTACCACCTTTGGCCACGGAGTATCCAGGAGGTGATTGCTCAGCCCGTAAAGCCCTGGGGCCAACACCTTTCTCTTATGAGCCCTGTTTGAATACCAGAGCAGTTTGTCTCCATCGCCTAGGATGAGATTGAAACCATTGTAGCTTTCCCCATGTTTCGATATACGCTTGGAATACTTTTCGGCTGAGTCCCTGCTCAAAAGAAAGTCGGCCACAAGCCTTCCCCTGGACGGGGCCCCTGGTTTGTGTGAGACGGGGTCCCTAAAGTTGGTTATGGCAGCCAGGCGCCCCTGTTTGGTGATCCCGAGCCAGGCGCCCCCAGCCTTGAGGTCTCTGCCTGCAAGCACATGCGGGGCATCCGGCCAAAATTCAGCAGGCGCCGTGGGCCTCTCATAGTACTCATCACGGTTGGCTATGAGCACAAGCTCATATCCAGGATGGGCCTTGTATGCAATTACCAGGAGGCACATCAGCCCCTCTCCTCTCTGGACCTACCTTGCAGGAAAGCCTTTCTCCTTTCCAGGTGGTCCTGGCTCAACAAAGATCTCTTGAATAGATATTTCAGCTCTGCTATGGCCTTATCATCAATGGGTGGAGAGGATGCCAAGGTGTAAATGGCCTTCTTTGTGCCTCTTAGGGCAAGGGGAGGACGAAGGGCAATCTCAGAGGCAAGCTCATAGGTGTACCGTTCCAACTGGTCGTCCTCAACCACTACATTTACGAGCCCTAAACGCAGACATTGCTCACTGATGTAGGGCCTGGCAGAAAAAAACATTTCAATAGTGGAAGCCAGGCCAATCTTTCTAATGAAGCGCTCGAGCCCCTTCTGAGGATAGACCAATCCCAGTTTCAGGGCGGTCATCGCCATCGTCACTCTCTGGGCTGCCACCCTGATGTCGCAACTGAGGGCCAGCTCACAGCCCCCTCCATAGGCGTAGCCGTTCATCATGGCCAGCACTGGATAAGGAAAGGACTCAATGGCTGACAAGGCCGCCTCCAGGGGAGGTATCCTGTCCAGGGCCTCCCAGGCTAACTTATCCTCTGAGCAAGGCAGTGCCTCCAGGTCATATCCTGCACAAAAGGCCTCATTGCCTTGTCCGGTTATCACCAGCACGCGGAGATCTTGTTTGGTTGACAGCTTACCGATGGCAGCTTCAATCTCCTTCAGGCACAATGGTGAGAGGATATTCTTTTTCTCAGGCTTGTTGATCGTAAGGGTATAAATGGGGCCCCGGCTCTTTATTGTGATCTCTGTGAAAGTGTTCATGGCCTTGTTCCTCTGGCTTCAACGCGCTCGACTTGTACCCGGTTTCACTTCAGCCGGCAATGAAGGTATGCTCCTCAAAAGCGCATGAAAAGATCTACTTTCCTTATCCTCACAGGCACATATCCGAAGAGGGCATTCAAATGGTGAAGCAGGGCGTGGCCACCTTCGGCCTTCCACAGTTCTTTGAGCCTCTCCTCTATCCTTTCGTAGCCCATCAGCAACTCTAAAAGGTCTGATGAAGGCTCGCTTTTGCCAAGATATTCACCTGCAATCTCCCGAATGCTTTCAAGCCACATGCGGGAGACTCCCATGATAAAGTAAGGCCAAGACCGCCTGGTGGCCTGAGACCAGTGTGGATCACTGGTATCTTCAATGCAGGGGCGCTTGAGCTCAGAGGTATCATCGTAATTAACTGCTTCGAGAAATCCACTCTGTTTGAGTTGTCGGATTAAAGGATTGGATGACAGTTCAATGAAGATCCTTTTTGCTGTTTGAGCCGAACAATAAAAGATAAAGGAGAATTGATGTCCACCCTTATCCCTGGCGGCCCGTCTATGAAATCGCCATAACAGCAATTTTTTATCGTACCTTCCAACAATAGGGCCTATCACCTTGTGGGCGATAAATAAGTCAATATACCAAAGAGGCGGCATCCCGTCTGGCCACGCGATACGGTAACGTGCATACCACCACCCATTGGCAAAAGGGTGGGGCGCTTCAACAGGAGAGAAGAGGGGAGCAGGGCGAGAGGCACATCCAAGGATTGCCCCGTAAAGGAGGGCCAAAGCGGCAACAAAAGCAATGGGAGTTTTCCTGGTCAAAGTTTGCCACCTCACTGAACAAGGCCGTCAGTCTGTAAGCGCACTTCCCCTATAAATTTTATATACCATCTGGACACTTCCGTGTCCATGGAACTAATTTTTCAAGAACCTCCCAGGAAGGGCCCAAGGATCGGCTTATCCCTTAATTTGACATTTACTTACCCAGTGCAGTAAAAGGTGCCGTAATCATTTGTTCTTCTTGGACCCGAATACAAATCTTACAAAATGACAATCAGTGGCTTTTTATATATTTATGAACTCCTCTGGGCTGGATGTTTGCCCCTTTTGAGGTTCTCGGCTCGCTTGAAGGAAGGATGGGCCCAGCGCACGCTTAAGGGCAGCAGCCTGAGAAGAGCAGATATCTGGATACAGGCAGCCTCTGTGGGCGAGGCATATCTGGCCCTCCACTTGGTAAGGGCCTTAAAAGAGCAGGGTGACATTAAAGTTCTAATCACATCGTCTACCTCTCAAGGGGTAGGGCTTCTTGCAGAAGCCAAGGAGCACTTATCCTTGGAAATTGCCTACTTTCCATTCGACCTCCCTGGGATCATGTCAAAGGCCTTGGCCCATGTGCGGCCCAAAGTCATGGTTGTGTTGGAGGCTGAGCTTTGGCCAGGTCTATTCGCTGCCAGCAGCGGGCTCTCCATCCCTCTTCTCATAGTAAATGGGCGCCTTTCGCCCTCTTCTCTTAGGGGACATCTTTTGCTAAAGGGGTTCTGGCGCAAGTATCCTCCCGAAAAGGTCCTTGCGGTGTCTTCCGAGGATGCAGAGCGCTACAGCCGCCTCTTTGGGGAGAGGGTTGTGGACACCATGAACAACATGAAGTTCGACAGGGTGAGCATCCAGGCTGGAGGGCAAGAGGAAAATCCCCTGAAAAACCTTATCCCTGCCTCTTGGCCCTTTGTGGTCCTGGGCTCCATACGGAAAGAAGAGGAAGCCGGTATCCAATACGTGATCAAGCGCCTGAGGACAGAAAGAAAGGAGTTGGTCATAGGGCTCTTTCCAAGGCACATGCACAGGGTAGGGGCATGGGAAAAAAGGCTTTCAAAGGCCCAAATCCCTTACAAGCTTCGTTCTCAAATGGATAAAGCCCCTGCCAGGCCGGGGATGGTGATTTTATGGGACAAGCTCGGGGAATTGGGGCAGGCCTACGGCCTTTCCCAGGCGGTCTTTGTAGGGGGGAGCCTTAGGCCATGTGGTGGCCAAAATTTCCTGGAACCCTTGACCCATGGTGTAGTGCCTAATGTGGGCCCCCACCTCGACAATTTCCAATGGATAGGACCAGAGATCTTTACCCTTGGCCTGGCCCGCCAAGTAAAAAATAAAGAGGAATTGGTCCATTGTCTACTTAAGGATCTATCCGAGCCAAGGAATCCTCAAGAGGTCTTGGACTTGGCGCGAACCTACCTGCGGGGGAGGCAGGGAGGCACACAACAGGCCTGCAGCGAGATCATGAAGAGAATTTCTCAGCGATAATCTCCCGTAACCTGCCGGCATGGGCTCTGCCGTTTGTCTTTTTCATGATCTGGCCGATCAGGAAGTTTACAGGCTCAGGTTTGCCGGCCCGAATCTTTTCAACCGCCTCTGGGTGCGCCTCCATGGCCTCTAGAACCAATCTTTCCAGCGCCCCTCTGTCCGTAATGGGCTTAAGCCCCCGCTCTTCTATGATCTGGCCTGGGCCCTTTCCCGGCTTGCCGCTGGAAAGAGCTGCATCAACCATCTCTTTGAGCACCGTTTTCCCGATCTTTTCCGTTATCTCTCCGCTAGAGATCAGTTGGACCAGCCTCCCAAAATCTTGGGGAGGCACAAGGCATTGCTCCACCGTGATCTTGTTTTCGTTCAGGATACGGAAAAGCTCTTTTATGGTCCATATGGCGAGGCGCTTCCTGTCCTGGCAGTGCTTGGCCGCCTCTTCAAAGTAGTGGGAAAGCTCCCTCTCTCTTGTGAGCAACAGGGCATCTGCCTTTGAGATCCCGTATGCGGCAACAAAGCGCTGGGCCTTTACAGAAGGAAGCTCAGGCATTTGGCTTGCGATCTTTTCCACCAGCTCCTGTGAAATATGGAGCCCCACTAGATCAGGCTCGGGGAAGTAGCGGTAATCAGGCGCATCCTCCTTGCTCCTCATCAGGATAGTAACTTGCTTTTCCTCATCAAAAAGCCTGGTTTCCTGGGCCACCGTCCCTCCTGTGGCCAAGATATCCGACTGCCTCTTTATTTCATATTCAAGGGCAGCCCTCACCGCCTTGAAAGAAGCCATGTTCTTGATCTCGACCCGTTCATTGAACTGATCCGAGCCCTTGGGTTTTAAAGAGATATTCACGTCACAGCGAAACTGTCCTTCCTCAATTATGCAGTCACTGGCATCAATATAGCGGAGAACCTGCCTTATCCCTTCCAGGTATCGGCGTGCCTCCTCAACGGAGCGCACAGGATTCCTGGTGTGATCAGCAACTATCTCGATCAATGGAACACCTGCTCGATTGAAATCAACCAGGCTGTACTCAGATCTTTCAAATGACTTGGCAGAGTGAACCAGTTTGCCTGCATCCTCCTCCAGGTGAATCCGTTTTATGCCCACCTGATAGGGCTCTCCATCATCCCCCATTATCTCAAGATATCCATACTCACAGAGGGGCTCATCGTACTGGGAGATCTGGTATCCCTTTGGTAAATCAGGGTAAAAGTAGTTCTTGCGGGCAAACTTGGCATGTTCCCTGATGGCGCAGTTCATGGCAAGGCCTGCCTTTATGCACTGCTCCACCGCCTTGCGGTTGAGCACGGGCAGGGTGCCGGGATGGCCAGCACAAACAGGACAGACCTGAGTATTCGGGGGGGCACCTGGTTTTGTGGCACAAGGGCAGAAAAGCTTGCTCTCGGTCTTGAGTTCAGCATGGATCTCAAAGCATATGATCACATCAAATTCCATATCCTCTAAACCTCGTAACTGCCAGATCGCCGATACGGCAAGGAGCGCTGCTTACCCGCCCAGCTAGTAAGCCGATTCAATCCTCATCAATAAAATTCATTTTTACTCAGAACCAGTGCTCTCTTCATAGGCGTGGGCAACCTGAAGGACCACCTCTTCGTCAAAGGCCTTCCCGATTATCTGGAAACCCACGGGGAGTCCATCTATCCTGCCGCAAGGCACGCTGATGGCAGGAAGGCCTGCAAGGTTCACCGAGACCGTGTATATGTCCACCAAGTACATCTGCAATGGATCTTGGACCTTTTCTCCTAGCTTGAAGGGAAGGCAGGGAGACACTGGGGTGAGGAGACAGTCCACCTCCTCAAAGACCTTGTCAAAATCCTGCCTTATCAATGTCCTGGTCTTTAGGGCCTTGAGGTAAAAGGCCTCGTAATATCCGGCAGAGAGCACATATGTGCCAAGCATGATCCGCCTTTTCACTTCTTTGCCAAATCCCTGGCTCCTGGTCCTTTGGTACATCTCCATGGTGTCGGAAAGCTCGCCAGGGGCTCGGAACCCGTATTTGACCCCATCATAGCGGGCAAGATTACTGCTTGCCTCAGCCGTGGCGATTAAATAGTAAGCGCTTATGGCGTAGCGCGTGTGGGGAAGGGAGACCTCTCTAACTTCAGCGCCCATCTCCTGATAGCGTTCTGCAACGGCCATCACTCTTTCTTTGATCCTTTCATCCAGGCCCAAGACAAAGTACTCTTTCGGAAGCCCTATCCTTATCCCCTTTACCCCTTTGCCGAGGGATGCTGAAAAATCAGGCGCCAGCAAGGCCGCTGAGGTGGAATCCTTGGGATCCTTGCCGCAAATGGCTCCCAGCAGGAGGGCACAATCGCTCACCGTCCTGGTTATCGGCCCGATCTGGTCCAGCGAGGAGGCATATGCAACCAGCCCGTAGCGCGGAACCCTCCCATATGTGGGCTTCATCCCCACAACGCCACAATAGGAGGCAGGCTGCCTGATGGAACCACCCGTATCAGAGCCCAAGGCTGCCGTGGCCTGGTATGCACCCACTGAGGCAGCAGAACCCCCGCTGGATCCCCCTGGGACGAACTCGGGATCTACAGGGTTGTAAGTAGGCCCAAAGGCACTGTTTTCCGTGGAGGAGCCCATGGCAAACTCGTCCATGTTGGTCTTCCCTATAATAACGGCGCCTTGCTCACGCAACCTTTTGACCACAGTGGCGTCATAAGGCGGGATGTAGTTTTCAAGCATGCGGGAGGCACAAGTGGTCCTGATGCCTTTGGTGCATATATTGTCTTTGACGGCAACGGGTATTCCATGAAGCGGGCCCCTAGGGCCGTCATTTTTTAGCTCCCGGTCGGCTCTGCGGGCTTGCCCTAATGCCTGTTCCGCAGTCAAGGTGATGTAGGCATTTACCCGGTCCTCGCCCTTTATCCTGTCGATTAAGGATCCGGTTATCTCTTCGGAGCTCACCTCTCCCTTTCTGAGGAGACTTCCAAGCTCCATTGCGCTCATCTCATATAGATCCATCTTATATTAATGCTCTCCCCTGGAAGCGGCTAACCCGTATCCAATATCTTGGGCACCTTGAAGAAGTGCCCCTCTTCCTCCGGGGCGTTCTCAATTATAGAAGGCCCCTCATCAAAGCGTACGACCTCGTCCTCCCTCCACACATTTGCCATGGCAAGTGGATGGCTGGTGGGAGGCACGGTGTCGGTATCCAGCTCGTCCAAGGTCTCCACATAACCAAGGATGGAATCAAGCTCTTGAGCCAGCTCCTGGATCTCTTCCTCTGGAAGGCTCAACCTTGCAAGACGGGCCACCTTGTGGACCTCGCCGGCAGAAATCCTCTCCCTGGCCTGAATCTTCGGCCTCTTTCGTGCCTCCATGTGAGCGACGGCCTCCATTGGGCCCCCCCCGCTTGCAGGCACTATATGGAGCTCTTGGAGTTGGCCGGGATCCACACGGGCAGGTGCCCTCGTGAGGGGACACACAGCACTCCTGTTTTTTGGAAATGCTATGACTTCCCGTATGGACGATGCCCCCAAAACCATGGCCACCACCCTGTCCATACCCAAGGCAAGGCCCCCATGGGGCGGGGCGCCATATTCCAAGGCCTTGAGGAAAAAGCCGAATTTTTCTTCTGCCTCTTCCTCGCTCAACCCCAGGGCCTCAAAGACCCTGCGCTGGGTCTCCATCCTGTGGATCCTGAGGCTGCCCCCGCCCAGTTCCTCGCCATTTATAACAATATCATAGGCCCGGGACTTGAGATTCAAAAGCTCCTCTTTGTCTCCAGGATCAAAGTCTTCCCTTTCTGGAAGGGTAAAAGGATGGTGTTGGGAGCTCAATTCTCCGTCCTTGAGCTCAAACAATGGAAAATGGGTGATCCATACCGGTTCAAAGCGCCCTTCAGGAATGATTCCCACCCGATCGGCCACGTGGAGCCTCAGCCTTCCAAGGGCCTTGTTTACCAGGTCACGGGAGCTGTCTGCCACCATCATGAGCACATCGCCCTCCCTCGCCTCAAAGGCCTCAATCAGGCCTTGTTGCTCTGAAGGGCTAAAAAACTGTACGATATTCGACTCCAATCCCCGGGAGGTCACCTTCATCCAGCTCATGCCCTTGACACCAAATGAGGGAGCGACTTGAAGGGCATACTCGTTTTGAAGCACATTTTTGCTCAGTTCCCCCGCCTTTCCCCTCACGCAAAATCCTTTTACGCACCCTCCCCGGGACACGATGTTCCGGAAGATCCCGTAATTAGTATCCCTCACCACATCTGTCACATCCACAAATGTCATGCCGAAACGGGTATCAGGCCTGTCAGTGCCGTAACGCTCCATGGCCTGGCTATATGTGAGCCTGGTGAAAGGCCTTGAAAGGGCGATCCCGCCAATGGAGAAGATTCTTTCAAGCACCTCCTCTACTACCTGGTAAATAAATTCTTCGTCGATAAAGGAGGCCTCCAGATCCAGCTGTGTGAATTCGGGCTGACGATTCGGCCTTAGATCTTCATCCCTGAAACACCTCACTATTTGGAAATAGCGGTCCATGCCCGCAACCATCAGGATCTGCTTGAATAGCTGTGGTGACTGGGGCAAGGCGTAGAACTTGCCTGGATGAACACGGCTGGGGACCAGATAATCTCTAGCCCCCTCTGGGGTGCTGCGGGTAAGAAACGGGGTCTCAACCTCTATGAATCGGTGTGACCGCAACACTTCGCGGGCCACATTCATAATCCCGGCCCTGGCCAACAGAAGCGACTGCATTGAAGGCCTACGGAGATCCAGATACCGGTACCTGAGCCGAAGCTCTTCGTCCACCTTGTCCGGCCTTGCCTGAACCTCCTCGCCATAGACCATGGCCTTTTCAGAGATCGGGAAAGGGAGGGGCCTGGACTCTGCCAAGATTATCAGCTCAGTGGCAAAGACCTCTATATCTCCTGTGTCGATATTGGGGTTTTCTGTGCCCTTCTCCCTGAGGGCCACACGGCCCTTGACTTGCACCACGTACTCTTCTGCCAAGGAAGTGGAGGCCTGGTAGCTCTGGCCACTCACTGCAGGGTCAAATACCACCTGGACCACGCCGCTCACATCACGAAGATGTATGAAAAGAAGGCTGCCGTGATCGCGGATGGCATCCACCCATCCCATAAGGAACACTTCTTGACCTTGATGCTCTGGTCGGAGTTCGCCGCAATATTGTCTTTTCTTCCAATCCATCTTCATAAGACAACCATTCTTTTAAGAAAAGCCACCGGGGGCTTCTAAATACATAAATTTTTTAAGATATACTATCACATGCCTCAAATCAAGGAGAGTGCTCAAAAATTTTCCAAATTCATTTAATCCCTTTTTGTGGAACCGGGAGGGCCCGCAATTCCTACCCTTGCAGCAACTGGGCTCTGAGGGAAGAACACACGGAATGAAATTATTTTTGGAGGCTTGAAACCAGAGAGGAATCTTGAACCAACAGGAACCTGTCAGGAGTCAGCCTGGCAAACAGGACTGCTCCAGGACAAGGGGCCACCAGTTTCTCTTTGAACCCTGCCCCTATCACCTGGTAGAGCTCTAAACAACAAGAGCAAAGCATGGCCGAGCGCTCAATGGAATATGGGATAGGGCCATGTTCTCCTTTCACAAAAAGCCTTGGCAAGATAAAATTAGCATGGTTTGCTGTGTGTGAGAGGTAAAGCCTTGACCACTCCCCAACCTCCCCACCGAGCCTTTTTGCCCACATCAAATAGAGCTTCTTTTCTTTCTCATCGATTGCCCGCCACTGCTCAGGGATAAGGCCTTTGCGCTCAAGCTCTTCCACCAACGCCTCCTTTTCTTCCTGAGTGGCCATTCTAGGTGGCGAAAAATCAGTGCTGGTGATTGTGCCGCTCAATGCATGCTCCAGCCCCTCCACAGGCCTTGAACTGACCAAGAGATAAAGACCGGCCCTCTCAGAGGTCCTGTACCAGGCACCAGCCCGTTTACAGGTCTCATCCCAAACTTCAGGGGCCACAATTGAGACCTTGTTGATTATGTCAAGGGGAGTGCACACCACTCCCTTGGCACGCCTCACCTTGATCCCTTTCTTGGCCAGGGATTGGGTTACACGGTTTGCTTCATCTTGGTCCAACCAATAAAAAAACTTTTTGTAGCTTTTATGCTTCAATTGGCATTCCTCTCTGCTCGCCACAAGCGAACATCTCCAATCCGTGCTTTTGGTAGAATTGGGCCGTGATCTCCCAGAGCTCTTCTGTCAAGTACTCTTCCACCCTTTTTACAATCTCAGGGGCCAGGGGTCCATAGTAAGCTTCGGCAATACCTCCGGCGATACAGGCCAGGGTGTCGCTGTCACCGCCCAGGGAGATGGCGTTTCGTATGGCATCTTCATACGAGGTGGAATCCAGGAAGGCAATTATTGCCTCTGGCACAGTACCCTGGCATGATATGTCAAATCCATAATCCGGACGGATCTCCTCCACTGTGCGGTCAAGATCATAACCGAACCGTTCACTTATTTCTTGCCTGATAAGGGACTTGTCCCGTTTTGTCCTTGCCAAAAAGACACTCAAGGCAGCAGCTTGCGCTCCCTTTATGCCTTCGGGATGGTTGTGGGTTATCTCTGCTGTCCTCTTGGCTTCAAGGAGGACTGTCTCAACCGTATCAAAGGCGAACCCCACTGGGCTCACCCTCATGGCGGCCCCATTGCCCCAACTGTTATAAGGCCTGGGATTTGGCGTGAAGAGCCATTCAAAAAAGGCTGCTCCATAGCCTGCATTGGGATATTTTCGCCCAAGTTGGCGGATGCTCTCTTGATAATCCCGCCGCTCCTTTATGGCCTTTGCCACTGCAATGGTCAGCACAGTGTCGTCAGTAAAGCGGCAAAGGGGATGAAAGAGAGGGAAATCTTTTGTTTTAATAGGGGTGTGCTCGTAAACCGACCCTATTATGTCACCTGCTATGGCCCCTATCATGATGCCTCAAAAAGCACTCTACCCCACTTCTTCATACGTCAACCTCAACACCCTTTAGCCCCCTTTTATGTCCAAGTCAACTTCTCTGATTGAAAGAGGTGGATTTCACCCGGGTATCTTAAAAAACCCCACAAACCCAAGCATCCCATTTTCTTAAGCATAAAAAAATGTTAGCCCATTTGACTTCATCCCTTTACCGTGTTAAAAACCTGCTAAACAGGCAACTTATTTACAAAATATTACGTTCCACAAACATGGATACAAGGCCACGGGAGTGCCGACAAGGTATTCCAACTGATTCTAAACAGCGGCGATAATTTCCAGGGGAAAGCGGCACGCTGGTTTTCCGACAATGGCTGGAACATTGTCGTCAGCCCCTATTAAAAGCAATAGACTGCTTATCTTATCAACCGTAGGTGGCAAGCTTGCCTTCGGCTGGAGAAAGTGGCGCTCAAAGCCGGTGGAATAACAACCCTAAAAAGGAGGAAAAACAATGGCCTGGATCTACGGACCAGTCAATAATGCCGAAGACATTCGGCGGATCAACTGCCTCATTCGGGACGAGATGTTGGCAGTGGAAAGCCCGGAGCAGTTAACAGACCTCAAGAAGCGCTCGGACTACCTCTGCACGCTCACTTACAGCCCCTTCTGGCAGAAGAAGTTCGGCCCCCGTGTGGAAAAACTCCGCGACGTGGCCCGGGAAGAAAACGTGGCCACGGTGCGCTTGGCCAACTACTTAGCCCATTACAAAGGGTGGGGCAAGGAGTACAATCCTTGGCGCGCCGATACGGCCGAAGAAATCAAGAAGAAACTCGACGAGCTCGACGACGTCCTCATAAAGGAAATCGAGGGGGCCAAGCCGCTTCAGATCATTAAGGAAATCCAGCAGGAGCTAGGTGTACTGCGGCGGGAGTTCTGCCTCCTTCGCAAGGCTATGCTCTTCGTGGACGAGCCCCTGGAACTCACTGAACTCAAAAAATACGCAGATTTTCTTGTAACCCTCACATACTCGCGGGAGATTGAGAGACGCTTAGGTGAGAACATTGACAAGATCCGGGAAATCGCTCACAAAGAGAATGAGCGCAGTGTGGAACTGGCGAACATCATCGCAGCGGTGAATGGCTGGGATATCGTTTACGAAGTCTGGAGTGAGGACGAACTGGTCCAAGAAGAGACAGTGGAAGAGCACCTGCAGCGGCTTCTCGAGGAAGAAGAGAAAGCCGACACCTATGTGCCAACAGAGGCCCGTTATCGCAGCGGCAAGGTGATGTGGCTTGTTTACGAAAGCCCGCACAGCTACAAGGGCGGAAGAACATACCCCCGCCTCAGGGTGAAGAGGGTGTATTTTCCGGGAGACGCTTTTGATATTAAAGTAGAAGGTCCTGGGAATTACACTACTCGCTTCGGACGCCGGGTTTATGGCGTCAAGATCACTTACAAGACCCGCATCGCTCCAACGGTTATCAGGCGCAAAGGGAGGATAATCAATCTTCCAGAACGCGTGGTCACCCGCACCAAAATCGTTCAGCTGGACGAAGGCGCCACTAAGGTGCGCCTTGTGGAGGAGCGCCCTGAGAAGGCTTATCCTGTTGCGTAAAAATGCAGTCGCTAAACCGCCGTCTCATGGGCCGCTGATCTTGAAGGCTGCCCCCTGAGCCCTTCTTGTTTGATTAAGAGGTATAGTGAAGGCAA
>Ga0256835_1001020_pt1 | contig 17804 bp, 11 predicted proteins | sample PIR30metaG_FD_185972 | JGI IMG/M metagenome (GOLD analysis project Ga0256835, IMG submission 185972) | Hydrothermal vent microbial communities from East Pacific Rise, Pacific Ocean - PIR-30 | ecosystem: Environmental > Aquatic > Marine > Hydrothermal vents | place: Pacific Ocean: East Pacific...
ACACAAGATCACCAATAAGATCAAAAATGTTTCTATAATGTTTATTGACCTTCCAGCTTCAAAAGTTGTTGCGCTTCTTGTAGTAGGTCTGATTGGTGGTCTGCTAAGCGGGTTTATCGGTTCAGGCGGAGCCTTTGTCTTAACCCCAGCTATGATGTCTCTTGGAGCGCCAGGAGCCGTGGCAGTTGCAAGCAATATGTGTCATAAGTTTCCAAAGGCCATGGTAGGGGCCTATAAGCGCTGGAAGTATGGGCAGGCAGACATAAAACTTGGCGTTTTTATGGCAATAACTGCCATAATAGGTGTCCAGATAGGTATCCAGATCCAAAAGTATATCTTGGATCATTGGGGAAATGCAGGCTCTAACCTCTACGTCAGTTTGATGTTTGTTATCGTGTTGGTGGTTGTAGGGACGTATGTTTTTTATGATGCATACAAGTTGTCTAAAGGTGGAAAAGAGGCTGAAACCACAAAGCTTGCCAAAAAGCTCCAGAGTATAAACCTGCCTCCAATGATCCATTTCAAGACGGCTGGTATCAGAATATCTGCTTGGTTTACCATCCCTGTTGGAATCGCAACAGGAATGCTTGCAGCCACTATAGCAGTTGGTGGGTTTATCGGCGTGCCAGGGCTTATTTACGTTATTGGTGCTTCAGCTATGGTGGCAAGTGCTACAGAGCTTGTTATAGCCTTTTGTATGGGAATGTGGGGTTCCATACAGTGGGGTCTTAGTGGCCTTATAGATATCAGGCTTACACTGCTTATTCTTGCTACATCTTTGATTGGTGTTCAGCTTGGTGCCCTTGGTACCACTTATGTCAAGGATTATATGATTAAGATCGTTATGGGGGCAGTAATGCTCATAGTTGCAGTGAGCAGGGGGGCAAAGATTCCAGGCTATCTTGCAGATCTGGGGTTAAGGTCTCCTCTTGATCCCTCTACTGCCTCTTTCTTGAACTCGGTAAGTTTTTGGGCTCTGGTAGCTGCCCTTGGTACAGCAGGTATAATTATTTCTGCTGCAATGATAAGGGGTATGCTTCAGGCAAGGGCAGAAGGCCATTAAAAGAGCTAGAGCGTGCAAATTATGTATTGGCTATTTTTATGAATATTAAGAATCTGTCTTTAAAAACGTCTAAAAAAGGAGTTTCATAATTTGACCATGTTTTTTACTAGTGTTAATTGCAAAGAAGTGGTTGGTAGCAATAGGATGAAAGTGGTGACAATTATGAATGGTTGCCTGATATTGGCAGTTTGTTGAGTCAGATGTTTTTAGACGTGAATAGGCATGAAGTGGCAGTAGTCTTCAGCAGACTACTGCCTTTTTTATTTGGTTCACTTTTAATTTTAAAAAATTTTCAATCAATCCGATGGTAAAACCATAAAGGGTGTTGTTACCTTCGGAAACGATGATAGGGGGAACAATGAAGGACAAGTTGGGTCAAGGTGTAATTGCTAGCCTTGTGATGATTTTACTGCTTTTTTCAAGTCAATTGGCCTTTGGTGCAGAGATGGTTATGGGGCCAGGGCCTGAGCTTACTACACAAATAATGGTGGTTATGGGAGTACTGGCCTTCGCCATTCTCCTTTTTATCTTTGAGTGGGTTAGGGTCGATGTTGTTGGGATCATGATGATGGTTATATTGCCGCTTCTTGGGCTTGTAACACCTAAACAGGCCTTAAGCGGTCTTAGTTCCAATGCAGTAGTGTCCATCATCGCTGTAATTATTATTGGGGCTGGTCTAGACAAGACCGGAGTGATGAATATTCTGGCAAGACATATCATTAAGCTTGCTGGAAAGTCAGAGACGAGAATAATGGCCCTTATTGCTGCAACCGTTGGTATTATCTCAAGTTTTATGCAAAATATTGGTGCTGCCGCACTCTTTATGCCTGCTGCTACCAGAATAAGTAAACAGCTTGGCGTGCCAATCTCAAGAATCCTTATGCCTATGGGATTTTGTGCAATCATTGGAGGTTGTATTACGCTAGTGGGCTCGAGTCCCCTGATCCTCTTGAACGACCTAATGGAGTCGTGGTGGAATAACAATATATCACTCCTTGGTGGCAAGGCCTTTGAACCATTTGGGCTTTTTACTGTTACTCCAATGGGACTTGCGCTTCTCGCTGCGGGTATTGCCTATTTTGCCTTGCTTGGCCGCTGGATTCTGCCTGCTACAGAGGCCAAAGACACTAAACTTATGTCCGATGAGGTGGAAAGTCTTTATTCTATCAAGATCGGTAAGAGGCCTTTTGAGATGGAAGTTCCTGAAGACTGGCAGCCAAAAAGTTTAGAAGAAATCAATTTCAGACCTACCTACAAGGCCACAATAGTTGGAATTTATAAACCTTCGTCTAAAAAGATGGTGCTTTCTCCAGCACGAGATGACGTAATAGAGCCAGGAGACATGGTTGCCGTATTTGGACGTGAAGAAAATGTGAAGAAGGCAGCCAAAGATCTTGGATGGAAGATAAAAGAAGATTTGGAATACTTTGCAGAGCTTTTTTCTCCAAACAACTGCGGAATAGTTGAGGCTGTTGTTCCTCCAAATTCTAAGTTGGTTGGCATAAGTCTCAGGGACATCCACTTTAGAAAGGTCTATGGAGTTAATCCCTTGGCCCTAAACAAGGGAGGCGAGATTATCAGAAGAAATATCTCCAAAATCAAACTTAAAGCTGGAGATGGAATCCTCCTTTTGGCACCTTGGGATAAGCTACACTTCCTCAAAAAGAAGGGCATCCTTCTCTTTACTGAAGACTTGAAGGGCGAGCTTATGCGGCCTGAAAAGGCCTTACCAGCAGTGGCATGTCTGGTGTTGGCCTTGACTCTTGCCCTAGGCTTTCATGTGCAGCTTTCCATTGCACTTCTAACAGGGGCTTTGGGCATGATACTTTTGAAGGTTATGACAATTGATGAGGCTTATCAGTCTGTAGACTGGATGACAGTGTTCCTGCTGGCAGGCCTTATTCCTTTGGGACTTGCCTTTGAAACAACCGGGGCTGCAAGATACATTGCAACAAGCATCATGCACGCAATGGGTGAAGTAACACCATTTGTATTACTTCTGATTGTTGGTCTTCTTACGTCATTTTTTACACTTGTGGCCTCAAATGTTGGCGCAACGGTCTTGCTTGTCCCGCTATCGATGAATATGGCACTTCAGGCAGGCGCCGACCCTAAGATGGCCGCACTAGTTGTTGGTATTGCAGCTTCCAATACCTTTGTATTGCCTACTCATCAGGTTAACGCACTAATAATGAGACCTGGTGGATACAAGACTATAGATTATGTAAGGGCAGGTACTGGTATGACCATTATCTATCTTGTTGTAATGATGGCCATGCTTTATTTCGTTTACGGTATTTCTGGTTAAAGGGGGTATTAATGATGGGAAAATGGTTTTTCCCCTGTGCTGGACCTGACTCAAAGGTCTCCAGTACAATGTTTCTTAGTTTTGTTGTGGGTTGTTTCCTTGCGATTTATCTAGCGTGGTTTCCACAGTCGGTTTGCGCCAAAGAACATGCACCTGTTGATTCTCACAAGGTGCATGGGCATGAAGAGTTTCAAGGAGAAACCTTAGCCATCTCTGGCAAGATAGTGAATCCGCACAATACTGGTGTGGATGATGTAGTCCTAAAGGTCTTTATAAATGGCAAGGAATTTGAGCCAAAGGCCAAGGAAGGACAACATGCCCACGGAGAAGGTGGCCTGAAAACAGAGGCTGATGGTACGTTTCAAACTGTCCTTGAATTGCCAAAGGGGAGTATCAAAGGTGCCACAATAGAGATTGTTGCCTACAAACCAAGCTACGAAAAGGGCAAGATTGTCTTGGACAACAGTCGTATAGCCTTTGATGGGAAAAGGTATCTTGCCCGGGTTGATCTTTCCATAAAAAGAACCCAAGGCCCTGCCTTTTGGATAGCTACGATAATATTCATCTTGGCATACATTCTTATCTCTTTTGAACTGTTGCATAGAACGTTGGCCGCAATGCTTGGTGCGGCTACCATGCTGGTAATTAGCTATACCATCGGCACTATAAATCCAGAGTATCATATACTTTCCTACGAGACAGCCATTCATGCCATTGACATGAATGTTATTTTTCTCCTCATGGGAATGATGATTATAGTTGGCATCTTAAAACATACCGGCGTGTTTCAGTGGTCTGCCTATCAGTGTTACAAACTGGCCAGAGGCAACGTTATCATATTATCAGTAATTCTTATGACCTTTACGGCAGTAGCCTCTGCATTCCTTGACAACGTGACAACCATGTTACTGCTTACACCGGTAAGTATAGAGATTGCCTTATCGTTAGGGATTAATCCTTTGGCCCTTTTGATACCAGAGGTGTTGGCATCAAATATAGGTGGAACAGCCACCTTGATTGGTGATCCACCCAACATCATGATTGGTTCCTATGCAGGGTTGACCTTCATGGATTTCGTGCTTGCCCTCACTCCTGTTTGTGTCATATCACTGTTGGTGTTGTTTGTATATTCCAGGCTTGCATACAAAAAGGAGTATAGCAAGGCCAAGATAACGGATATCCAGGCCTTTATTGAAAAGCTACGCCAGGAATACCAGATAACTGACTCACAACTCCTTACCGTTGGTGGTATAATAATGGGCATAGTTATAGCCATGTTTCTGACCCACGGTTACTGGCATATGGAGGTGAGTATTGCAGCTCTTTTTGGAGCATCCTTGCTTTTTACCTACGGACTTGTAACCAAAAAGATTGATCTCTTGGAGCTGATAGAAAAGGATATAGAGTGGACAACACTGCTGTTCTTTATGTTCCTTTTCATATTGGTAGGCGCGGTAGAAGAGACAGGGCTTCTAGATATTATAGCAGACTGGGTGCTGGATCTGTCTCACGGGAGCCTTGTTACCTCTATTTGCCTGATTTTATGGGTATCAGCCATTATGAGTGCGTTCGTTGACAACATCCCCTTTACTGCAACCATGCTTCCCATTGTGGGATATCTTACTCAGGTTATCCCAGGGGCCGATTCTGGAGTCCTCTGGTGGGCTCTTGCATTTGGAGCTTGTTTTGGTGGTAATGGAACCATGATCGGTGCCAGCGCAAACGTAGTAACCCTAGGTATTGCCGAATCTGCCGGACATCCCATGAAATTTTTCGGCTTCATGAAGGTGGCATTCCCATATATGATAATAAGTGTTGCCATAGCAAATGTCTGGCTTTTGATATTCTATTAACCCATACCGAGTTGAAGAGAGGGTAAAATGACAAAGAAACCAGAACCTCTTAGCAAATTTTTGTTACCAATAGATGGAAAGGGTACCTTTAAATCTGCCTGTAGACTTGCTGGAGCACTGACGTCCATTCTGGGTGATAGGGTGTCAGAGATAACACTCCTCCATGTAATGGCAGGAAGATACCTGAGTACTCACATGACCAATATTGACATACGGGCAGGTATTGTTCTGGAAAGTGAAACCTTTCAGCGGCTTAGAGAAGAGTTCATCAACAAACAGATTACTCCTGTCATGAACGAGGCCAAAGAAATTGTTGCCAAATTTCAGCCTGTAGCTCCCATAGACATGGAGATTGTAGATGGAAAGCCTGCTGACAAGATACTGGAATTTGTAAAAAAATATCAATACTCAACAGTTGTTATGCAAAGGCGCTGTATGGACCCTGTAAAAGGGAATTTTATTGGCAGTGTTACATCTGGGATCTTGTATGGTCACGGAATCTGCTCAGTATATATTCCTGGCACAGAGTTCCCTGAGGATGGACCTGTAGAGTTCAAGAATCTGCTTTTGCTCGTTGATGGTTCTGCTGGTTCCATGGCGGCAGTCAAAGAGGCTGGAGTCCTTATGACATATCTAAAGGATTCACGGGCAGTATTGCTTCATGTGATGGATGTTGCCGATATTGCCGAGGCAGCAGATTCAGACTCTTGGCCAAGTCCTTTGCAAGAGGCTGAAGGAATATTGCAAAGGGCTCGTAAACAGATAGAAGATATGGGTATTTCCTCTGATAGGATAGTTGAAGAGGCAGTGGCTGGTGATCCTGCAGAGGTTATCGAATCTTACTCTGACGAATCAGATGCAGATATAATTTATCTGGGCAGGACCATGAGAAGTGCTATTTCTGATATTCTTGTGGGTAGCGTTGGGCGTGCAGTACTAGGTAGGTGTGCCAAAAAGACCATCGCCGTAGTTTCGCCAGAAGAAGAGGAGTAAAAAGTTAAAACAAGGGGAGTTTTAAGAAGAAGGAGGGTCTCTTAAATGTTCTTTTTCCTAACAAGAAAGATTTTTATAATAGGTCTTTTGGCATTTATATGCCTGATGAGTATCAATCAAGAAACGTTGGCATCTTCCAAGACATTTAAAAATTCTATAGGAATGGAGTTCGTTTTGATTCCTGCGGGTAGTTTCATGATGGGGGCAGCCAGGCATTTTGAAAATGCCGATATTGACGAACTTCCCCGTCATAAGGTGACTATTACAAGGCCTTTTTATCTTGGAAGGTATGAAGTGACTCAGGAAGAATGGGTCGCTGTGATGGGTTCAAATCCAAGCTACTTTAAAGGTAGGAGACGGCCTGTAGAAAATGTTTCCTGGAATGATGTGCAGAAGTTCATAAAAAAACTAAATGAAATGGAAAAAACAGATAAGTATAGATTACCTACAGAGGCTGAGTGGGAATACGCTGCAAGGGCAGGTAGCGCGGGTTCCTATTGTTTCGGGGATCTCGTTACAGACCTTACTCTTTACGCCTGGTACTATGACAATGCAAATGCAAGGACACATGAGGTTGGTCTTTTGAAGCCAAACGATTGGGGCCTTTATGACATGCATGGGAATGTGTGGGAATGGTGTAATGATTGGTATTCCTTTGATTATTACTCCAAGTCTCCTGAGAAAGACCCAAAAGGTCCGGAAAATGGTGTGCTCAAGGTAGAAAGAGGTGGAGGCTGGGATGCCTTGCCAAACGCTTGTCGTTCTGCCTATCGTAATGGTTTTTTCCCTTTTAAGGCCAATTCCGCCCTTGGTTTTAGACTCGTTAAAATGCCTTAGATATTAAGTTCTAATTACGTCAAATTACATCAAAATATAAAGGCCCCTGGTACTGTGATGTGCTAGGGGCCTGTTTTTTTGCTCTGAAAGAGCATCCCAGTTGGATAGCCAAGGTGGCTTTTCGCTTTACGATGATATTACTGGGAGCCTTTTCTAGATGACGTGGACCGTCATTGCAAGGCCCAGAAGGGCCAAAGCAATCTCTGCCTGTCAGCGGCGAGACAGTGCATCCGCCGTGGTGATCTTATCCCCCCAACTCCTCTGCTCCTTTCAGTGGGGATTGCTTCGGCGGCGCATTCACATCCCCTCGCAATGAACAGCAACCAATTTGTCATTTCTTTTTCATTTCTTGTAATAAAAAAGGTGTTCGTCTTAAAAGTTACATCCAGTAGCAATGCACCTGTTCACAAGAGAAACAGTTGTTTCAACCAAAAAATAGTAATTTTTTCAAGTTGTTACAAATTATGTGTTTATTTTTGCAACACAATTCGTTCATCTTTGCACAAATCGTTTCTCTTGCATCCTTAGAAATTTCCTAAAATTATTTGGTATTTCAGTGTGTTACATCTGTGGCATCTTTCATGCTTAATGAGCCTTTAATGAAGCTTGTTGGTAACAGGAGCTGAAGAGAAATGACTTTTCTCTGTCATGATGAGGATCGCCACAGGAACTTTAGGCTTCTTGAAATGGCAGGAGGGACGTCACTTATGTAGGTGAAAAGTGCTCCATTTTTGGAGCCTAATGTAAGAATCGGCAGACACAAAAGGACGGTTCAGGTTGCATGGGAAAAAGGGTAGCCCTTGTGGCAGATGGTCGCAGCTCTGATCTGTATGCCAGTTTTTGTGCAGTGAAACTGGCCAAGCGTATGGATGCAGACCTCTATTCAATATTACTCGTATCAAAGTCTGGAGAGAGCGGCCTGCAGCCTACTTATCTAGATGAGACATGGAGTGACTTTTCCCCTTCTGTGTTGTGGCAGCTCATTTGTGGCCTCTCAAGTGTGGAAGGGGTGCACGTATCTTATCATCTCATAAATAGAGGATCAGAGCAGGAATTAGCTGATTTTTTGGTGCTCCACAAGATTTCGTGTCTGATAACAGGCACCTTAAATGATAAGGATTTTGACAGAAAAAAGCATTGGTCAGCCAAGATTGTAGAAGAAGTAGGGAGACACCCTAGATGGTATTTGGGCAATCTCACTGTCTTTTTGGCTAAACCTTGGAATGATGAATCTTTTAAAAAGATTTTGAGGCAGATTAGTGCAGAGTGCAACCTTTATCCCATTGAGATCGCCTCTGCATAATCAAGCACAAATTAACTTTTATTAAACTATAGGAGGGTTTAACACATGTATATTTATTTACCGATTGCACTTACCAGCGTAACCCTTTGGCTAGTTGTTGGCCTTGGGTTGCTGGTGGGCCTATTGTCGGGCCTTTTTGGTGTGGGAGGAGGTTTCCTTATGACTCCGCTTTTAATGATGATTGGGATTCCTCCTACAGTGGCCGCAGCAACCGATGCGAATCAGATTGTTGCAGCCTCAGCATCTGGCACATTGGCCCACTGGAGGTTGGGAAATGTAGATTTTAAGATGGGGCTGCTACTGCTTGTTGGAGGTTTTACAGGAGGTGCCTTGGGTGTGCATGTTATCAAGGTACTTAGGGCAACGGGTGGAGCTGATTTCCTCATCAAGATTACCTACGTTCTCATGTTGGGTATAGTTGGAACATTTATGTTTTTTGAAAGTCTCCATGCCTTAAAGAAACAAAAGGCTGCAGCCGCAATGACAGAGGAAGAGCGGATTCGTGCAGAGAAAGAGGCAAGGGAAAAGGCAGAAGCCAAGGCAAAGAAGAAGAGCTTTCTTGCTTCTCTTCCCATGCAGATATATTTTGAAAAGTCAGGTGTAACACATTCTGCCCTTTTGCCAGTGGCCTTGGGTATCTTTGTTGGTGTCTTGGCAGCTATCATGGGTGTTGGCGGCGGCTTCTTGATGGTTCCAGTTATGATCTACTTGCTTCGTATGCCAATGCACGTGGTTGTCGGTACGAGTCTTTTTCAGATAATGTTTACCTGTGTAGAGGTTACCTTTCTCCAGGCTTATCAGAACCATACCGTGGACATTATTCTTGCTATTCTACTTCTTATTGGCTCAACCATTGGTGCTCAGATAGGAACGAAATTAGGTAAGAAACTTCATGGTGATCAGTTAAAGATCTTGCTCGCCATTATAGTTCTTGGAGTTACGGTAAAAATGATTCTTGGTCTGGTCCTTGAGCCATCACTACTTCTGGCACATGGAGGAGGGCACTAATTATGAATGTAGAGAAGATAAAGAGGTTTTTACTTCTAGGATGTCTTGCCTTGTTTTTTGCCAGCTTTTATGCAAGCGGTGTTTATGCCCTTACTTGTGAAACGACACCTGGCAAGATTCCAATCACTTTGGGTTATCATGGGACTAAAGTGACTATTCAGGGAAAAGATCTTCATGCTCCTGATGTAATAGTGCAAATTCATTCAGATATTGGAGAGGAGCATCTTAAGTATATAGGTAAGGCCAGTGGAATCTTTTGGATGAAGCTTGGCAATATGATATTTGAGAATGTTCCTGCCGTGTACCTTGTATATTCCAACAGGAATATTCATGAGATACTGCCTTCTCAAAAGTGTGAGGAGCTTTCCATCGGTTTTGATTCATTAAAGAAAAAGGCAAAGATTCGCAGCTCATTAAAGGATTTAGATAGAGAGAAGTGGCTAGCAGAATTTTTGAAATTCAAGCAGAAGGAACATCTGTATAGAGAACAGCCAGGAATAGTAAAGGTTGATCAGGCCAATGGTGCATACAGTGTAGAGATTGATTGGCCATTTGAGGCACCACCTGGTGAATACTTTGTAGAGGTTTTTGCTGTGCAAAATGGTGAGGTGGTGGATAAGGCCGAGTCAAAGATTAAGGTTGAACGGGTTGGAATCGAGAAACAGCTTTCTCATATGGCCTTTGAAAGACCTGCTCTATACGGCATTATCGCCATAATCGTTGCAATAGTGGCAGGTTTTGGCGTTGGAATGGTGTTTAAAGGTGGCGGTGGCCATTAAAGGTGATTTTGAGCAAAAAACAAGTACCTCCGCAATTCTTGTTTTGCCCCTGTCTTTCATTACAGATAAAGACAGGGGTTTTTTAGTTTAAGAGGAGTGAAAATTGGCACATTTTATTCAGAAATTTATAGGAAAATTGAAAGGGGCCTTGTCTGGCATCTCTCCACAGGCAAGCAGGCTTGAAATAAAAGAGAAGTTGGAACGGTTTAAAGAGGTATTGAGATGCAACCAGACCGCTCTTGAGATAATAGCGGATATGGGAGAAAAGTTGAGTGGAGATTACCTCTTTGACAAACATTATATTGAGGCCACGTTTGAAGAGCTATCAGAGACTGTTTTGAAGTGCATTCACAGGTTAAACGCCCTTTGTGACAACAAGTATAATCATCTTTACGATGTTTACGAAAATATCTACGAAAGGCTTCTCCATGTGCTAAAGGGTAGGGATGACAGGCTAGGCCCTCCTATCATACAACTTAGTAAGATAACCAAGAGTGAGTTTTCCGTAGTAGGCGGTAAGGCCCTACATCTTGCAAAGATTATCAGTGACCTTCAACTTCCAGTGCCAGGCGGCTTTGTAATAACCACTAAGGCTTATCATGACATAATTGCCTACAATGGTTTGAAGGAAAGGCTTGAAAGATTGGAAAAGCTTCTGGCATCCCATTCGGCAAGCGATAGTGAGATAGAAGAACTGAGGGCTGAATTTCAACAGGCCCTCATGGAGATAAAGCCATATCCTGGACTGCTTGATGATATAGAAAAGGCAGCCTCTCTTGTTGCAAAAGACTTGAAAGGCAAGCCTCGTTTTGCCGTAAGAAGCAGTGCCCAGGAGGAGGATATGGACTTCTCCTTTGCAGGGCAGTTTAAGACCGTTCTCAATGTATCTGGAAATGCAAACGAGATATTTGCAGCCTACAAGACTGTTTTATCGAGTCTTTTTAGTAAACACGTCATTGAATACAGACGCACAGTTTTAGAAGGTGAAGGACAGATGTCTATTGCTGCAATCTGTCAGCTTATGGTTGATGCAAAGAGCAGCGGAGTGCTCTATACAACCGATCCTCTAGATGCTGCTTCAGACGATATGGTTATCGTTGGAAATTGGGGGCAAGGCGAAGCGGTTGTGGATGGCAAGATGCCAACTGATACTTTTCGGCTTTCTAAAAGGGATGGACTTCATATTGTAGAAAAACAGGTGGCAATAAAAAAAGAGGCCTTGTATCTGAGGGAAGCTGGAGGGCTTGAAAAGAGGCAGCTGCCTGAAGAATTGCAGACGGCTCCCTGTTTGTCTGATGAGCAAGCAATAAGGCTTGGCCGCATGGGGATAAAGCTAGAGAACTATTTTAAGCATCCTCAAGATGTTGAGTGGGCCTTGGATAATGATGACAACTTATTAATTCTTCAGTCGCGGGAACTGCTTATAAAAAAGGATTCCAGCATAGATCGTTCCCTTTTAAACCTTGAAGACAAATATGAGGTGATTAGTAAGGAAGTAGGCCTTACTGCACAGCAGGGCATAGGATACGGACCCGTCAAGATAGTTAAAAACAACATGGAACTTGATGATGTACCAGAAGGAGCAGTGCTTGTTAGCCCACGTGATAGCTCTGTATTTGTAAGGGTGATGAAAAATGTTTCTGCCATAGTTACAGAAGTAGGCACACCTGTTAGCCACATGGCCACAATTTGTAGAGAGCTGTGTGTGCCATGTCTGGTTAATGTGACAGGGATCTTGGAAAAGGTTGAAGATGGCATGGAGGTGACAGTAGATGCAGAAGAAAGGGTGATATATAAGGGCAAAGTGCCAGAGCTCCTTGTTTATAGAAGTTGTCAGAGTATGAACGTCTTTGCCTCTTCTGATTTCAGGCTTCTAAGAAGACTGTTGAATGAGATAGCAAGATTGAATCTGATAGATCCTCTTATCGAGGATTTTCGCATGGATAAGTGTGAAACCTATCATGATATACTGCGTTTTATACATGAAAAGGCGGTTCAAGAGCTTATAGAGATCGGCAAAGATGAACAAAAACTTTTAAAGGGACATCTTACAAAGAGATTGGAACTTCCCATCCCAACAGGAATTCTGTGCCTGGATTTGGGAGGTGGAATCTCTAGTGATGCGCCTGAAGACTATTGCGAGTTCAAACATGTTCGTTCCATTCCTTTTAAGGCCCTGCTTCATGGTATGCTCACGCCTGGAGTATGGCATACAGAAATTATGGATGTCAGCTTCAGAGATATGGTAACGAGTATGATAAATGCTCCTATGGATGCACTGGATGGGCAATATTCAGGCCATAACATTGCAATAATAACAAGGGAGTATGTAAATCTCAGTTTGAGATTCGGTTACCATTTCAATATCGTAGATGCCTATTGCAGCGATTATCCCAGGGACAATCATATTTACTTCAGATTCCTTGGAGGAGCCACTGATATTACAAAGCGGTCAAGAAGGGCTAGGCTGATAGCTGAAATACTCATGGCTTATGATATGAACGTAAAGACAAAGGGCGATGTAGTTACAGCTAGAATGGGTAATATGCCAAGGCAAGAAATGGAAAGGATTTTGGAAATACTTGGCCGGTTGATAGGCTTCACCAGGCAGTTGGATGTTCATATGGAAAGTGACTCTTCGATACAGCGATACCTTGATGCCTTTTTGCGTGGAGATTATGAAGTTGCACGTATGTAACTGTAACTAAATGATATTTCTTCCATCTGAAAGCGTAACTAAATGAAAAAGGGCTGCCTTAGAATCCTTTTTTAAGCAGCCCTAATAGAATAGATAGTTACGACAATTTGGCTGATGTCGTTTTATCTCATAAATGGCAGCAGCTTTGTGTACTTCATGAAGACAATGACAAGTGCCAGTGCCAACATTCTTTTAAGAAAGATTTCTGGAAGTTTTTTCTGTATCCTTGGACCTACCATACCACCACCAATGGCGCCTCCAGCGATACAGGCAGCCATTATCCAATCGGGTTGGTAGCCCATGAGTATATACTTGGCAATGCCTCCAAGAGAGGTTGAGAAGGCACCTGCAAGGGCTATTGGCACGGCAAGATACATTGGATAACCCATAAAGGTTGTCATAAATGGCATAAACATAAAGCCTCCGCCAACTCCAAAGGATGATGCAATCATTCCCATCACAATACCGCCAATCAGCATGGTTAAAGGCTTTGCAACAAATGTCTCTCCCCAAAATCTCATGTCGAACTTGATAAAGTTAAACTTATCAAATTCCACTTTACCAAGCTCAGCAGCCTTACCAGTCTTCTTTGCCTCTTCAACTGCCTTGTTGAATTTTTGAACTATGGCCTTGAGTGCCTTATTCTTTTCAATGGTGCTTGGTAAGGATTCATGAAAGAGTTTGAAGCCTATCAGTAAACAGATAATACCTAGATAGAACTTATAGGCCTTTAGTGGCAGATACTTTGCTGAAAACGTAGGACCTATGAAAAATGCTCCTATCAGGATTCCAAGTGCAAAGAATAGTGCCACAGGCCATGCAAAGCGCTTACTCTTGTAGTAGTTGATCAGGCCTGTTAATGGAGAAACAAGTGTCAGAAATAGGTTTGTAGGCTTGATCGTGTTGGCTGCATTGATACCAATTGGCCCCTTTGTTCCAATAACGGTTATCTGGTAGGCAGCAGTGAATAGGCCACCAGCAGCACCCATGATGACAAAGAGAACACCAATAATAAAGGCTCCCAAAAGTACAACAAGAGGATTCATGTAACAACAAGCAGTCTTGAAATAGAAGGTAGAAGGAATGATTGTAAAGGTGTTCACCTTCTGTCCATTTATCCATACTGCCATCTTGGTATGTGGTGCCAGGTTTTTGTAAGGAGTCATGGTCATTTCAAACTCACCAGTCTCCTTGTTTAACTTAAGGACGACTCCTTTGTTCCAATCCTCTTTTTGGGTCTCGTAATCTGTTAGGATCATCCTGGCATTTCCACCGCCAATGGGTCTTTCCTTTGAAACGGTGTTTATTCCAAATTTCTTTTCATGGGTAAAGATAAGGAATTTCCACTGCTTATCAGTGTTAACAGGACCTAACTGAGATTTCACATCCTCAGGTATTTCTGTCCACGCCTTTATTTTGTTGACGCGCACCATAAATTTGAAAGGTGGGAAGGCAAAGGGCCCTGTGGTTTGGCCCATGGCTACACTCTTTGGAGTAGCCAGATTTTCTGGCTTGTTAGTTATGACATAGTAGGTAGTTGGAATTGCAGTATCACCAAATTTTTTGGTGAGCTTTTTTCTCTCCTTTGCGCCTGGGGCATCTGCAGGTTTGAACAGTTTATCCGTACAGACAACTATATAGATGTCCTTACCAGGGTCTATTTTGCCTTTTACTGTAATAGGGCTTCCTGCCTTAACATTCTCTGAAGCCAGTTGGGCATCAATAGCCCATGCCTGAACGCTAAAACAAAGAACGGCAACAAAGGCGAAAAAACTCCCTAAAAGATTCTTCATCCTCATATACTCCTCCTCCATTAATTGTGTTTAGTTTTTGTAACTACTGTAACCTACGTTGTATCCGTTTGAATTGGATTGAACTACGGGCCAGCTATGTTCACTGCCCCACTTGAGTTTTTGCATTCCTTTTTCTTCTTTCTCTTCTGTTTCCCCCTCCTTTCTGCTTTGTAATATGTTGTATGTCAGGCTATCCAAGAGGATAGTAAAGTCTACGTATTGGATGCTGACGTTCTTAGGAACCTTTATTCGGTTGGGTGAGAAGCTGAGAATGCCCTTTATGCCTGCTTTTACAAGCTGGTTTCCAACTTCTTGGCTTTGTTCAGAGGGCACTGCTATGACAGCAAGTTCTACCTCTTTTTCCTTGACTACTTCTGGCAGTTTACTAAGAGGCAAGACTTCCATATCTTTCTCAAAAGGCTTTCCAATATTTTTCTCATCGATATCGAACACTGCCTCAAAATGATAGCCCTGTTGGGCAAAGCCAGGATGCCTTAAAAGAGCCTTTGTAATAGGGCCTGCGCCTACAAGTATTACGTTCCTTTCCTTCATGACTCCAAGAATTGCCGATATGCTTTGAAGAAGTGTGCTTACACAGTAGCCCACTCCTCTGACGCCAAACCTTCCAAAGTAAGAAAGGTCTTTTCTAAGTTGGGCGGGGTTAACATTTGCTTGATTGGCTAAATCTTGAGATGAAACAACTTTTACACCGCGTGCCAGGAGCTTTTTTAGATAGCGCTGGTACACGGAGAGTCTAATGATAGTAGCTGCTGGAATTTTTGCTTTCGACTTCTTCACGAGTCTGTCCTCCTGTAACTTTTGTCGCTCAGTCCTAGAGCAACTGCCGTGCCTTAAAAGTTAAGAAATTATTAAGTTTTTTTGTGAGTAATTTTAGGCTGTTATGGTGTAGGCTCTATGTTGAGGTCTAAAAGTTAGAATCAAAATGCAGCTTTTCTATTGCAGGGTTATCCGGTGTAATCTCATGATTTTAAAGGAAAAATATGAAAAACAAATTTATAGAGGCCAAATGAGCAAACAAAAATTTTCAATTTTTCAACAGGTTATAAAAATGTTCTCATATGAAAAAAGAAAATAAGTCCTGTTTTGTGCGTGGATTAATACACAAAGAAGTGCAGCAAAAAAATTGCACCAAATTCAAAAAAGGATGCACTTGACAAGTTAATGAGGTAGCTAACCTTTTGATATTAAAGAGAAAGGAAAATATAAGGTTGTCGAAAGGTAAGGCGCTAAAGGTTATAAGCCTACCTTGCTTTACGGATACTTCCCGCCTATTGAGGGAGGTAATGAGTTTTTTAAGTTTTAATGAGGATTGTTAGAAAGATATAGATATCTTCTTAGTAAATATCTTCTTAGTAATTCTTTTTCATAAATTGTTCTAGCCTGTCGTAGGCTTCATTTAGGACCTGCTCATCAGGTAAAAATACGATTCGGAAGTGAGGTGTTTTGGGAAGACTTCCAAAACCGCTTCCATGCACCACTACGACCCCTGTTTCCCTTATAAGCTTTTTGACAAAATCTTGATCCTTTACATCAAGATTAATCCTTGGAAAGGCATAAAAGGCACCTTCTGGTTCCTGGCAAAAGATCCCAGGTATATTATTGAGCCTTTCAACTGTTAGATCGCGTCTGCTCCTAAGTTTTTGTCTTGTATCCTTTAGGTGGGATTGATTGCCATTTAATGCCACCGGAATGGCAAATTGTTTTGGATGGCTGGCACAGAGTCTGGCCCTGGCAAGTTTCCTCATTGCCTCTGTATAGTCTTCCACAAGCTCAGGTGCTCCGCTTACAATAGACCAACCTATCCTAAATCCCGGGGCTAAATAGCTCTTTGATAGGCCATTGAATGTGACCATGGGTAAATCATGATCTAGAGAGGCAATGCTTACGTGTTCTTTGCCATTGAGGATGAGCTTGTCATAGATTTCATCACTCATGATGAGAAGGTTATATTTTTTTGCAAGTTCAATAACCTGAAGAAGAGTCTCTTTGCTGTAAACTGCTCCTGTGGGATTGTTGGGATTTATCAGTACTATAGCCCTGGTTTTATCATCTATCTGGGATTCCATGTGGTCAATGTCTGGTTGCCATTCCTTTTCTTCATTGAGAAGATAAGGTCTGGCCTCTCCAATCAGTCGACTGAGTAGGGCATTATAAAGTGGATATCCGGGAGAGGGCACAAGTACATTCTCTCCCTTATTAACCAGGGCAGACAAGGCAAAGTCTATTGCTTCACTAGCTCCTGTGGTTATCAAGACTTCATGGGGTTTTATGCCCTTTCGTTGAGCCTCCTGTTTAATGGCTTCTATGGCTTCAGGCACGCCTTCAGAGGCGCTGTAGCATGTATGGTTTTGAAGCATTGCTTCATAGGTGGCATCCAAAAGGTGCCTAGGCGTATGGAAACCATACAGTACAGGATCTCCAATGTTGAGAAAGATCAGATCTCCTCCCTGCTCTTTACGTCTATTGGCTTCTTGGAGGATATCCCTGATGGCATATTCTATGTGTTCTGTTCTGTGAGAAGGCTCTATTTTCTTCAGCATTTTTATTTAACCACAATAAAATATAAATTGTTACCAAACGACCTATGTTTTCACCTATTTATTAAAGTTGTCAACTGCTTTTTTTTATATGGCATTTTCTAGAATGTTAATCACAGTAAATATTCAAATGGAAGACCACCGTGTAGGAAAGATGAGATCATGTCTAATATTTACTTCCTTATATCTTTAATCGAAACAATATCCTATTTTCTTGACTCGAGGCCAAGATTGTGTGAAGTTTTGTCAACGTATTAGACCGAGGTGTAAAATGGCAAAAAGATGGCCCCCCTGGCCCAGGGATGTTTTTCTGGCAGATTTTCACATACACTCACGCTACAGCAGGGCAACTAGTAAGGACATGGAACCCCTGGGTATTAACCGGATAGCCAAGTTAAAAGGTATTTCTGTGGTTGGAACCGGGGACTTTACCCATCCAGCCTATCTTAAAGAGTTGGAAGAAAAGCTAGAGCCCCTTGGTAATGGGCTTTTTGTATGCAGGGAAGATCCTGAGGGAACCAGGTTCATTCTGACAGCAGAGGTTTCCAACATTTTTACTTGGAAAGGAAAGGGAAGACGAATACATACGGTGCTTTTTGCCCCTGATTTCA
>Ga0256835_1001021_pt1 | contig 17802 bp, 16 predicted proteins | sample PIR30metaG_FD_185972 | JGI IMG/M metagenome (GOLD analysis project Ga0256835, IMG submission 185972) | Hydrothermal vent microbial communities from East Pacific Rise, Pacific Ocean - PIR-30 | ecosystem: Environmental > Aquatic > Marine > Hydrothermal vents | place: Pacific Ocean: East Pacific...
CCAAAGGGGGCCTTCCAGGCCCTTCTGAGTCCATCCAGCGGGGCATCCACAATGGTTGCGCCGTCCAGGCCGGTGATGCACAGGCGCGCGTCGGCGGTTACGCGACCGATGTCGGCCAGCGGCAGCCCGGCAAAGCGCTCCTCGAAAGCGGCGCAATCCTCCGGTGCCACAGTGACGATGAAACGACCGGCCGACTCCGAAAAAAGCAGGCGATCGTCACGCGCGCAGTCCTCGGCCGGCACGCGGCGCAGGTCGACCTCCATGCCCAGGTCGCCCCCCATGGCCACCAGGGCCAGGTGCACGCCCAGGCCGCCACTGTAAATGCCGTGCACCGAGGCGGCCAGGTTGGCGGTGATGGCCGCCGACAGCGCCCGGTACAGGGGCATGAAATCATCGGGGTGCACCTGCGGCACATGCAGGCCGGTGAAGCCCAGGTGGGCGTAATACTCGGAGCCGCCCAGTTCGTCGCGCGTCGTGCCCAGCAGGTAAACCCGGTCGCCTTCGAACTTGCTCTCCAGGGTGGTGCAGCGCGTGATGTCTTCGATCAGCGCGATGGCCGAGAACTGCAACGTCTCCAGGGCCGAGACCTTGCGCGTCTCGCCGTAGGGGCCGGGCAGGTGGCCGTCGACGTACATGCTGTCCTTTCCCGAGAGCAGCGGAATGCCGTAGGCCAGGCACAGGTCCCTGAGGGCGCGGCAGGAGCGCACCAGCTGGGCGGCCTTGAAACGCCCGTCCGGGTTGCCCGCCGGGTCGTAGCCGATACTGGGCCAGCAGAAATTGTCCACCCCGCCGATGTGTTCGGGATCGGCGCCCACGGCCACCAGCCGGCGCACGGCTTCGTCGATGGTGCAGGCCGTCATGGGGTAGGCGTCGATGGCCGAGTAGGCCGGCAGCAGCGCCTGCGAAAAGGCCAGGCCGCGGGACGAGTCCAGCACCGGCCGGATAACGGCCGCGTCCGAGGGCACATCGCGCCGGCGGCCCACCAGGGGCTTGACGATGCTCGACCCCTGGACCTCGTGGTCGTACTGGCGGGTGATCCACTCCTTGCTGCACAGGTTGGGGCGCGCCAGCATGTCGGTCAGCAGCCGGCCGTAGTCACGCGGGGTGCCGATAACGGGCTCGCACAGGCCGCGGCTCTCGGGGGAACGCCAGTGGGCATCGAATTCCCACTGGGGAAAACCGGCCGTCAGCAGGTCCAGATCCACGTAGGCGCAGGTCTCGCCCTCCCAGGTGACGTGCAGCTTGCCCGAGTCGGTGTAGCGGCCGATGACGGTGCTCTCCACGGCGTGCAGGCGCGAGAGCGCCATGAAGCGCTCCAGGTCTTCGGGGGCGATGGCCACCGTCATGCGCTCCTGGGACTCGGACACCCAGATCTCCCACTGGTCGAGGCCCTCGTACTTGAGCGGTACGCGGTCGAGCTGGACCTCGCAGCCGCCGGCGAAGCGCGCCGACTCGCCGATGGAGGAGGACAGCCCGCCGCCGCCGTTGTCGGTGATGAAGCGGATCAGGCCCTGGTCGCGGGCCTCTATCAGGAAATCGTGCATCTTTTTCTGGGTGTAGGGATCGCCGATCTGCACGTGTCCGGCGGGCGTGTTCTCGCTGAAAACCTCGGAAGAGGCCGTCACACCGTGGATGCCGTCCTTTCCCACGCGGCCGCCGCACATGATGATCAGATCGCCGGGGCGGGTGCGCTTCTCGTGCGAGGGGCGGCCGGCCACGCGCGCGGGCATCATGCCCACGGCGGTCACGAAAACCAGCGATTTCCCGATGTAGCCGGGGTCGAAAAGCACCTGGCCGAAGGTGGTGGGCACGCCGCTCTTATTGCCGCCGTCGCGTACCCCCTCGATAACGCCGTCCAGCAGCCGGCGCGGGTGCAGGTGGGGCTTGAGGTCCCCGTCATAGTCCCGGGGCCCCACGCAGAAGCCGTAGCTGCCCATCACCAGCCGGGCGCCCAGGCCGGTGCCCATGGGATCGCGGTAGACGCCCACGATGCCGGTAATGGCGCCGCCATATGCCTCCATGTTGGACGGCGAATTGTGGGTCTCGCCGGTAATGACGTAGAGGTTGTCCTCGTCAAAACGCCCCACGCCGGCGTTGTCCCAGAGCACCGAGACGACCCAGTCCTTGCGTTTCTGCAGGGCCAGGGTCGGGGCCTCGATGCAGGTCCGGAACAGGCTGTCAACGGTCTCGTCCTCGCCGGTGTCCAGGTCCCGGTAGCGAAAGAGACCGCGGAACGTGTTGTGGTTGCAGTGGTCGCTGCGGGCCTGGGAAATGTACTCCAGCTCGAGATCGGTCGGATCCGATAGCCCCACTTCGGCGCGCGCCCGTCGCACCTCGGGGTCCAGGAAGTAGGCCCGGATGGTGGGGATGTCGGCCGGGTTGAGCGCCAGGTTGCGGCGGTCGCTGATGCGCTGCAGTTCCTCGTCGCTGCCGATGGAGATGATCTCTATTGTGGGTTTGTGGTCCAGCACCACTTTGGGAACGTTGAGTCCCACGCCTTCCTGCGGGTCCCATCCGGCGGCATCGACGACCTTCCAGCGCTGGATGATGTCGTTGGCCAGCAGTTCTGCTGCAATGCGTGCGGCCCCGCTGCGGTCCAGGTCCCCGCCGCGCACGCAGTAGCGCCGGGAGGTGTAGACGGCCTCGCCCTCGGCCAGGCGGATGCCCAGCACGTCTTCCAGGGCCTCTGCAGCCGTGCTGCCGGGGTTGTCGCGCACCCCGGGACGGTAGCCCACCCAGATGGTCCAGTCGAAGTCCACCGCCAGTGGGCGGTAGGAGGAGACCTGGGTGACGGGGTTGGTGAAGACTTCCTTCCGGAGCACCTCCCGCTGCGCGTCGGTCAGGCGCACGTCGAAGGTGACGATGTGTATGGTGCGCACGGCGGAAAGCTCGAAGCCGAAGTAATCCCGGGCCTTGCGTCGGATGGCCTCGCCTTCGGCGTCCAGCAGGTGCGGCTTGAGGGTGATTTCCAGCTGATAGGGCATAGCGGCTGGCTCCGCGTTTGGGGGTTAAACGGTCGTTGAGGGGCCGTGGCTGACGGTCCCGGATCGTTTCCGGCGCGGCGGCGCCGCGCTAGCTGAAAAACATGCGCGTGATGTCATTGTAGAACACGAATATCATCAGCAGAATGAGAATGAAGATGCCGGCCTGCTGGGCGATCTCACGGGCGCGCAGGCTCAGCGGGCGCCGCAGGATGGCCTCAATGGCAAAAAACATCAGGTGGCCGCCGTCGAGCACCGGGATGGGCAGAAAGTTGAGGATCGCCAGGTTGATGCTCAGCAGCGCGATGAAAAAGGCCAGGTTGGAGGTGCCCTCCTTGGCCTGCTGTCCGGCCATCTCGGCGATCATCAGCGGCCCGCCCAGGGTCTTGGCCGACACGCTGCCCTGGATCAGCTTGACCACGCTGAGCACGGTCAGCTCAGTGATCTGCCAAGTCTGCACCACGCTCTGGCCCATGGCCTCCAGCGGTCCGAGTTTCACGGCCCTGGCATCCCCTGCCGAGGTGATGCCGATCACATAGCGCGAGATCTCCTCGCCGAATATGTTGCGCGTCTTCGTCGGCTCGGGCGTCACCGTCAGCGCCAGCTCCTTCCCGTCGCGGCGCACGATCAGTTCCAGGGGCCGGCCGCCGCTACCCGTGATCATCCCGGCCATCTGCTCCCAGGTGTCCACCGGCCGGCCGTCAATGGCCACGATACGGTCGCCGCTCTGCAGCCCGGCCCGCGCGGCCGGGGAGCCCGGCGTTACCTTGCCCACGGTGGGCTGCAGTACGAAGGTGCCGGAGACCAGAAAGAGCACAAAGAAAATGACCACCGCCAGCAGGATGTTAAACACCGGCCCGGCGGCCACGATCAGGAAGCGTCGCGTCAGGGACTTGTGCGTGAAAGACAGCGGCAGCAGCTCCGGCGGCACATCGGCGTCGGGCTCATCACCCACCATTTTGACGTAGCCGCCCAGGGGAATGGCGGAAATGCGGTATTCCGTCAGGCCGATCTTCTTTCCCAGGATGCGTGGGCCAAAGCCCAGGGAGAACTTTTCGACCCCCACTCCGCACAGACGCGCCACGATGAAATGGCCGAACTCGTGCACGAAAATGAGCACGCCCAGCACGATGATGAAAGCAAAGACACTGGTGGTCATGAGGCTACGATCCTACAAGAGTACGGAACAGATAGGCCGCCGGGGCCACGAAAAGCAGGGCGTCGATGCGGTCCAGGATGCCCCCGTGACCGGGCAGCAGGCGTCCGGAATCCTTGACCCCCGAGGTGCGCTTGAGAATCGACTCGAACAGGTCTCCGATCTGGCCCAGGGCCGCAGCCAGGGCGCAGAACAGCAGCACTTCAGGCCACGGCACGCCGGGCAGGCCCATCCCCTTTACGAGTGCCCCGGCCACCATGGAACCGCTCACGCCGCCCAGGGCGCCGGCCACGGTCTTTCCCGGGCTGACGTTGGGGCACAGCTTGCGCCGGCCCCAGCGGCGCCCCACGTAGAAGGCGGCCGTATCGCCGGCGAACGCCACGGCCAGCACCAGGAACACCCAGGCCGCCCCTTGGTCACCGCTGCGGTAGAGCAGCACCAGGCAGGCCAGGTTCAGGGGGATGTAGACCACGGAGCAGACCTGCCGCACCACCATCGAAACGGCCGGGAAATCCTCGCGGAAACGAAAGACGAGAAACAGTGCGCAGGCCGCCAGGTCAAGAAACAGGACCGCCGGGATGAGTGCCGTCGCGGGCTGGTAGGCTGCCCAGAGCAGCCCCAAGGCGGCCACCGCGGCCAGTGCCATCAATACATACACATCGGCGTCGAAGCCGTCGGCGAAAACGATGCGAAAATACTCCCACAGGCCCAGCAGTGCCACCAGTCCCGCCAGCAGCGCCAGAAGGAACGGGGGACCGAAGGCGATCAGCGCCACCAGCGGCGGCAGCAGGACGATTCCGGTGATCCAGCGGTTGCGGTGCATGCGGCACCTCCTCAGGAAGTCACCCGCCCGAAACGGCGGTCGCGCTTCTGGTATTCCCGGATGATGGAAAGGTACTCCTCACGGCTGAAGTCGGGCCACAACGTCCGGGTGACAAAAATCTCGCTGTAGGCGATCTGCCAGAGCAGGAAGTTGCTCACGCGCATTTCCCCGCTGGTGCGGATCAGCAGGTCCGGGTCCGGCATGCCGCGGGTGTACAGGTGATCTGAAACCACTTGCCGGGAGATATCCTCCGGGCGCAGCCGCCCGGCGGCAACGTCCTCGGCCACGGCCCGCACCATGGCGGTGATCTCGTCGCGGGCACCGTAGCTCAGCGCCAGGTTGAGCAGCAGCCCGGTGTTTTCACGGGTCACCTCCATGGTGTAGTCCACCGCCTGCCGGACGTCGCCGGGCAGACGCTGCAGATCGCCGATGGCGTTGAAGCGGATGTTGTTCTCCAGCATGTCCGCCTTCTCGGAGCGCAGGAAACGCTTGAGCAGCCTCATAAGGGCCGAGATCTCGGTCTGGGGGCGCTGCCAGTTTTCGGAGGAGAAGGCGTAGAGAGTCAGAACCGGAATGCCGATTTCGCGGCTGGTGCGCACCACCATGCGCACGGTCTCGGCACCCTGCTCGTGCCCCTTGATGCGGTTCAGCAGGCGGGACTTGGCCCAGCGGCCGTTGCCGTCCATGATGACGGCGACGTGGGCCGGGAGCCGGTCGCCGTCGAGGTCGAAACGCTGCAGGACGGTTTCATTAGAATTCAAGGATTTCCTTCTCTTTTTCCGCGTAGAGCTCGTCGATCATCTTGATGAACTCGTCGGTGATCTTCTGGACTTCGTCCTGTCCCCGGAATGCGTCATCCTCGGAGACATCGCCGTCTTTTTTCAGGCTTTTGATCATCTCATTGGCATCGCGGCGGATGTTGCGGATGCCGATCTTGTGGTCCTCGGCGATCTTGTGCACCACCTTGACGAGCTGCTTGCGCCGCTCCTCGGTCAGCGGCGGCACCGAGATACGGATCAGCTTGCCGTCGCTGGAAGGGGTCAGGCCCAGGTCGGACTTCAGGATGGCCTTCTCGATCTCCTTGATGGCCGACACGTCCCAGGGCTGAATCACGATCAGGCGGCTTTCGGGAACCGACAGCGTGGCCATCTGGTTCAGCGGCGTGGGCGTTCCGTAGTAGTCGGCGCGGATGCCGTCCAGCAGCGACAGCGAGGCACGACCGGTGCGCACCCGGTTGAGTTCATTCTTCAGCGACGCGATGGTTTTCTCCATACTCTGCCGGGTGTCGTCGTAAATCTCCTGAAGCATGATCTTTTCCCTCTTCTGTGGTTGCGCGGTTGTCAGCCTTCGATGCGGGTGCCCACGTTTTCGCCGCAGACCACCCGCCGGATGTTGTCCTTGACGTCGAGTTTGAAGACGGTCAGCGGCAGGTTATTGTCCATGGCCAGGGAGATGGCGGTGGCGTCCATGACACGCAGCCGGTTCTCCAGCACGTTCATGTAGGTCGTCTGCCGGATAAACTTGGCAGACTTGTCCTTGACCGGATCGGCATCGTAAAGCCCGTCCACCTTGGTGGCCTTGAGCAGGATCTCGGCGTGGATCTCCTGCGCGCGCAGCACGGCCGCCGTGTCGGTGGTGAAGTACGGGTTGCCGGTACCGGCGGCGAAGATCACCACGCGGCCGCGCTCCAGGTGGCGGATGGCGCGCCGCAGGATATAGGGCTCGGCCACCTCGTGCATGGAGATGGCGGTAAGCACGCGGGTTTGCATGCCCATTTTCTCCAGCGCGTCCTGCAGGGCCAGGCTGTTCATCACCGTGGCCAGCATACCCATATGGTCGGCCGAGGCACGGTCCATGCCATGGGCCGTGCCTACCATGCCGCGGAAGATGTTGCCGCCGCCCACCACGATGGCGATTTGCACGCCCAGGTCGTAGACCGAGCGCACCTCGCCGGCCACGTAGCGGATCATCTCCACGCTGATGCCGTATTCCTGCTCGCCCATCAGGGCCTCGCCGCTGAGTTTGAGCAGTATGCGCTTGTATCGGGGCTTCATGAGGGTGTCTACCCTCCGATTTGGAAGCGCGCGAACCGCTTGATGGTGATGTTCTCACCGATCTTGGCGATCATTTCGTTGATCAGATCGGCCACCGTCTTGTCGGGGTCCTTGACGTACTGCTGGTTGAGCAGGCAGTTCTCCTGGTAGAACTTTTTGAGTTTGCCTTCGGCGATCTTGTCCACGATGTTGTCGGGCTTGCCCATCTCGCGGGCCTGGCCGCGGTAAATCTCCATCTCCTTCTCGACGGTCTCGGCCGGCACGTCCTCGGGCGAGATGGCCAGCGGGTTGGTGGCCGCGATGTGCATGGCCACGTTGCGGGCGAATTCGACAAAATCCTCATTCTTGGCCACGAAGTCGGTTTCGCAGGTCACCTCGACCAGCACGCCGATCTTGCCGCCCATGTGGATGTAGGACTGGATGGTGCCCTCGGTCATGGCGCGTCCGGCGCGCTTCTGGGCGGTGGCCAGACCCTTTTTGCGCAGGAACTCGACGGCCTTGTCCATGTCGCCGCCGCACTCTCCCAGGGCCTGTTTGCAGTCCATTATGCCGGCGCCGGTCTTGGCGCGGAGCTGTTTGACCATTTCTGCACTTACTGCCGTCATAGCGATATCTCCTGGTAATGATACTGAAAGGCGTCCGCCTTCAGGTGTCGGGTTTGCAGCTTTTCCCGGGCAGGCCCGGGAAGCGGTCCTTTTGCACGTCGGCCGGGATGGGCAGCCCCCCGCCGGCCGGCGCTGTCTATTCGGCCGGTTTGGCCGGGGTGCTCTCCTCGGCCGGTGCGGCCGCTGCCGGGGCACTCTCTTCGGCCGGTGCGGCCGCGGGAGCACTGTCTTGCGCCGGTGCGGCTGCGGCCGCCGGGGCGCCCTCCTCGGCCGGCGCGGCGGCCGTTTCGCTGGTGGCCCGCTTGATGATCTCGATGACCGGCCCCTCGGTGCCGTCGGAGATCACCTTGCGTTCGCCGGGTTTGAGGTCCGCGGCCGCGGCGGCGGTCTCGCTCTTTTCCTCCTCGCCGCCCTTGTCCGCCATGGCCTGCTGCTTCTCCTCGTAACGCTGGCGGCCGTCAATGCAGGCGTCGGCGATGCGCGAGGTGATCAGCCGGATGGAGCGGATGGCGTCGTCGTTTCCGGGAATGATGTAGTCGATCTCATCCGGGTCGCAGTTGGTGTCCACGATGGCCACGATGGGAATGTTCAGGCGCCGCCCCTCGCGCACGGCGATGGCCTCGTTCTTGGGGTCCACCACGAAAAGTGCCGCGGGAAGCCCCTTCATGTTGCGGATGCCGCCCAGGTTGGCGTCCAGCTTTCGGCGCTCCTTGGCCATCTTCAGGCGCTCTTTCTTGGGGTACATGTTGATGGAGCCGTCGAGCTCGATGCCGTTGAGGTAGTTGAGGCGGTCAATGCTCTTGCGGATGGTCTGAAAATTGGTCAACATGCCGCCCAGCCAGCGGTTGTGGACGTAAAACATTTCGCAGCGGTTGGCTTCTTCGTAAATCGACTCGCGGGCCTGCTTTTTGGTGCCCACGAACAAAATCGACCCCCCGTTGGCCACCGTGTCGACCACGAAATCGTAGGCCGTGCGGAACATGCGCACGGTTTTCTGCAGATCGATGATGTAGATGCCGTTGCGGGCCCCGAAGATGTAAGGTTTCATCTTGGGATTCCAGCGGCGGGTCTGGTGCCCGAAGTGGACACCGGCTTCCAGCAGTTCCTTCATGGTGATGTAAGCCATTTTGTCTCCTTTTCTCTGGTTTTTCCTCCGCTCCCCTCATCCCGGCCTTTCCACCGTTTTCGGCACCGGAAAAGCGGTCCGGGAGCGTGCGATTTATGGTAAACGGATTACGTATCAGACCTTGGCGTCGGGATCAACCGTTTTGTTGTGATTCATGGTAAATAGTCGACGCGGGAGTGGCCATGGCACGTCCGTACGCGAAAAAAGGCCTCAGGACCCTGCTGCGGCCACTTTCAGCACCCGCCGGTGGCCGCTGTAGTCCCGGATGAATACGGGGTCGGTGTACCTTCCCGCCCGCCGCACGATGTCGGCCACGGCCGTGTGCTGCCCGGCGCCGATCTCCAGCAGCAGCCACCCCCCGGGCGCGAGGTGTGCCGGGGCGCGGGCCACGACCTCGCGGATGTCCGCCAGGCCGTCGGGGCCGCCGTCCAGGGCGCCGCGCGGTTCGTGGCGGCGGATCTCGGGGGGCAGCGCACCGATGTCGGCCGTCGGGATGTATGGCGGGTTGCAGACCACCAGGTCGAAGGCCGCGCGGCCTTTCCCCAAGGCCTGGAACCAGTGCGAGCCGAAGAAGTGAACGCGCGTTTCCTGCAAGTGGCGGCGGGCGTTCTCGCGGGCCACGGCCAGGGCCTGCGGGCTGCGGTCGGCGGCAAAAAAGAGGTGGCCGCCGGCCTCGGCCGCCAGGGCCACCACCACGGCCCCGCTGCCGGTGCCCAGGTCCAGCACCCTGCAGCGCCGGCCGGATTCCCCGCAGGACGGCAACAGTTCCAGAGCGGCCTCCACCAGATGCTCGGTCTCGGGCCGCGGGATCAGCACGTCGGGCGTGACCCTCAGGTCCTGGTTCCAGAACGACCGCACGCCCAGGATGTAAGCGGTGGGCTCCCCGGCGGTGCGCCGCCGGATGAGGGCCTTGTAGCCCGCCAGTTCCTCCGGCAACAGCGGTTGGTCGAAACGCAGGTAAAGGTCGATTTTGGCAACGCCCAGGGCGTGGGCCAGCAGCAGTTCGGCGGTGGTGCGGGGCGAGTCGATCCGCCGGTCGGTAAAGTAGGCGGTGGTCCAGCGCAGCACGCTCAGGATGGTCCAGGCGGGGGGTTCGGTCTCAGTCGGCATGTGCGGCGGTTTCGGTCTCCTGCAACGCCTTGGCCTGGTAAAAGGCGATTAACTGGTCGATGATCTCGTCCAGATCCCCCTGCAGGATACTCTCGAGCTTGTAGAGCGTCAGCCCGATGCGGTGATCGGTGACGCGGCCCTGGGGAAAATTGTAGGTGCGGATGCGCTCGCTGCGGTCGCCGCTTCCGATCTGGCTGCGGCGCTCGGCCGAGCGCTGCTCGTTCTGTTCGCGCATGCGGATGTCCAGCAGGCGTGCCTTGAGCACCTTCATGGCCTTGTTTTTGTTCTTGAGCTGGGATTTCTCGTCCTGGCAGGTGACCACCAGGCCCGATGGCAGGTGGGTGATGCGCACGGCCGAATCGGTGGTGTTGACGCTCTGTCCGCCCGGGCCCGTGGAGCGGAAGACATCCACCTTGATGTCGGAAGGGTCGATCTTGACGTCCACGTCCTCGGCCTCGGGCAACACGGCCACGGTGACCGCCGAGGTGTGGATGCGGCCCTGGGCCTCGGTGGCCGGCACCCGCTGCACGCGGTGCGTGCCGCTCTCAAACTTGAAACGGCTGTAAGCCCCCTTGCCGTGGATCATGGCGATGATTTCCTTGAGCCCGCCCACACCGGTGGCGTGCTGGTCCATGATCTCGATCTTCCATCCGCGGTTCTCGGCATAGCGCGAGTACATGCGGAACAGGTCTCCGGCGAACAGGGCCGCCTCCTCGCCGCCGGTGCCGGCGCGGATCTCCAGGATGACGTTCTTCTCGTCGTTGGCGTCCTTGGGGATCAGGAGCAGCTTGAGCTCCTTTTCCAGGGCATCCCGCCGCTTTTCGAGTTCGTCGACCTCCTCGCGGGCCAGGGCCTTGATCTCCGGGTCGCTGTCGGCCAGCAACGCCATACTCTCTTCCAGGTCCTGGACGTTCTTGCGGTATTGCCGGTAAGCCGCCACGATCTTGCTCAGCTCGGCGTGCTCGCGCACGGTCTTCTCGTAGAGCTGCCGGTCCTGAACGACCTTGGGGTCGCTCAGAAGGGTCTCGGTTTCCATGAAACGTTTTTCAACGCCTTCGAGTCGTTCGAACATGGCTGCTGCAGCTCCACGGGGCGCCGGGAGGCCGCTTTCTGCCCCGGCCGGTGACTTCACCCCTCCGAAAAAACCGTCCGGCCACGCGAATGGATCACGCGCGGCCGGTGAAAAAAACGGCGTCCCCCGTAACAGTGGCGACCGGCGCCGCGGCCGCGGGCCGCCCGGGTATCCAAAGGCGGATCAGGACTCGGCCTTTTCCTGCTTTTTCTGAAACTTCTCGTATTTCTTGCGGAAACGCTCGATGCGTCCCGCGGTGTCCACCAGTTTCTGCTTGCCGGTGAAAAAGGGGTGGCACTGGGAACAGATTTCCACCCGAATGTCTTTTCTGGTCGATCCCACCTTCATGGTGTATCCGCAGGCGCACGTGATGGTGGTCTCTTCGTACGCCGGGTGAATGTCCGGTTTCATCTCGCATCTCTCCTTGCTTTTACGCTGTCGGGTTTCGCATGCCGGCCGCCGGGTACGCGCCCCGGAAACCGATCATGTGTTCATGGAATCCAAAAACTCCTGATTATTTCGCGTTCCGCTCATTTTTTCAAGTAAAAATTCCATGCTGTCGGCCGGGTTCAGCGAAGAGAGCAGTTTTCGCAGGATCCAGACGCGGTTCAGCACGTTTTCGGGCAGCAGCAACTCTTCCTTGCGGGTGCCGGACTTCTTGATGTCGATGGCCGGGAAAATCCGCTTGTCGGACAGGCGGCGGTCCAGGGCCAGTTCCATGTTGCCGGTGCCCTTGAATTCTTCGAAAATCACCTCGTCCATGCGGCTGCCGGTGTCAATCAGGGCCGTGGCGATGATGGTCAGGCTGCCGCCCTCCTCGATGTTGCGCGCCGCGCCGAAAAAACGCTTGGGCCGCTGCAGGGCGTTGGAGTCCACGCCGCCGGACAGGATCTTGCCGCTGGGCGGAATCACCGAGTTGTACGCCCGTGCCAGGCGTGTGATGCTGTCGAGCAGGATGACCACATCCTTCTTGTGCTCCACCAGACGCTTGGCCTTTTCGATGACCATCTCGGCCACCTGCACGTGGCGTTCGGCGGGCTCGTCGAAGGTGGAGCTGATGACCTCGGCGTCCACCGAGCGCTGCATATCGGTGACCTCCTCGGGACGCTCGTCGATGAGCAGCACGAAGGGGATCACATCCTTGTGGCTGGCGATGATGCTGTTGGCGATGTTCTGCAGCAGCATGGTCTTGCCCGAACGCGGCGGCGAGACGATCAGCCCGCGCTGGCCAAAACCGATGGGCGTCATCAGGTCCATGATGCGGGTGGAGTAATTGTCCGGCGAGGTTTCCAGGTTGATCTTGCGGTTGGGGTACAGCGGGGTCAGGTTGTCGAAGAGGATCTTGTCGCGCGCCACCTCGGGATCCTCGTAGTTGACCGCCTCGACCTTGAGCAGGGCGAAGTAGCGCTCGGACTCTTTGGGCTGCCGGATCTGGCCGGAAACGGTGTCGCCGGTTCGCAGGTTGAAACGGCGGATCTGGGAGGGCGATACGTAAATGTCGTCAGGGCCGGGCAGGTAGTTGTAGTTGGGCGCCCGCAGGAACCCGAAACCGTCCGGCAGGATCTCCAGGGTACCCTCGCCGAAAATGAGGCCGTTCTTTTCGATCTGGGTCTGAAGCAGGGCAAAAATCAGTTCCTGTTTGCGCATACCGGCAGCCCCTTCAATCTTGAGCTCCTTGGCCATTTTGGTCAGTTCACTGATTTTCTTTTCCTTGAGTTCAGCGATGTTCATTCGATCCTTGCTCCGTTGTTTGCGACTCGTTGCGGTAAAGGTTTGTATGTTTGACCGTCGTGCACGTAGGCCGGTCGCCTGCTCCGGCGCGGTGACGTTTGTAAAAAAGCAACCTGAAATTTAAAAAAACGGGAGTTTGCCGGTGTTTCCGTATTTAATGGCTTTCAGTCCGCTGCCGCACCGGCCGTTAGGTGGCGCATATCACTTCACCGGTTTTTTGTCGGGGGCTTGCTGCAACTGGATTGATTGCCAGACGGTTTAGTGTGGGGGATATAGAATGCCCTGCGATTAACTCTGAAGACAGCCGTTATCATTGTCATTTCCGGCCGGTGGGAGCCGCTGCCGGAACCTCCGGCAGACGCTCGTGCCCGCCGAATCTCCTGTCTATATAAGGCGTTCACGGTCGACTGTCAAGCAATTTCGGCGCCGTACCCGCCACGGCCGCAATAGGCGGCCACTGCGCCCAGAGCGTTTGACCCCGCGGCAGATTTCGGCTACAAGGGCGGCACTGCCAAAGAGAGGGGGGCAACCATGGCAAAACACCGGCACGATTTCGTGGAAAACTACGACGGGCTGCTGGGCTTCGGCTACGACCGCCGCACCGACGAGAACACCGTGCGCTGCTACCTGCAGAAGTTCTCCGACGACCGGCTGATGGACGTACTGATCCCCAGGCTCAGCGACGGGGAACTGGAAGAGATTTTCAACCTCGTGGCCCGCATGCTAAAGGATCATCTTACGGAAAACGAGTACCACACTCATTTTCTTAAAGATAAACATCATGATCACGGGTAACCGGCGCACCGAGGGGGCCGATTTGTCCGTCGCCTTCCGCCGGGGTGCTCCCGGCGGCCGGGCAGTTAACACTTGTTTTTTGGGCGCGATGGTGTCATCAGCAGGGAAAAATCGCAGGCCGGCAACGCCCCCCTGGCGTACCGCAGGCCGCTGCCACGATTCACAGGAGAAGATAACGAAATGAAGGTTCTGATCACCGGCGGCGCGGGTTTCATCGGGTCCCACCTGGCCGAGGCCTGCCTCCAGCGCGGGGACGACGTCTATATCATCGATGACCTGTCCACCGGGTCCCGGGACAATGTGCGGCCCTTCGAGAAGGACGAACGCTACCGCGGCCGCTTCTTCGTACACATCGACAGCATCCTGAACCACAACGCCCTGCTCGAACTCACGGGCATCTGCGACGTGGTGTTTCACCTCGCGGCGGCCGTAGGGGTGCGCTACATTCTGGAAAACCCGCTGGAGTCCATCAAGGTCAACATCCAGGGCACCGAGAAAGTGCTGGAACTGTGTGCCAAGTTCAAAAAGAAGGTCCTCATTGCCTCGACCTCGGAGGTTTACGGGAAGCACATGCACGCCCCGCTGGTGGAGACCGACAACATCATATACGGCCCCTCCAGCAAGTTCCGCTGGAGCTACGCGGCCTCCAAGCTGATGGACGAGTTTACCGCCCTGGCCTACCACCGCATCAAGGGCCTGGCGGTCATCATCACCCGCCTGTTCAACACGGTGGGCCCCCGCCAGACCGGCGCCTACGGCATGGTCATTCCGCGGTTCGTGGAGCAGGCCCTTGCGGGCCGCCCGCTGACCGTCTACGGTGACGGCCGCCAGACGCGTACTTTCACCTACGTCAAGGACGTGGTGGACGCGCTCATGGGGCTGGTGGACTGTCCCCAGGCCGTGGGGGAGGTGTTCAACGTGGGCGGGACCGAGGAAACCACTATCGTCGACCTGGCGCGGCGCATCATCGAGCTGACCGGCTCGTCCTCGCCCATTGAGCTGATTCCCTACGAAAAGGCCTTCGGAAAAGACTTCGAGGACATGCAGCGCCGCGTGCCCAGCATCGAGAAAATCAAGGCCCTCATCGGCTTCGAACCGGCTTCGGACCTGGATGAAATCCTGCAGAAAGTCATCGCCACCATGCGCCGCGGCGCGTCCTGAGTCCCCGCGTCACACCTTGTACTTTCCGAAATCCTCCGGCGACAGCTTTTCCAGGTAGTCGGCCCACTTCTTGCCCTCCTCGCTGTCGTCGGCGATTTCCACCGGTTCTTCCACCTGCACCGACTTTTCGACGACCTTCTCGTCCACGTAGATGGGTGCGTCGAAACGCAGCGCCAGGGCGATGGCGTCGCTGGGACGGGCGTCCATGCTGAAGCTCTCCTCGGCCGAACTGAAGTGGATGCGCGCGTAGTAGGTGTTTTCGCGGATGTCGCACACTTCGATCTTGGAGATCACCAGCCCCTGCAGGTCAATGAAGTTCCGGAACAGGTCGTGGGTCATGGGCCGGTCGAACGTGATGTCCTTGAGGGCCGAGGCGATGGAGGTGGCCTCGAGGAGCCCGATCCAGATGGGGATCATCTCCCCGCTCTCCTCGATTTTGAGGATGATGATGGGCGTATTGGAAGCCGGATCCATGGTCAGTCCCGCGACGTGGGCCTTATGCAGCATAGCAGGCATCTCCTTTCGGACGGGGCTTCACCGGGCGGACTGCCGGCGCCCGTCCCCACAGCGAGTGGGCGAAGGCCTTTTCGATGAGAACGTCCACCAGTTGACCGGTTTGCGGCGGCGCAACAGCCGCGCCCTCCTCCCGGGAAAAGTTGACGATCCGGTTCTCGGACGTCCGGCCCGTCCACTGCATCCGGGCGGCACCGGCACCGGCGGCCGCATTCCTGCGGCTGACCCCTTCGACCAGCACCGTCTCGATCCGTCCCACACACTGCCGGTTTTTGCGGCGCGTGATGTGCTCCTGGGTGTCGAGCACCGCCTTGAGACGCCGCTTCTTCTCCTCTTCGGCGACCTTGCGGCTAAAACGCCGGGCCGGTGCGTCGGGCCGGTCCGAGTATTTGAAGGCGAACAGCGAATCGTATTCGACTTCCCGGATCAGTTCGAGGGTCTGCCGGAAGTCTTCCTCGGTCTCACCCGGAAACCCGACGATGATGTCGGTGCTCAGGGCGATGCCGGGGCAGGCTGCGCGGATGCGCTCCACACGCGCGAGGTAGTGTTGGCGGGTGTAGCCGCGGTTCATGCGTTTGAGAACGGCGTCGGAACCGGACTGCACCGGCAGGTGCAGGTGGCGGCACAGCTTGTCCAGGCTTCCGAAGGCCGCGATGAGCTCGTCGGACAGGTCCTTGGGATGCGAGGTGGTGAAACGGATGCGCGCCAGCCCATCCACCGCATTGACGCGCGCGAGCAGCCGGGCGAAGGAGCACAGCCCCTCCTTGCGGCCGTAGCTGTTTACATTCTGCCCCAGCAGTGTCACCTCGCGGGCGCCATCGGCCACCAGCTCCCGGACCTCGGCCACCACCGCCTCCGGGCTGCGGCTGACCTCGCGGCCGCGCACGAAGGGCACCACGCAGTATGTGCAGTAGTTGTCGCAGCCCCGCATGACGGTCACGAAACGGCTGATCCCGGCGTCCAGTCCCCCGGCAGCAGCGCCGGTGATCATCTCGATGCCCTCGGCGGGTCCCGTGTCGGTCAGCGGCCCGAAACCGGCCTCGGCCCTTTCCACCAGCGCCGGCAGCCGCCCGATAGCCTGCGTGCCGAAGACGATGTCCACGCATGGCTGCCGGGCCGGGATGCGGTCGCCCTGCTGCTGGGCCACACAGCCGCCCACGGCCACCAGCATATCTGCGCGGCGACGCTTGAGGCCGGCCAGGCGCCCCAGGTAGCTGAACACCTTCTGTTCGGCCTTTTCCCGGATCGCGCAGGTGTTGACCACCACCAGGTCCGCTTCGGAGGGGCGGCGCGTGATCCGGTATCCACGCGAGGCCAGCAGACCGGCGATCTTCTCGGAGTCGTAGACGTTCATCTGACATCCGATGGTATGGACGTAAAGCCTTTTCATAGGAAAGTAACGCCGTCCGGTATGCGCTGTCCGCTGCTACCGGATGCCTGTTTAACATGTTCCCCTTTTTTAATCTTCTAATACCGAATCGCCGTTCGTCAACACCGCTTCGATGAGCAGGTCTTTGGCCAGGTCGGCCAGCACCGCTTCCGCCACCTCCTCGCATCCGGGGGCCACGTGCAGCACGAGCCGCCCCTGGCGGGCGTCTGCCGTCCTGACTACAGCAATACCATCATAGGCCTCAAAGATAAATCGCAAAAAACTGATCTGGCTGCGCTCCACGCGCAGGTGATAGCGCGTGGTCTCGCCCGGCACCCGCCGCATGCAAAAAAGCGGTTGTTCACCCCCCCCTTTTTGTCTATAGGAAGATTCCATGACGCCCCGCTGGTCCATAAAGAATCCGTCCTCCCGCAAGATCGCCGGCCTGCAGCAGGGCCTTTCCTGCCAGCCCGCCACGGCCGCCGTGCTGATCAACCGCGGCATCGACTCCATCGAGGAGGCGCGTCGCTTCCTGCGCCTTTCCCTGCAGGACATGCAGCCGCCTTTTGTCTTAAGGGATATGGATGTGGCTGTCAATCGGATTCACCGCGCTCTGGAGTGCCGTGAAAAAATCCTGATCTTCGGAGATTACGATGTCGACGGCGTGACCTCGACGGCCATCATGGTGGACTTCCTGGCCCGGGCCGGCGCCCGCGTGGGCCACTACATTCCCCACCGTATCCGGGAGGGCTACGGTTTCAAGGAAGCGCACGTGCGGCAATGCGTCGTCCCCCGGGGCATCAATCTGCTGATCACCGTGGACTGCGGTTCCGGCAGCCACGCCGCCGCCCGGGCGGCCGCCGAGGCCGGGGTGGACGTCATCATCACCGACCACCACAGCATCGGAACGGACCTGCCCCCGGCACTGGCGGTCATCAACCCCAAGCGCAGCGACGGACCGGGCGGCTTCGAAAACCTGGCCGGCGTGGGGGTGGCCTTCAGCCTGCTCATCGCCCTGCGCCGGCACCTGCGGCAAGCCGGATTCTGGCCGGACGGTGCGGCCCCCAACCTGAAGCACTACTGCGACCTGGTGGCGCTGGGCACCGTGGCGGACATGGTGCCGCTGGTGGGCGACAACCGCATCCTGGCCCGCACCGGCATCGAGATGATGGCCAGCCGTCCCCGGCCGGGAATCCAGTCGCTGATGGAAATCGCCGGCATGCGCGGGCGTTTTCTGGACGCCGAGGACATCGCCTTCCGCCTGGCGCCGCGCATCAACGCCGCCGGCCGCATCAAGCACGCCGAC
>Ga0256835_1001022_pt1 | contig 17790 bp, 32 predicted proteins | sample PIR30metaG_FD_185972 | JGI IMG/M metagenome (GOLD analysis project Ga0256835, IMG submission 185972) | Hydrothermal vent microbial communities from East Pacific Rise, Pacific Ocean - PIR-30 | ecosystem: Environmental > Aquatic > Marine > Hydrothermal vents | place: Pacific Ocean: East Pacific...
GCATGTTCCCCTTATTGTAAAATCCAGAAAAATTAAACCCGGGAGGGATGAGTCGCTGTTTTCTCTTGTAAATATGTGGGAGATTATTTCCACAATTACCGGAATAAAAAAGGAGAAACCCTGGAAAACCAGAAAGGGGATGGTAATCCTTTCCACCCCGATTTCAAATGGTCAATTCCATTTTCCCAGAATAGCCGGGATAATAAAGGGAAATATGAAGCTTATACGAAACATCACCATAGACAGGAAATTCTTTAAAAACCTGCCAAGAAAGCCCAGAATAGAACTCTATGATCTTTCCAGTGACAGTTTTGAACAGCATAATATTTACGGTACGGTGAGGGAAGGCATTTCATTACAGCGAATGTTGAAACCTTTTGTGGATTTCTACGTTCACGGAAAGGGTTATAAACCTGATCGCGGAGATATTGAGAAGCTGAGGTCACTCGGTTATGTCGAATAAACTATCAGCAAGGGGATTGATTAAGTATTATGGTTCGTTACAGGTTCTTTATGGAATAGACCTTGATTTTGTGGCCGGGGAAATTGTGGGATTGCTGGGTAAAAACGGCGCGGGAAAAACCACCACATTTCATTGTCTTGTTGGTCTTTTAACTCCTGAGAGAGGAGAAATCTTTCTTAACTCTGAAAATATAACTTATATGCCCACCCATGAGAGGGCGAAATCAGGCATTATTTATCTTCCGCAGGAAAATTCTGTATTCAAGAATGCTACAGTTTATGAAAATCTTTTGATTGTAGCCCAGGAAAATTTTAACGATAGAATAGAGGATAGGGTGAAAGAAGCCCTGAAAATAATGGATATTCTTTATATAAAGAACTCCAGAGCGGACAGGATCTCTGGGGGGGAGAAAAGGAGGGTTGAAATTGCAAGGGCAATGTTGCTTTCACCGAAATTTCTCCTGCTTGACGAACCCTTCAGTGGGGTTGATCCAATAACCGTAACAGAGCTTCAAAATATAATTCTAAACCTGAAAGGGAAAGGAATAGGTATAGTGATAACTGATCATAATGTGGATGAAGTATTTTCGATAGCGGATAGAGCATATATAATAGATGAAGGTAGAGTGATTGCAGAGGGACCGCCTGATGAGCTTAGAAAGAACCCTGAAGCGAGAAAAAAATTCCTGGGATGAACCCTCCTATTTAGGATTGGGGGTCGGGGAAATAAAAAGAAGGGCTGAATTAGCATATGAAGGACTTCGCTCCTGTGAATTATGTCCCTGGAGATGCCGGGTCAATAGAATGGAAGGAGGGAAGAGGGGAGTTTGCAGGAGCTATTCGAGGGTTAAGGTTGCCAGTTATAATTTGCACTACGGAGAAGAGCCACCTATAAGCGGAAGAAGAGGCTCAGGTACCATTTTCTTCTCCAATTGTACACTTCGCTGTGTCTTCTGCCAGAACTACCCCATAAGCCAGCTTGGTACAGGAAAGGAATATTCAGATGAAGAGCTTGCGGAAATGATGCTATATCTTCAGGAAGAAGGGGCTCATAATATTAACTTTGTAACGCCAACCCATTTTGTGGCAAACATATTGAACGCTCTCTATATCGCAGTAAATAAGGGTTTCAGGCTTCCCCTGGTGTACAATACATCAGGATATGAACTTGAGGAGACCCTTAAACTCCTTGATGGGATAATAGACATCTATCTACCAGACATAAAATATTCTGACGACAAAATGGCTAAAAAATATTCCAGGGCAAAGGACTATGTGAAGCACAATAGAGCAGCTCTAAAGGAAATGTATCGCCAGGTGGGAAACCTGATTCTCAATGAGGAAGGAGTTGCTGTTAGGGGGTTAATCATAAGGCATCTGGTATTACCCAACGATATTTCCGGTACCAGGGAGTCTTTAAGATTTATCGCAGAAGAACTATCTCCTGAGGTTACCATAAGTTTGATGAGTCAGTACTTCCCGGCTTATAGGGCCAGTTCCTATCGGGAGCTGTGGAGAAGAATTACCCCCCGGGAATATCTTGCAGCGGTTGAAGCAATGGAGCTTTACGGCTTAAAAAACGGTTGGACTCAGGATTTTTTGTGGTAAAATAGGAAAGGGGAAAATATCCAACGGGTATTGACACAACAGGGGAATTATGGTAAATTATGAATTTGATTGCTAGCGTAGCTCAGCAGGCAGAGCGGCTGATTTGTAATCAGCTGGTCGGGGGTTCGAGTCCCTCCGCTAGCTTTTTTGGACGGGCAGGTTCCAGAGTGGCCAAATGGGACGGGCTGTAAACCCGTTGCCGCAAGGCTTCGGTGGTTCGAATCCATCCCTGCCCACCATCAGGAGCGGGAGTAGCTCAATTGGAAGAGCATCAGCCTTCCAAGCTGAGGGTTGCGGGTTCGAGTCCCGTCTCCCGCTCCATGATTATTTATTTTGTTATTTGATTTTTTTTGAGCCCACGTAGCTCAGTCGGCAGAGCACGTCCTTGGTAAGGACGGGGTCGCCAGTTCAAATCTGGCCGTGGGCTTATATAAAGAAACCAAAGGAGGTTTAAATATGGCAAAACCGAAATTTGAAAGGAGCAAGCCCCACTTGAATGTGGGAACGATAGGACATGTGGACCACGGAAAGACCACATTGACTGCGGCGATAACGAAGGTATTGCACAAGAAATTTCCCGACAGGGTTGAGTATAAGGATTTCTGGGACATAGACAAGGCGCCGGAAGAGAAGCAGAGGGGGATAACGATACAGATAGCGCACGTTGAGTATGAGACGGAGAACCGCCACTATGCACATATTGACTGTCCTGGTCATGCTGACTATGTAAAGAACATGATAACCGGAGCTGCGCAGATGGATGGAGCGATACTTGTTGTATCTGCTGCCGATGGACCGATGCCACAGACGAAGGAGCACGTACTTCTGGCTCGTCAGGTTGAGGTTCCATATATAGTTGTATTTTTGAACAAGACCGACATGGTTGATGACCCTGAGATACTGGACCTTGTGGAGCTTGAGGTTAGGGAACTTCTGAGCAAGTATGGATTTCCCGGGGATGATGTACCTGTAATAAGGGGCTCTGCGCTTAAGAGTTTAGAGTCTGATGGTAATCCTGATGATCCTGTAAACAAGCCTATCCTTGAGTTACTGGATGCTATGGACAATTACATACCGCTTCCGGAGAGGGATGTTGACAAGCCGTTTTTGATGTCCATAGAGGACGTTTTCAGCATATCTGGAAGGGGAACGGTTGTTACTGGAAGGGTAGAGAGGGGACGACTGACTCCTGGAGAGGAAGTAGAGATAATAGGATTTGGAGAGGTAAAGAAGACGGTAGCGACTTCGATAGAGATGTTCAGGAAGATACTGGACGAGGCTCTTCCCGGGGACAATGTTGGAGTATTGCTTCGTGGAATAGATAAGGAAGAGGTAGAGAGGGGAATGGTACTTGCGAAGCCTGGAACAGTTACTCCTCACAAGAAGTTCAAGGCTGAAGTATACATTCTGACGAAGGAAGAGGGAGGAAGGCATACACCTTTCTTCAATGGATACAGGCCCCAGTTTTACTTCCGCACGACGGATGTTACCGGCTCTGTTACGCTTCCTCCGGGGGTGGAGATGGTAATGCCGGGAGACAACGTTAACCTTGAGGTGGAGCTTATCACTCCGATAGCTATGGAGAAGGGACTGAGGTTTGCTATCAGGGAAGGCGGAAGGACTGTTGGAGCAGGAACAGTTACAGAAATATTGGAGTAAGCCATGGCGATAAAAATAAGAATCAAATTAAAGGGATATGATCACAGACAGGTTGATAGGTCTGCAGCGGAGATAATCCTGAGGGCAAAAAACTCAGGGGCTAAAGTTGCTGGCCCAATTCCTCTTCCTACAAAACGGGAGAGGTTTACGGTTCTCCGTTCACCCCACGTGGACAAGAGGTCCATGGAACATTTTGAACGGAGAATTCACAAGAGACTTATAGAGATAAAGGAATTTAACGATTCCACCATTGAGGAACTTCAGAAACTTGAATTGCCCTCAGGAGTGGATGTAGAGATAAAGACCCTGGAGGAATAAAATGCTGGTAGAGGGACTTATAGGGAAAAAGGTTGGGATGACCCAGATCTTCGATGAAGAGGGAAACATCATCCCTGTGACAGTATTGAAGGTTGGACCGTGTGCGGTGGTTCAGGTGAGAACAGAAGAAAGGGATGGGTACAGGGCAGTTCAGCTTACTCTGATTGAGGATAAGCCTCCAAAGCATCCCAATAAACCAACGCAGGGACATTTCAAAAAGGCCGGGATTCCCCCACAGCGCATATTGAAGGAGTTTCATCTCCTGGAAGAAGGGGAAATCAAAGAAGGGGACCAGTTCACAGTTGAGATTTTTGAGGGCATAGATAAGGTGGATGTGGTTGGGACCAGTAAAGGTAAGGGCTTTCAGGGAGTTATGAAAAGGCATGGATACTCGGGAGGGCCTGCATCCCACGGGTCCAAGTTCCATCGCGCCCCTGGTTCTGTAGGCTCCACTACGTTTCCTGCAAGAGTTCTCAAGGGCAAAGGGATGCCAGGACATATGGGCAATGAGAGAAAAACAGTTATTGGCCTGAAGGTTGTTAAGATTATTCCGGATAAGGGCCTCATGCTGGTTAAGGGCGCAGTTCCTGGTCCCAACGGAGGATATGTTCTTGTCAAGAAGTCCAAAAGGAGCGCAAAATGAGTGAGAAGAAGATAAAGGTTTATAACATACAGGGGGAAGTTGTTAAGGAGATAGACCCCCCAGAACACGTGTTTTCCTACCCGGTTAAGAAACACCTCCTATGGGAGGCTGTCAGAAGTTATCTCGACAGTCAGAGAAAGGGCACAGCTTCCACAAAAACGAGAGGTGAAGTAAGGGGTGGAGGACGCAAACCCTGGAGACAGAAGGGGCTTGGAAGGGCCAGAGTGGGAAGTATAAGGTCTCCTTTATGGAAGGGAGGTGGAGTTACCTTCGGTCCGAAACCCAGAGATTGGAGCTGGAAGCTTCCCAAAAAGGCCAGAAAGAATGCGTTAAAGTCAGCGATAGTATCTAAATTTAAGGATGATGAACTGATAATAATAGATAAGTTTGAGATGGAAGAGCCCAAGACAAAGATTGCCTATGAAGTTCTTCAAAAGCTCGGAATAGATAACGCTCTGTTCGTGGAAGTTGGGGAAAATAAGAATTTATTCCTCTCTCTGAGAAATATTCCAAAGATAGAACCTATAAGACCGGAACAGATCAATGCATACTTCGTGCTGAAACACAAATATCTCGTATTTACCGAAAGGGCGTTTGAGGAAAAAATGGAGGCGTTAAAATGAAACTTGATGCAAGGAAAATTCTGATAAGGCCGGTGATAACAGAAAAGGCTACAAGGATAAAGGAAGAGGAAAGGACTGTGGCATTTGAGGTTCATCCAAAGGCAAACAAGCTCCAGATAAAACAGGCCGTGGAAGAGATTTTCAAGGTTAAAGTTGAATCGGTGAGGATTGTAAAGATGCGGGGAAAAACCCGCAGGCTCAGGTTTAAGGCTGGAAGAACCAAACACTGGAAGAAGGCCTATGTAAAGCTTAGAGAAGGCGAAAGAATGATTGAATTCATAGAGGCGGTGTGAGATGGGTATAAAAACTTATAAGCCAACAACACCAGGAAGAAGATTTATGACGGGTTACACCTTTGAGGAGATAACCCGGGATAAACCTTACAAACCTTTGACCGTTGCATTAAGAAAGACAGGTGGAAGGAACAATAGGGGCTGGATATCGGTAAGGTTCCGCGGTGGAGGGCATAAACGTCGTTACAGGATTATCGATTTCAGGAGGGATAAGATCGACATCGAAGGTGTGGTTGAATCCATCGAATACGATCCCAACAGGTCAGCTCGTATATGCCTGATCAAATATCCGGACGGAGAGAGAAGGTATATCCTCTGGCCGGTAGGGTTGAAGGTAGGAGATAAAATAATCTCGTCCAATTCCAGGGTTGATATTCTTCCGGGCAACGCCATGCCGCTCAGGTACATTCCTGATGGAACCGTGATCCATAACATAGAAATGAGGCCGGGTAAAGGCGGGCAGATTGCCCGTTCGGCAGGAACATGGGCACAGCTCCTTGCCAAGGAAGGAAACTATGCTCAGATAAGAATGCCATCCGGTGAGATCAGGCTCATTCACCTTAACTGCAGGGCTACTGTGGGACAGGTCGGAAACATAGAGCACGAGAATGTGGTTATAGGAAAGGCCGGAAGGATGCGCTGGCTCGGTCGTAGACCCCATGTAAGGGGAACATGTATGAATCCGGTGGACCATCCTCACGGAGGCGGTGAAGGAAAGAGCCATCCAGGACGTCATCCCGTAACCCCATGGGGACAGCCTACCAAGGGTTATAAGACCAGACGAAATAAGAGAACTCAGAAATTTATTCTTAAGAGAAGGAGATAAAAATGGGAAGGTCAAAGAAAAAGGGACCATTTGTAGATGACCATTTATTAAAGAAGGTACTGGAACAGTACAGGGATCCTTCCAAGAGAAGGGTAATAAAAACCTGGTCGAGGAGATCCACCATTATACCGGAAATGGTGGGGCTCACCATCGCTGTGCACAACGGAAGGAAATTTATACCTATTTACATAACAGAACAGATGGTAGGGCACAAACTTGGAGAATTCTCTCCCACCAGGACGTTCAGGTCACATCCACAGGGGAAAGGTAAAAAATAGGAGGGAATGAAATGGGAATAGCAGTAGCAAAAGGAAGATACCTTCCCATGTCAGCGAGGAAGATGCGTTTGGTTGTCAATCTTATAAGGGGAATGTATGTTGGAGAGGCTCTTTCAGTGTTGAAATTTGTTTCCAAGCAAAAGGCAGCCAGACTCACAGAAAAGGTACTTAATTCTGCAATAGCCAATGCAAAGGAAAAATTTCCCAATGTTGATGTTGACAACCTTTATATAAAAACAATTTTTGTGGACGAAGGTCCAATGTTTAAAAGGTTAAGGCCAGGCTTCAGGGGAGTTCCAAGAAGAATAAGGAAAAAAACTTCCCATCTAACCATAGTTCTTGACGAAAGGAGGTAGCAGTGGGACACAAGACCCATCCATATGGTTTCAGAATAGGATTTAATAAGGGCTGGAAGTCAAACTGGTATGGTAAGGGAAAACAGTTTGTTAAAGATTTCAATAACGTCCTTGATATTAAGGAGTACATCAAGAAAAACTACTATCATGCCGGAATTTCCCACATAGATGTTAATATAGTCGGTAATCTGCTGAAGATCAGCGTATTTTCGGCAAGGCCGGGTATTGTGGTGGGAAGAGGAAGGTCCGAGCTCGATAAGATCAAGAGATACGCAATGAGCAAGACAGATAGAGAAGTTCTTGTAGAGGTTATAGAAGTTCGTCGTCCTGAGCTTGATGCACAGCTTGTAGCAGAAAACATAGCATTCCAGCTTGAAAAAAGAGTTGCCTTCAGAAGAGCAATGAAGAGGGCGGTAAACAATGCCATCAACCTTGGTGCCAGGGGTATTAAGGTTATGGTTGCTGGCAGGCTTGGGGGAGCTGAAATAGCAAGAACCGAGTGGTATCTTGTGGGTCGACTGCCACTCCAGACACTGAGAGCAAATATAGACTATGGTTTTGCAGAGGCCTTTACAACCTATGGAAAGATCGGGGTTAAGGTCTGGATTTATCTGGAAGACAAGGATAAGGAACGGTTTTCCATTCAGAAATATATGGAATAGGGGGACACCATGTTAATGCCAAGAAAGGTCAAATACAGAAAGCAGCAAAGGGGCAGGATGAAGGGTAAGGCCCAGAGAGGAAACAAGGTTGCCTTTGGCGACTTCGGTCTTCAGGCCCTTGGGAGAGGCTGGATAACTGCAAGGCAGATAGAGGCGGGAAGGATTGCCATAACAAGGGCTGTCAAAAAGGGTGGAAAAATATGGATAAGGGTTTTCCCATGGAAACCCATCACCAAAAAACCCCTTGAGACCAGGATGGGTAAGGGAAAGGGAAACCCGGAATTCTGGGTGGACATTGTTAAGCCCGGAAGGATTATTTATGAGATAGGGGGAGTTCCGGAGGAGCTCGCCAGAAGGGCTCTGGAGCTTGCTTCAAGAAAGTTACCCTTTAAGACCAGAGTGGTTACAAGGATTCAGTGAGGTGAAAAAATGAAGGCCAGAGACCTTAGACAGCTCAGCACTGAAGAGCTCCAGGTAAAATATGAGGAGCTCAGGGATCAGTTGTTCAAGCTCAAAATTCAAAAGACCATAGGTCAGCTTGATAATCCTGCCAAAATCAAACTTGTTAAAAGGGATATAGCAAGGATACTCACCATTTTAAGGGAGAGGGAGGAAGATAATGAGTAGAAGACAAAGAAAGATCGGAATAGTGACTTCCGATAAAATGGATAAGTCCATTGTGGTTATGGTGGAAAGGCTGGTAAAGCACCCCCTCTACAAGAAGTATATTAAAAGAAGGTCAAAGTTTATGGCTCACGATGAGAGGAATGAGGCAAGGGAAGGAGATGTTGTACTGATAGAAGAGACAAGACCCCTCAGTAAAAGGAAACGCTGGAGATTGGTTAAGATAATAGAGAGAGTTAAGAAGATAGAAGGAGGGGAAGAATGATACAGATGCAGACAATACTCAAGGTTGCGGATAATTCTGGCGCAAAAAAGATAATGTGTATCAGGCCTGTGGGCGGTGGAGCCGGAAAATATGCCACGGTTGGAGATGTTATAACCGCTTCGGTGAAGGAGGCAGAACCCAATTCCAATTTAAAGAAGGGAACTGTGGTTAAGGCTGTTATAGTGAGGACAAGAAAGGAAGTTAGAAGAAAGGATGGGTCCTATGTGCGTTTTGACGATAATGCTGCAGTTATCATAGATAAGTTCGGTGATCCTGTAGGCACAAGGGTTTTTGGTCCGGTAGCGAGGGAGCTCAGAGAGAGACGTTTTATGAAGATAATATCCCTTGCTCCAGAAGTGGTATGAGGTGAGAAATGGGAAGCAAGCTTAAAAAAGGAGACTTCGTTATTGTGATTTCGGGGAAGGATAAAGGAAAGATGGGAAAGATTCTCAGGGTTATCCCCGAAAAGAACAGGGTTATTGTGGAAAAGGTAAATCTTCATTACAGCCACGAGAGAGCCAATCCCCAGAAGGGTATTCAGGGCGGAAGGCTGGAAAAGGAGTTGCCAGTTCATATTTCCAATGTTATGTACTATTGCACCAATTGCGAGAAGGGAGTCAGGGTAAAAATTCGAGTTCTGGCCGATGGAAGAAAAGCACGGATTTGTGGAAGCTGTGGCAAAGAACTGGATTAGGAGGTAAGAGATGGCAAACATACCAAGAATGAAAGAAAAGTACCAGAAGGAAATAGTTCCCGAGCTGATGAAAAAATTTAAATATAAGAACATAATGCAGGTTCCCAGGCTGGAAAAAATAGTTATCAATATAGGAGTGGGTGAGGCTACCCAGAATATGAAGGAGCTGGAGACAGCTATGAAGGAGCTCAGCATAATTACAGGCCAATGGCCGGCAATAAAGAGGGCGAAGAAATCCATTTCCAGTTTCCGTGTCAGGAAGGGACAGCCCATTGCCTGTATGGTAACCCTCAGGGGAGCCCGCATGTATGAGTTTCTCGACAGGTTCATCAGTCTTGCCCTTCCCAGGGTAAGGGACTTCAGGGGACTGAGTCCCAGAAGTTTTGATGGAAAGGGCAATTACACTGTGGGTGTTAAGGATCAGCTGATTTTCCCCGAGATAGATTACACAAAGGTGGAAAAGAACAGGGGAATGAACATTACCTTTGTTACAACAGCGAAGACAGATGAAGAGGGATACGAGCTGTTGAAACTCTTTGGAATGCCCTTCAGGAGGTAAAGATGGCGACCAAAGCAAAAATTGCAAAACTTTACAAAAAACCTAAATACAAGGTCAGACACAGGAATCGTTGTTTAAGATGCGGTAGACCGAGAGGTTATATCAGGAAGTTCGGGCTCTGCAGGTTATGCTTCAGGGAGCTGGCTCTTAAGGGCGAAATCCCTGGAGTTAAGAAAGCATCATGGTAGGAGGTTAAAATGAGTCAGACCGATCCCATTGCTGATATGCTTACAATGATCAGGAACGCTCTGGAAAGGGGTAAAGAGGGAGTTCAGGTTCCGGCATCCAACCTGAAGGTGGAGATAGTTAAGATAATGCGAGAAGAAGGGTATATAGAAGATTATGAAGTTGAAGAAGACAATAAGCAGGGCATTATAAAGATTCGCCTTAAATATAAGGATGAGAAGAGAAAAGAGCCGGTTATACGTGGGCTTGAAAAGATAAGCAAGCCCGGAAGAAGGGTTTATTGTGATAAGGACAATATCCCAAAGGTTCTTGACGGAATGGGAGTTGCCATTATTTCCACCTCCAGAGGAATCCTCACCGACAGGAAGGCTGAGGAACTCGGAGTTGGAGGTGAGGTAATCTGTTATATCTGGTAGGAGGAGAGATGAGCAGGATAGGTAAAAAACCGGTGGAAATCCCCCAGGGGGTAAAGGTTACTATAGACGAGAAAAACCGCAAGATAATTTTTGAAAATCAAAAGGGTAAACTGGAAACACCCATTCCTCCTGGAATAAATGCCAGGGTTGAGGACGGAAAGTTGATCTTTACCAGGCAAAACGATCAGAAGCAGACCAGAGCTTATCACGGACTGGCAAGGGCTCTTGCAAATAATGCTGTTGTAGGGCTTACCACGGGTTTCGAGAAGAGGCTGGAAGTGGTAGGTGTGGGATACAGGGTGGATCTAAAGGGAAAGGAACTCCATCTTGCCCTCGGCTATTCCCATCCAGTAATTTACAAAGTACCTGATGATGTAGAAGTGGCTGTTGAGAAACCAAACAAGATAATAATAAGAGGAATTGATAAGCAGAGGGTAGGCGCTGTGGCTGCTAAAATTAGAAGTTTCAGAGAGCCGGATCCATATAAAGGAAAGGGCGTGAGGTATGAAGGAGAAGTATTGATACTAAAACCAGGTAAATCAGGGGTGAGGTGATGATTAAAGACAAAGTAAAAGTAAAAAAGACCAGAAGAATAAGGGTCAGGAAGAGAATAAGGAAAAAAATATTTGGAACTGCTGAAAGGCCCAGGCTTACCGTGTATAAGAGCAATCGTTATCTCTACGTGCAGGCCATTGATGACGAAGCAGGAAGAACCCTTGCTTATGCAACAACTCTGGAAAAGGATTTCGAAGAGTTTGGCAGGAATCGTAAAAACCTTAAGGCTGCGGAGAAGCTTGGAGAAGTTATCGCTCAGAGACTTAAGGAGAAGGGGATAGAAACGGTAATTTTTGACAGGAATGGCTATCCCTATCACGGAAAAGTCAAGGCATTGGCTGATGCCGCAAGAAAAGCAGGATTGAAATTTTAGGAGGAGAAATGAGGGAATCAAGAAACCAAACGCCAGATGATATTCAGACCTTCGAGGAAATACTCTCTATAAGAAGAGTTACAAAGGTTGTTACAGGAGGAAAGAACCTCAGGTTCTCCGTTTTTGCAGCAGTAGGTGACAAGAACGGAAGAATTGGGATAGGTAAGGGTAAGGCAAGAGAAGTACCTCTGGCCATCTCCAAGGCTATCGAAAGAGCCAAGAAAAATATGATCAAGATTCCCCTTATAGGAACCACAATTCCCCATGCGGTAGAAGCCAAGTTTGGAGCGGCAAAGGTCTTAATAAAACCAGCAGCAGAAGGAACCGGTGTTATAGCTGGAAGTTCTGTTAGAAAGATACTGGAGCTTGCTGGAGTAAGGGATGTTCTGGCCAAGATACTGGGTTCCAGAAATCCCATTTCCAATGCCTATGCAACCATGGAAGCTTTGAAGATGCTTCTTGACCCGTATGAATATTCCAAGGAAAGAGGAAAGGAGGTAGACGAAGTATGGCCAAAGTCAAGAAAAAGATCAAAATAACACTGGTAAAAAGTCCCATTGGGTATTCCAGATATCAAAGGGAAGTTTTAAAGGGACTTGGACTGAGGAAACTTAATAGTTCGGTCATAAGGGAAGATACCCCTGCCATAAGGGGAATGATTAACAAGGTGCCCCATTTAGTGAAAGTGGAGGAGGTAAAATGAGAGTTCATAATCTTTCCCCTAACAGAAGAGCTGTTAGAGATAGAAAAAGAGTGGGTAGAGGCCCTGGCTCGGGCCACGGTAAAACTGCAGGCAGAGGACATAAAGGACAGAAGTCCCGTAGCGGATATTCCCGCAAGTGGGGGTTCGAGGGTGGACAGATGCCACTTTACAGAAGAATTCCCAAGAGAGGCTTCAACAACGCCATGTTTGCCAGAGAGTACCAGGCAGTTAATCTGGAGAAGATAAAGAAGCTCAGACACAAGGTCATTACCCCTGAAGTGCTGAAGGAGAAGGGAATAATAAAGAAGTTGAATGTCCCTGTTAAGATACTTGCAAAAGGGGAACTTACAAGGGCCTATGAGATACATGCCCATAAATTTAGTAAACAGGCCAGGGAAAAAATAGAGGCAGCTGGGGGAAAAGCCATAGTGATAGGAGGTTGAAGTGTCTAATCCCATAAGGAACATATTCTCCATCCCGGAACTTAAGAAAAGGGTATTATTTACCCTGGGGATGCTTGCCGTTTTCAGAATAGGAGGTCATATCCCCACCCCGGGAATTAACGGAAAAGCACTGGCCGCTTTCTTTAAGCAGGTTCAGGGAAGCTTTCTCGGCCTGGTTGACCTTTTCTCCGGGGGAAACCTTTCCCAGATGACCATCTTTGCACTGGGTGTTATGCCGTATATATCAGCAGCTATTATTATGGAGCTGCTGGTGGTGGTCTCCCCATACATAGAAAGACTTTCCAAAGAAGGAGAGTATGGCCGTAAGAAAATAACCGAATATACGAGATACGGTACAGTGCTTATCTGTGTTATCCAGTCCCTCGGGATAGCGACCATGCTGGAATCCATGAGCGCAGGAGGAATGAAGGTCGTTATGTTTCCTGGCTGGGGCTTTAGACTTCTTACGGTGCTTACCCTTACAACGGGAAGCGTGTTCCTTATGTGGCTTGGTGAGCAGATAACAGAAAAGGGAATAGGAAACGGAATATCCCTTTTGATCTTTGCCGGGATTATTAAAAGATTTCCTTCTCAGTTTAAGCGTGTCTATCAGCAGGTTATAGACGGTGAAGTAAGTGTCATAAGTCTTATCCTTTTTGTGGCCCTGCTTATTGCCATAATAGGAGTTGTTGTTTTCGTTGAGAGAGCTTATAGAAGGATTCCCATACAGTATGCAAAGAGGGTTGTGGGAAGAAGGGTTTATGGTGGGCAATCCACCCATTTGCCAATTAAGGTAAATACCGGTGGGGTTATCCCCATAATCTTTGCTTCATCAATTGTTACCATACCAACGGCCTTCCAGGGGCTCGCCAATAAGTATAAATGGTTTGCGGAGGTGGCCAGACAGCTTAGCTGGGGAATGCCGCTTTACAATCTTCTATATTTTGTGGGTATTATATTCTTTACCTATTTTTATGTTTCCATAATTTTCAATCCCCAGGATGTGGCCGATAATATAAGAAAGTATGGAGGATTTATACCGGGAATAAGACCGGGCAAGCCAACGGCTGACTATATAGACAAAGTGCTTTCCAGACTTACCTTTGTGGGAGCCCTTTATCTTGCCCTCGTGGCAATAATTCCGGAATTTATGATTTTCGGATTTAAGGTGGGAGCTCTTCCATGGATTGGTCCCTCCCTTGAAAAGATAATGCCTGACTGGGTGGTTTCAGGACTGGGAATTCAGTTCTTCTTCGGAGGTACTTCCCTGCTCATCGTTGTTGGTGTGGCCATGGACACTCTCCAGCAGATTGAGGCCCAGCTTGTCATGAGGAATTACGATGGCTTCATAAAGGGTGTAAGGGTGAGGGGTAGAAGATGATTTATATTCTTCTCGGTCTTCCTGGAGCTGGAAAGGGAACCCAGGGGGAATTGCTTTCCAGAAAACTTGGGATTCCAAAGATTTCCACTGGCGATATCCTCAGGGAGGCTGTGAAGAAAGGAACCCCTTTAGGCCTTAAGGCAAAGGAGGCTATGGACAGGGGAGAACTTGTTAGCGATGATATTGTTATTGGCATTGTGAAAGAAAAACTTCAGTCAGACGATTGCTCAAGGGGTTGTATTCTGGATGGTTTTCCCAGGAATATTCCCCAGGCTGAAGAGCTGGACAGGATAGATGGCAATGTTTTTGCGATTTATATAAATGTTCCTGAGGAGGAGGTTATTAAGAGATTATGCGCCAGGAGGGTATGTCCTTCATGTGGTGCCCTTTATAACCTCATTACAAATCCTCCCAGGGACGATGAAAAATGCGATAGATGTGGTACACCTCTGATACAAAGGGATGATGACAAGGAAGAAGTTATAAGGGAAAGGATAAGGGTGTACAGGGAAAAGACGGAGCCGATTATTAATTACTACAGGGAAAGGGGAAAACTGGTTGAGGTGGATGGTCACGGCTCCATTAATGAGGTGTTTTCAAGGCTGGAGGCAGCACTTTGATCATAATTAAGAGCGAGGATGAGATAGAGAAGATGAGAGAGGCAGGAAGGATAACAGCACTGATTTTGCAGGAAGTTGCCAGGATGGTTAAGCCTGGTGTACCTACTTCCAGGCTTAACGAGTATGCGGAACGCAGGACCAGAGAACTTGGTGCAATTCCTGCCTTTAAGAACTATCCTCATCCTTCAGGGCTTATACGCTATCCTGCATCTATCTGTGTTTCGATAAATGAAGAGGTAGTACATGGGATACCCTCCAGAAACAAGGTTATACGGGAAGGGGATCTTGTGAGTCTGGACTTTGGGGTGATAAAGGATGGCTATTATGGAGATTCGGCTCTTACTGTGGGAGTGGAACCCCTGGATGACCGAAGGAGAGAGTTGTTGAATGTAACGAAAGAGGCGCTTTACAGGGGTATAGAAGCTGCGAAACCGGGAGCCAGACTTTCGGATATTTCCAATGCTGTTCAAACCTACGTAGAATCCCATGGCTTTGGTATCGTAAGAGATTTTACCGGACACGGCATAGGGTCTTCTCTACATGAGGAGCCCCAGATTCCCAATTTCGGCCCCAAGGGAAGAGGTCCTGTGCTCAGGGAGAGGATGACCTTTGCGATAGAACCCATGGTTGCCATGGGGGACTGGAGGGTTATGGTAAAATCTGATGGCTGGACGGCTGTAACTGTGGATGGCCTTCCCTCAGCACATTTTGAGCATACGATTGTGGTTAGAGAGGGGGAGGCAGAAATACTTACGAAGGTGGAATGATGGGAAGATCCGACGATTTTATTCAATTGAAGGGAACGATAACAGAAGCGCTTCCCAATGCTACCTTCAGGGTGAAACTGGAAACAGGGCATCTTATTCTTGCCCATGTTTCAGGAAGGATGAGAAAGAATTTTATAAGGCTTCTTCCAGGAGATAAAGTCCTGGTTGAAATATCTAAATATGACCCAAAAAAGGGTAGAATAATATATAGATTTAGCAGGTGAGGTGAGAAAAATGAAGGTAAGATCTTCAGTAAAAAAAATATGCAAGGATTGCAAGATAATAAGAAGAAAGGGTGTAGTTATGGTAATATGTAAAAATCCTAAACACAAACAGAGACAGGGATAGGAGGTAGAAATGCCAAGAATTGCAGGTGTTAATATACCTGATAACAAGAGAATTTTTGTTTCGCTCACTTATATTTATGGAATAGGTCGGTCCAAGTCCCTGAGCATTTTGAAAAGGGCTGAAGTCGATCCTATGAAGAAAGCCAATGAGCTCACACCGGAGGAACTTTCAAGGATAAGGAAGATAATCGAAAACGAAGAAAAGGTGGAAGGTGAACTCCGTAAGGAAATTTCCATGAACATAAAGAGACTTATAGAAATTGGTTCTTACAGAGGATTAAGACATAAAGCGGGTCTTCCTGTCAGGGGGCAGCGTACCCATTCCAATGCAAGAACAAGGAAGGGTCCCAGAGGAAACATGTTAAAGAGAAGGAAGAAATAGGAGGATAAACCATGGCAAAGAGGAGAAGAGTAAGAAAGAAGAGAAAAGAGAAAAAAGTTGTTCCCCATGGCATTGCTCACATTCAGTCCACCTTTAACAATACAATAATTACCATTACTGATCCTGATGGTAATGTTATATGCTGGGCGAGTGGTGGAAAGATAGGCATTAAAGGAACCAGAAAGGGAACACCCTATGCCGCACAGCTTGCGGCAAAGCAGGCAGCCCAGGAAGCCATGCAGATGGGGATGAGAAGTATTGATATAAGGGTCAAGGGGCCTGGTCCTGGAAGGGAGGCCGCTATAAGGACCCTTCACCAGATGGGACTTCAGATCAAATCCATAAAGGATGTTACTCCGATACCCCATAACGGTTGCAGGCCAAGAAGGCCAAGAAGAGTGTAGGAGGTAAGAGATGGCAAGATATACTGGACCAGTTTGCAGACTTTGCAGAGCTGAAAGAACGAAGCTGTTTTTAAAGGGAGCAAAATGTTTAACCGATAAATGTCCGATGGAGAAAAGGCATTATCCTCCCGGGATGCACGGTGGAAAGAGACAGAGGAAAATGAGTCCTTACGCCATGCAGCTCAGGGAAAAACAGAAGGTTAAAAGGTTTTATGGAGTTCTTGAAGCCCAGTTCAGGAAGTACTTTGAAGAGGCAGAAAGAATGAAGGGAAAGACAGGTGACAATCTTCTTATCCTTCTTGAGAGAAGACTGGATAATGTTATTTACAGGCTCGGGTTCGCATATTCCCGCAGGCATGCACGTCAGCTGGTAAACCATGGGCATTTTCAGGTGAACGGAAGAAACGTGGATATCCCTTCCTATCTTGTCAGGGAGGGTGATGTTATTAGCTTTAAGGAAAGGTCCAAAAACAATGAAAACATAAAGGCAATGATAGAGGACCTTAAAACAAAGGCCCAGACTCCCAGCTGGCTTGAGACCGATTGGGAGAACCTGCAGGGCAGGGTTATTGCACTTCCTACCAGGGAAGATGTAAGCCTGCCTGTAGAGGAGCACCTGATAGTGGAGCTTTACTCCAAGTAAGGAGGTGATTATGATATTCGCTCTGGAGTTTCACAGACCGAGATTCGTTGAGATAGAGGAGATGACCGATACATATGGTCGCTTCTCAGCTCAACCATTTGAAAAGGGTTTTGCCACCACCATGGGTAATTCCCTGAGAAGAGTACTTCTTTCTTCTATAGAAGGGGCCGCTATAACCGCTGTAAAGATCGAGGGTGCTCCCCACGAATTTGCCTCTTTGCCGGGGGTAAAGGAGGATGTCCTTGATATAATTCTAAACCTCAGGTCGATTCCCATCGTTCTTAAGGTTCCCTATGAGAAGGTGATGAGAATTAAGGCAAAGGGCCCTGGAGAGGTATATTCAAAGGATATAGAGCATGATGGGGATATTGAGATTAAGGATCCTAACATTCTCATAGCCACTCTGGATAACAATGGCGAGCTGGAAATGGAAATGAGGGTGAAAAATGGTAGAGGATACGTCCCAGCAGCTGACAACTATGATCCTGATCTTCCAGTGGGTTATATTCCCGTAGATTCTGCCCATTCTCCGGTGAAGAAGGTTAACTTCACCGTGGAATCAGCAAGGGTTGGGAGAAAAACCGATTATGAAAAGCTGATTCTTGAAATATGGACAAATGGAGCGGTTACCCCTGATCAGGCGTTGATAAGATCAGCCCAGATCATGCAGGAACATCTTTCCATCTTCTTCGGAGTCGCA
>Ga0256835_1001023_pt1 | contig 17789 bp, 11 predicted proteins | sample PIR30metaG_FD_185972 | JGI IMG/M metagenome (GOLD analysis project Ga0256835, IMG submission 185972) | Hydrothermal vent microbial communities from East Pacific Rise, Pacific Ocean - PIR-30 | ecosystem: Environmental > Aquatic > Marine > Hydrothermal vents | place: Pacific Ocean: East Pacific...
CGCAGCATGGTCTGCTCGATGCGCGACAGCTTCTTGGGGTTGATGTAGTTGTCGGGGGGCTCGTTTTCATCCAGCACGGCCGTGATCTGTCGCATGAACCGCAGCTGCATCATGAAGCAGTACGACTGCTCGAGCTCGTTGTACTCGTCCCACGAAAGCACTTCTTTTGTGGAGAGTTGCTGCAGCCGATCGAGGGTGTTGGTTTCGTCGATGCCGTGCTTCAGGGCGTAAATGCGGGCGAAATCCACAATGGGCATCAGGGCCCCTTTGATGTCGAAGGCATTGCGGTGCTTGCCCTTGGACTCCACCACAAAGTTGCGGAAAAAGCCGATGGGTGGACGGAAATGAAGCGCGTTTTCGGTGAGATGGCGAAAGAATCCGGCCCATCCCTGCAGCGAACTGAACAGAAACCCGCGCAGCTGTTCGATGAGGGACATGTCGCCGTATGCGCCGCGAAAGTCGAAGAAGATGCTGGACTGCAGCAGGTCCTCGGGGCCGGCGGCGTGTATCCAGCCGTGGAAGTCTTTTTTCCACGCGTCCAGCGATTGGCACCAGCGGGGATTTTTGGCCATCACACCGCCCTTGCAGAAAGCGTATCCGGCCTGGTCCAGCCAGCCGCAGACCCGTTCGCCGAACTTCAGGAAGTAGGCTTTGACCTCCTCGGCCCTTTCCGGTGATACGTCCTCGTAAACAATGGCATTGTCCTGGTCCGTCTTGAAGGTCTGTTCGCGCCGCCCCTCGCTACCCATGATCATGAAGGCGAAGCGGGCCGGCGGCGGGCCCAGTTCTTCCAGCGCGAAGCCGATGATCTTCTTGAGCACCGCATCGGCCACCGTGGTAATCAAGCGGGTGACATTGCGCGCCTTGGCGCCACTGCTGATCAGTCCCTTGGCCAGGTGCGGCAGCCGGGACTGGACTCCGGTAAGGTCTTCAACGGATCCCGCCGTATTGATCCGCCGAATGAGAAAAAGCGGGGAGTTTCCCTGGGCATTGATGAGGTCCTGATTAGTTAGGATTCCCACCACGCGCTCATCGGTGTCGGTGACGGCCAGGTGCTTGATATTGTGCTGCATCATGGTCATCAGCGATTCGAAAATGAGGGCATCGGAGGGCACGGTGATCAGCGGCGAGGACATGATTTCGGAAACCGGCCGATGTATGTCGTAGCCATCGGCAATGACCTTATTGCGCAGATCGTTGTCTGTAATGACCCCCACGAAACGCCCGTCTTCTTCCCGGATGAAAATCGAGCTGCAGCCATGGCGTTTCATCAGCGATGCGGCCTCCTGAATGGGGGTCTGCGGCGGGCAGTGGACGATGTCGGACTGTACGATGGTGGACACCGCTTGGTTGAGAAACGGCAGCTCATCGTCCCGCGGCCGCAGGCTCTGTGCGATGATGGAACGGTAGGACTTGTCCAGCATGCGTTTGCCAAAGGTGTCGGTAAAATACTCGCTGAAGGGCTCATGGGCCTGACAGATTTCCAGGAACACCTTGCGCGGCAGCAGGTAGACGTAGGAATCCTCGATGGTGCGCAGGGATCGGACGGCGATGCCGCGGTTTAGCAGGATCGAGATGCCTCCGAAGATATCCCCCTCCCCCATCAGGCCCTTGAGGGTTTTCTTGCCGTCTTTCTCGTAGTACCTCTCGGCAGCGCCCTTCTGGATGATGTACAGGTGCTCGAGTTCGGTCTTTCCCTGAATGCAAAGCACTGTGTCCTCGGCGTAGTGGATCAGCGATGCCTCGTCGGCGGCTTTTTTGCGCAGCTCCTCGGGCAGGAAGGAGAAAGGAACCGTCTGAGACAGGAAGCTGAAGGCCTGGGCGGAGCCGATGATACTGGCATAGGACTCGTCCAGCATGCGTTGGCTGAAGGCGTCCACGAAATATTCGTAAAAGCTCTTGTAGCGACGGCAGAGGGCCAGGAAAAGGTCTTTGGAGAGCATGTAGAAGGATGCGTCACGCTCCACCGTAACGGTCCTCACCGCCACGCCGGCGTTCATAAGCAGGGAGATGCCGCCGAAAATATCGCCGGGCTGAAGGTTCCCGCTCAGGATTTTTTCTCCCTTCACGTTGGTGTAAAACAATTCCAGCATCCCGCTGCGGACAATCAGAATCTCCTCGATGGGGGTCTCCCCCTGGCGCGCCAGGACCGTTCCGCGAACGGCTCGTTTGACGTAGACATGCTCGGCGATGTTTTCCAGTTCGTGGGCCGGCAGGGATGCAAAAATTGGAATAGTCTTTAAAAACTGCAAGGCTTGGGCACTCATGACTCCTATCTCCTTAAGCCCCTTGGGAATGATCGGCTGTCGTCTGGTTAGCATGGATCGCCGCGCATTCCAATAAAAAACCAAGGCCCTTCCCTCCGCGGTTGTGGCGCCTTGCAGGCGCTGGGCAATTGCAAGGGACGCCCGCTTTGGGCAAAAGACGGGCCGGTCGCCAGCGCCCCGCACCCAAGGTCATCCAATCACTGAAGGGCTCCGGCATCAACCATTATGCATAGTGTTCGCTGCCATTGCATGGACGCCGCCGGGCTGTACATTGACAGCGGGGCTGTTTTACCGATATACAGATCCACCGGTGTACACCTCTTTGCAACACGACCGATTCGGCGGTTTCCTGCCGTGAGAGAGGGTTGCTTTCATGACCAGAGACAAACTTAAAAACGGCCGCCTGGTGGCTGTCTTCCTCATCGGGCTGGTGCTGTTCAATTATCCGCTGCTCTCGCTGTTCAACATGGACAGACTGTTTCTGGGCGTACCGCTCTTCTATGTATACATGTTCGCCGCCTGGCTGGCCGTCATCGTCCTGACGGCCTGGATCACCAGGGGGCGCAGCTGACCGACTTCCGCCGGAGGGGGTTGGGAACGGAATCAGCGTTCAACGGGGCCATCCATGCTGCAGACCGGCGTCATCCTGCTGTGTTCGTTCGGCTACATCGGTATCCTTTTCGCCATCGCCTTCTATGGCGACAAGGCGGCCGAGTCGGGGCGCAGCATTATCAGCAACCCATACATCTACGCCCTGTCCCTGGCGGTATACTGCACGGCGTGGACCTTCTACGGCAGTGTGGGACGCGCTGCCGAGACCGGCGTGGGTTTTCTGCCTATTTACATCGGCCCCACCCTCATGATGACCCTTGGCTGGCTGGTGCTGCGCAAGATCATCCGCATCAGCAAAAGCCACAGCATCACCTCCATCGCCGATTTCATCGCCTCGCGCTACGGCAAAAGTTCGGTGCTGGGGGGCATTGTGACCGTCATGGCAGTGGTAGGGGTGGTGCCCTACATCGCCCTCCAGCTCAAGGCCATTTCGGCCAGCTACCTGCTCATCAAGCACTACCCTCACCTGGGGTCGGCCCAACTCTTCAGCGATATCCCCGTATTCCGCGACACGGCCTTTTACGTGGCCATGATGCTGGCCGTTTTCGCCATTGCCTTCGGCACGCGCAACCTGGAGGCCACTGAGCGCCACGAAGGCATCGTGGCCGCCATCGCCTTCGAGTCCATCGTCAAGCTGCTGGCTTTCCTGGCCGTGGGCATTTTCGTGACCTTCGGCCTCTTCCGTGGATTCGGTGACATCTTTTCGCGCGCCGGCGCCGTCGAGAACATCCGCAGGCTGTGGACCATGGACACCAGCGCAGCCGCCTATTCCGGGTGGTCCATGTACATCTTCGTCTCCATGATGGCCGTCCTGCTGCTCCCCCGCCAGTTCCAGGTGGCGGTGGTGGAAAATGTCGACGAGAAACACCTCGACAAGGCCATCTGGCTCTTTCCACTGTACCTGCTGGCCATCAATATTTTCGTGCTGCCGGTGACCTTCGGCGGCCTGCTGCGGTTCGCCCCCGGTTCGGTGGACGCGGACACCTTCGTGCTGACACTCCCCATGGCGGCCCACCGCGAGGGATTGGCCCTGTTCGTTTTCATCGGGGGACTGTCGGCAGCCACCGGCATGGTCATCGTCGAGACCATGGCCCTGTCCACCATGATCTGCAACGACCTGGTGATGCCCGTTCTGCTTCGCATCCCGCACCCCTTCTTCTCCCGCCAGAAGGACCTCGGCGGCCTGCTGCTCGCCATCCGGCGCGGCAGCATCGTACTGATCCTGCTAATGGGGTATGCCTACTTCCATTTTATCGCCCGGTTCCTGGCCCTGGTGTCCATCGGCATGGTTTCCTTCACCGCTGTGGCCCAGTTCGCGCCGGCCGTCATCGGCGGTATATTCTGGAAACGCGGAACCCGTGCGGGCGCCCTGTGGGGGTTGGTGGGCGGATTCGGTGTGTGGGCGTACACCCTCTTCCTGCCGTCGCTGGCCGAAGCCGGCCTCTTTTCGGGAAGGTTTATCCTGGAAGGCCCCTGGGGAATCGGACTTCTCAGGCCTTACCAGTTGCTCGGGCTCGACATCGGCTTCACCCCCACCGATCACATCGCCAACGCCGTCTGCTGGAGCCTGCTGATCAACCTGGCCGGCTACCTGGGGGGGTCGCTTTTCAGCCGCCCCACGGCCCTGGAGCACGCCCAGGCCGCTCTTTTCGTGGACATTTTCCGCAAGGCGCCGGTGGTCGATCGCACATCGCTCTGGCGTGGCGAGACGTCCATCCGTGAACTGCAGGCGCTGCTGGCCCGTTTCCTGGGCGAAAAGCGCACCCTTGAGGCCCTGCAGCAGTATGCCGTCCGTCACCGCTTCAGTAGCGTCGAGAAGATTCCTGCAGACGCCGGTTTCGTCACCTACGCGGAGCAGCTGCTGGCCGGTACGGTGGGCTCGGCCTCGGCGCGCGTGCTGGTATCCTCGGTGGCCAAGGAGGAGCCCATCAGCATCGACGAAGTGATGGACATTCTGGACGAAACCCGCCAGGCCATCGCCTACAGCCACCGGCTCGAAAAGCTGACCGTCGAACTGCGGGCCGCCAACGAGCGCCTTCAGGAGCTCGACCGCATGAAAGACGAGTTCATCTCCACGGTCACCCACGAATTGCGCACCCCGCTTACCTCGATCCGTTCCATCGCGGAAATCCTCAGCGAGAACACGAATCTGCCTCCCGAAAAGCAGCGGGCCTTTTCAGCGATCATCCTCAAGGAGAGCGAGCGGCTCTCGCGGCTGATCGCCCAGGTGCTCGATTTTCAAAAAATGGACTCCGGCATGATGGAATGGCGGGTCACCGACATCGATGCGCTGGGCGTGATCGGCGACGCGCTCAATGCCACCCGCCAGCTCATCCAGGAGAAGCGTATACACCTGGAGACCTTCGTGGCTTCGGACCTGCCGCGCGTGAGGGGCGATCGTGACCGGCTGATTCAGGTCATGGTGAACCTGATCTCCAATGCCGTTAAATTTTGTCCCGATCACGGCGGCCGAATCGTTATCCGCGCAACTACGGATGGAGACCACTTGCGCGTCGAAGTGCAGGACAACGGCATCGGCATCCAGCCCGAGGACCAGAAAATCATTTTTGAAAAGTTCCGCCAGATCCGGCATTCCGGCCGGGGGCGCCCACCGGGTTCAGGGCTAGGGCTGGCCATCGTCAAGAGCATCATCGACCACCATGGCGGTCGCATCTGGGTAGAAAGCCGCCCCGGTCAGGGGGCCACCTTTTGCTTTACCCTGCCCCTGTCCAGAAACGATTGACGCCCGTCTGAAGTATTGAGGGGAAATCGCCCTCAATACTTCAGACGGGCGTAGTAGGTCTTGCGGGATGCCTGGCGCGCTTCCCGGAGCGTGCGGATCCCCCGCCCGAAGAGCAGCGGTACCAGCTTCAGGAACAACTCCGCCGTGGAGAGGGCGTCGCCGAGGGCCGTATGACGCCCCCTTATCCTGACACCCAGGCGCTGCGCCATGGCCTCCATGCTGTGGTCCTCCTGGGCCGGGTGGACCACGGCGGACAACAGCAGTGTATCGAGCACGGGGTTGATGAACCGCACGCCGGTCTGCTCTTCCTTCATCTTGAGCATCTGCATGTCGAATGCGGCGTTGTGCGCCACCAGCACGGTGTCTCCGACGAACTGGTGGAAGCGCGGCAGCACTTCCTCTATGGAAGGCTTACCCGTCAGCATCTCTGGCCGGATGCCGTGAATGCGGGTGGACTCCGGCGGCAGCGGACGGTGGGGATCGATCAACTGGTCGAAACGCTCGTTGTGCAGTATGCGCCCGTTGACCACCCGCACCGCGCCGATGGAAATGATCTCGTCACCGCCCCTGGGGTCCAGTCCCGTCGTCTCGGTGTCGAACACCGTGTAGGAGAGCTGGTCCAGCGGCTGGTTGTCCACATCCGGAGTTTGCCCGGGCTGGTGAAACAGGTCAAAATCGAAAAACTCCGGCCGGCTGTCCGGCAGGATGGTCAAGCCCCCGACCTGTTGCGGGCGGCAGGTGTCCGCCGTGGGCAAAACGATGCGAATATAGGCTTTCTGCCCGCCGGGTTCCTCGGGACAGCTCCAGATCTCGGCCTCGTGGTGGGACAGCAGCTCTTCCAGCGTCAGGGCCAGACTCTCGCTGCCTACGGCGATGGTCTCCCGGCACCATTGCTTCAGCTCCTGCTGCGCGACGGCCCTGCCCCGCCAGGCGATATCGATGGCCGTCAGGCAGTCCCTCAGGCAGATGTCGAGACGGTAGCGCTCCGCCCGGACCGATTTGCCGAGGTGGTCCAGCAGAAAAAGCAACCCCAGCAGAAAAGCATAGCTGTCGGCCTGAATCCAGCAGTCGTTTTCGACAACCCCGCATTCGATTTCGACATCCAGGGCCTGGGCGGCCCGGCGGATCAGGGCGTCGGCCAGTTCCCTGGCCCGAATGGAAATCAGCGGCCAGCGGGAACGGATGTGTTCGGCGTATTCATTGGCGTTTTCCTCCAGCAGGCGACTGAGGGAGAGGGCCTCCTGGTGGATGATATGCTTGAAATTTTCGGTCTGCTTATCGTCCATGTCCGGGAACTCGATGATGGCTTCGATGGCCGAACGGATACTGGCCAGCGAGGACCGCATGGAACGGATGAGCGACTGCAGCAGCACGGCGATCTGGCTGTCGGTCCTGAGCTGTTCGGTGATGTCACGGAACAGCAGGATGAACCCGTTGAAGTGCCGGTGCTGGTCGAGGATGGGAGCGGCCTCGACCCCCAGCATGGCATCTTCGCAGCTGGTGATCACGAACTGCGCCACCACCGGTGATTCACCATGAGCCAGCTTGTAGCTGATCTCGTTGAGGGCATGGGTCATGAGGTGCTCGTCGATAACGTCGTAAATCGAGCGCCCCAGACCGATGAACGGCTCCGAAGCCGCCTCCTCCGACTGCGTGCAACCTTCCACCAGAAGCCGGATCACCCGCCGGTTGTATAGCAGAATGCGTCCCTCGCGGTTGCATACAATCACCCCCTCGGGCAACTCGGCCATCAGGCCGGCCAGCAGGTTTTTTTCCTCTTCCACGTCCCGCTTGGCTTCCCGGATGGCGAGGTCGACCGAGTTCCTGATGTCCTCGTACTGTCGAACCCCCTCATTGATCACTTCGATGAGCCTGACGATGTCCTTTCCACCGGTGGGGGTAATGCGATGCCTGGGGTTTACGGAAAAAATAACCGATGCCTCTTCGGTCACCTTGGCAATGGGGATGACGTAGATATTGATCACCGCATCGATCATCAGGGCCACTCCGGCCATCAGGAAAACCACCGCACCGAAAAAGTAGATGAAATAATCTCTGAAAATTCCGATCAGCACCAGCCGCTGGTCGGCCGTCAGTTGCTGCCAGAAGAGGAGCGCCATGACCGCGATGATCGCGAGCATGAAAAGCGTTGGAATGGCGACGAACAGCCAGAATTTATTCTTCAGTTTCATGGGGCGTGTCCAGCAGTTGCTTCACCTTGGCCACCAGTTCCCTGTTGCCGAAGGGCTTGACGATATAGTCGTCGGCGCCCAGCGCCATCCCCTTGGCGACATTGATCTTTCGACCCAGCGCCGTCACCAGGATGATACGGGTCTTCGCCAGTGCCCTGTTTTCGCGAATCATGCGGCATACATCGAAGCCGCTGAGTCCCGGAAGCATGACGTCCAGAAGCACCAGGTCGGGCGGGTCCCGCTCGATTTTTTCAAGTGCTTCTTCGCCGCTGCCGGCTACCGAGACCCGGTAGCCGTTGCGCTCCATCAGGAACTGCAGCGGCGCCACGATGCTGGGCTCATCGTCCACGATCAGGATTTTTTTCGACATGTTCGCGTCCCCGTTCCCAACATGCAGCGGGAAAAACACAATACTGTCAAGCAATACATTATAAATCAATAAGCATCTAATGATATATTTAACAAAAAAGCCGACCCGCTTGATTGCAGAGGGCCGGCTTTTTGTTTCATTTCGCCTGCAGACAGGTCCGCAGACTAGTTACTTTCTTGCCTTGGCATAGCCGATTTTTTCCAGCGCCTCTTGCATTTCTCCAAGGGTGGCGGGATCATCGATGGTGGCCGGGACTTTGTACTCTTTGTTGTCGGCGATTTTCTGGATGGTACCCCGCAGGATCTTCCCGGAACGGGTTTTGGGGAGCCGCTTGACCACCGTGGCCGTTTTAAAGGAAGCCACTGGCCCGATGCGGCTGCGCACCATCTGGATGACTTCGGCGATGATTTCGTCGTGGCTGCGGGTAACGCCGGCGTTGAGGACCAGGAAACCCACCGGGACCTGCCCCTTGAGCTTGTCCTCGACGCCCAGGACGGCGCATTCGGCCACATCCGGGTGGTCCGCCAGCACCTCTTCCATGGCCCCTGTGGACAGGCGGTGGCCAGCCACGTTGATGATATCGTCGGTTCGGGCCATGACGAACACGTACCCGTCTTCATCGATGAACCCGGCATCGGCAGTTTTGTAATACCCCGGAAATTCCCTGAGATAGGACTCTACGAAACGCTCGTCGTTGTTCCAGAGTGTCGGCAGGGATCCCGGCGGCAGCGGCAGCTTGACCACCAGCGCACCGATCTCGCCGGCCTTGACCGGATTGCTGTCCGGGTCAACCACGAACAGGTTCCACCCCGGCACCGGCTTGGTGGGTGATCCCTCCTTGATGGGGAACTGGTGCAGCCCGAGGCAGTTGGCGCAGATGGCCCACCCGGTTTCGGTCTGCCACCAGTGATCGATGACCGGCACGCCCAGTTTGCTCTGGGCCCATTTGAGGGTGTCGGGATCCAGCCGCTCGCCGGCCAGGAACAGTGCACGAAAGCAGGAGAGGTCATAGTCCTTGATGAGGTCCCCGTTGGGGTCTTCCCGTTTAATGGCCCGGAAGGCGGTGGGTGCCGTAAACAGGCAATTGACCTTGTGCTGGGAAATCACGCGCCAGAATACACCGGCGTCGGGCGTACCCACCGGTTTGCCTTCGAAGAGAATGGTGGTGCACCCCTGAAAAAGCGGTCCGTACACGATATAGGAGTGGCCCACCACCCAGCCCACGTCCGAAGCCGCCCAGTAGACGTCGCCAGGATCCACATTATAAATGGCCTTCATGGTCCACTTCAGAGCCACCACGTGTCCGCCGTTGTCACGCACCACGCCTTTGGGCTGACCGGTGGTGCCGGAGGTGTAGAGGATGTAGAGTGGGTCGGTGGCCTTTACCGGCACACAGTCTGCCGGCTGGGCCTCTGCCATGGCGGCCTCCCAGTCCACGTCGCGGCCCTCGACCATGGTGGCTTCCGTCATGGGCCGCTGAAAAATGACGCATTTTTCGGGACGGGCCCCGGCATCGGACATTTCGATGGCTTCGTCCAGCAGCGGCTTGTAGGCGATGACTTTTTTTACCTCGATGCCGCAGGATGCCGAAGCGATCACTCTGGGCTTGGCGTCGTTGATGCGCGTGGCCAGTTCGTTGGCGGCGAAGCCGCCAAAGACCACGGAGTGCACGGCGCCGATGCGTGCGCAGGCCAGCATGGCAATGACGGCCTGGGGGATCATGGGCATGTAGATCAGTACACGGTCGCCTTTTTCAACGCCCAGCCCCTTGAGCACACCGGCAAAACGCGCCACCAGGTCGCGCAGTTCGGTATAGGTAAACGTCTGGATGGTGTCCGTCACCGGGCTGTCGTAGATCAGCGCCGCCTGCTCGCCGCGGCCCTGTTCGATGTGAAAGTCCAGTGCATTGTAACAGGTATTGATCTCACCACCGGTAAACCATCGGTAGAAAGGTTTGTTGCTGTCGTCCAGGACCTTGTCCCATTTTTTGTACCAGTGGCAGTTTTGTGCCGCTTCGGCCCAGAAGCCGTCAGGATCTTCGATGGAGCGTTTAAAAGCGATTTCGTATGGGTTGCTCATGGATGTCCTCCTCCTTCTGGCCAGGGGTTAACGTGGGGATAATCCGGGCGCTTCAACCGGAATAAACCAAATCCGGCCGGCATGAGAACCGGCCGGCCGGATCGGTTAATTGCGTGCCGTTGCGTCTATCCCCAGATACCCCATCCGAAGGATGCTGTAAAGAGGATCGAAAAAACAACCAAAATAATCATCCACATATCTTCCGATTTCATTGTTTATAACCTCCTCTAACCACAAGTTGCAGCCAGAATGCGTTCTAGGCTTCCTTGATCACAATGTTGGTTTCCTTGTCGGCGCGTTCGATCTGGGTCTCGGTGGTGGTCGCCATCTCGGCCTTGAAAGCCAGGCCCCACATCATGACGATGCCGATGATCCACCATACGATCTGCCAGGACCATACGGGCGGGAAGCCGCAGAAAGAAAACGCATTGTTGCCGAGGATACAGGCCGGGCCGATGGCGAAGAAGTACCACACCGGCACGAAGACCTTCATGATGCTGCGCCACTTGCGCCCGCTCTCGGACGGTGCGTCCACACTGTCGAGCCACTGTCGCACATCGGCTTGCCGACGAATCGTCTCCTCGTTGTCCTTGACTCCCAGGCCCCTGCAGATGTAGGCCACTACGAGGCCGATAAAGGTCCCCCAGAAGGCGCAGTGCATGGACAGCGGGTATTTCCAGACGTAGTAGGTCAGGAACACCGAGATCATGCCGGCCGCCACCCCCAGGGCGGCGCCAATGGAAGGAAAGCGAAAACCCCAAATAACGCCCAACAGCAGCACCCACATGACGAATCCGAAGGAGGTCGCCAGGGCGCCCAGGATAACCAGGGCCGCCTTGGATGTCAGCCCGACCCACAGGGCCGCCAGCGTCACGATGGTGGCCAGGATGCGGTTGACCCAAATCTGCTCGGAGTGGCCGGCCTGCTGCTTGCGGATGTAACGCCAATAGACGTCACGCAGCAGGATGGTGCCGCCGGTGCCGATGTAGGGCGCCGCCGTGGAGTGGATGGCCGCGATGGCACCCATGAACACCAAGCCCAGCACGAAGGGCGGCAGGTAGTGGGTCATCAGCAGCGGCACTACGTCTTTGTCGGTTGCGAAAGTCAGAATCTTGGCATTGTGAAGGATCTGTGCGCCCATGCCCTGGAAGGCGGTGAAGAAAAACAGGGCGAAGCCCACCACGAAGGTGGACATGAAGGCCTGCTGCCAGGCCAGCGGCTTGGGATCCTTGATGCCGAAGGTCCAGAGGGTGAAAGCCGGGGAGGACTGGATGCCCATCAGGGCGAACATGTAGGTCAGAATCATGACCGAGGTCCAGCCGCCACCGAGACCGAAATTGATCACCTTCGGAACATTGAGCTTGCCGGGGTCGAGCTGCATGACTTTTTGCGAGAAGGCCGACCATCCGCCGATGGCGTCGGAGGTGATGACGTAGAAGCCCAGTAGGATAATGCCGCCCACCAGCAAAACGAACTGAATGACCCCGACCCAGGTGGAGGCCTTCAGGCCGCCGGAAACCACATAGAACCACACGATGAAAGCCATGAAAAAGGCGCCAAACGTCACGGGAACGCCGGCCACCCAGTGAAACAGCGCCGCCGATGCCATCAGCTGCACCGCCGAGTAGAACATGGCGTACAGGAACGCCGCCAGCACTACCAGCCAGCGCACGGCCTCGTTGTTGTAGTAGTAGGCGTACATGTCACCGGGCGTGATGAAGCCGTACCGTTTTCCCAGCAGCCAGGTGCGCTTGGAGAAAAAAGTTCCGGTGATGGGAATGGTCAGCACGTAAAAGGATGCGAAGGCATAAGCCAGGCCGGCTTTGTAAATCAAACCCGGGTGCCCGATGAAGGTCCATCCGGAAAAGGACGCCGCCGTGGCCGCCATCAGAAAGGCGATGAAGGGAATCGAGCGGCCGGCCACTGCGTAACCGGCGGCGGTCTTCTCGGTGAAGTATCCCTTCAGCCCCCAGTAAAAACAGTAAATGATGTAAATACCCAACATGATGTAAACCCAAGTGGTTCCTTGCATTTCACTTCCTCCTTTACCTGCATGCGGTAAATGTTGTCCGGTCAGCCGGATGTGTGTGCGGGAAATCCGATGAAAGATTCATCGGGGTGGTGTATCACCTCCTTTCACAACCGGTATCATATTCAGGCTAAACCGGGACGGAATCAGGCACCGGCATCTTTTTCCATCTGCTTGATTTCCTCGACGATCTCCGGATTGGCCAGGGTGGTGACATCCCCCACATCCTGGTGATTGGAGATGGCTGCCAGGACGCGGCGCATGATCTTACCGGAACGGGTCTTGGGCATATCCTTGACGATCCAAACTTTGCGCGGTTTGGCGATCTTACCGATCTCGTTACTGATGGCGTCGGAGATCTTCTGGGCCAGCTCGGGGCTGGGCTTGTAGCCGGGTTTGAGCGAAACATACAGATCCGGTTCCTTGCCCTTGATTTCATGGGCCACGGGGACCACTGCAGCCTCGGCCACTTCCTCGACGGTCAGGGCCGCCGATTCGATCTCCTTGGTGCCCAGGCGGTGACCAGAGACATTGATGACGTCGTCGATGCGTCCCAGGATGCGGAAGTATCCGTCCGGCCCCTCCACGGCGGCGTCACCGGTGAGATACGGCCAGTCGCGCCAATCCTTGCTGTCCGGGTTCTTGCAGTAGCGTTCATAATAAGTGCTGACGTACCGGTCTCGATCCCCCCAGATGGTCTGAAATCCACCGGGCCAGGGGTTCTGGATGCAGATATTGCCGGCTTTTCCAGACCCACGCTCGATCACATTGCCCTCGTCGTCGAAGATAATGGGGTGAATGCCGGGCATGCCGGGGCCCGCGCTGCCGGGTTTCATGGGTTTGATGGCCGGCAGGGTCGAGCACAGGAAGCCGCCGGTTTCGGTCTGCCACCAGGTGTCTACAATGATGGCCTCCTTCTTGCCCACGACTTCGTAGTACCACTTCCACACTTCCGGTTCGATGGGTTCGCCCACGGTGGTCATGTGTTTGAAGTGATAGTTGTACTTGGCCGGTTCGTCGGGGCCGATCTTGCGCAGCGCACGGATCGCGGTGGGCGCCGTGTGGAAGATGTTGACGTCCAGATCCTGTGCGATGCGCCATGGGCGTCCGGGATCCGGATAGTTGGGCACGCCCTCGTAGACCACCGTCGATGCGCAGATGGCCAGCGGTCCATAGACGATGTAGGAGTGGCCCGTGATCCACCCGATGTCGGCCATGCACCAGTAGACGTCTTCGGGGTGAATGTCCTGCACGTACTTGGAGGTGGCAGCAACATAAGCCAGGTATCCGCCGGTGCTGTGCTGGCAGCCCTTGGGCTTACCGGTGGTGCCGGAGGTGTACATCAGGAAAAGCGGCTCCTCGGCATTCATCTTTTCCGGCTCCACGCGGGCGCCGTAGTAGTCCTTGAGCAGATCGTTGACGAAGTAGTCGCGCCCCTCGACCATGGGCGTGGGGCTGGAGGCCTTTCCGGGATAGCGCTGCCAGACGAGCACCTTGTCGACCTTCTGGCCGTCCTTTGCAGCCAGTTCCACGGCGGTGTCGGCCTTTTCCTTGTGGTCAATGAGGTTGCCGGAGCGATAGTAGGCGTCCATGGTGATAAGCACGTTGCTGCCGGAGTCGACGATGCGGTCGGCGCAGGCGCGCCCTGAAAAACCGCCAAAAACCTGTGAATGGATAACCCCCAGGCGGGCGCAGGCCAGCATGGTAATGGGCAGTTCAGTCACCATGGGCATGTGCAGCGTGACACGGTCGCCGCGTTTGAGTCCGCAGAAATCCCGCAGCAGGGCCGCCATCTCGTTCACGCGCACGTAAAGCTCCTGGTAGGTGACGTGCTCGATTTTTTCGTCTTCCGGTTCGGGGACGAAATGGATAGCGGTCTTGTTCTTGTTTTTGGCCAGGTGGCGATCGATGCAGTTGTAGCTGGCATTGATTTTGCCGCCGACGAACCATTTCCAGCAGGGGGCGTCACTGGTGTCCAGCGTAGTATGCCAGTACTCGTACCAGTCGAGCATGTCGGCGTATTCTTTGAAACAGTTGGGGAAATTGTCCAGGCTGAACCGCTCGTAAATGTCCGGATCGGTCATGTTGGCCTGGGCAATAAACTGTGGGGAAGGATATACGTATTCTTCCTCTGCCCAGTGAACGGCGATCTGCGCTTCAGAAGTTTCAACAACCTCTTTTTCTGCCATGGATTCTCTCCTTTTTATCCGTTTGGTTGAAGTGTTGCAGCGCTACTGAAAAGGTCTGGTTCAACCTCGATGGTTCAAATCATCGTTGAAAGCCCTGTCGATACCGCTTTCCCGTGTTTGCTTCTCCTGCCTCCTTTCCCGGTAGAAAACCATGGGCTACCGGTCCCACTTGGAAAGTTATGACCTGTCCGGGTGTACAGGCGCTTTGTCTGGCAGCTGCGGCCACCCTGTTTTCACAAGGCGGCCTCAGCCATTTTTAATCCCTCTGAGAAAGATGTCGAATGCCAGTTCAAGGGTTTGTTTCAGGTGGTCTTTATCCTTGTTGAACAGCTTCTTGCTCTCCTCCCACAACACGACACCGGAAAACAGCGACCAGACGATATCCGCCAGTGCGACGGGATGCTTGTCGATGAAAGTCCCATCCGCGATGCCTTCCTCGAAAATGCGGGAGATCATGCGCAGTGATGATCGGGACAACTGCTGGATTTCATTGGAGAGATCTTCCGAGAGATTGTGGAGCGTCTCACTGGACTGCAGGTGAAACATGTTGATCAGGATGAGGGGATCGAATTCGTAGACGTCAAAAAGGGCATTCCGGAGGGCGACGATACGCTTTTCCGGCGGCACCCCATGCTCGTTTACGACATGTTCGAGACGAATGTTGAGGTAATGCAGGATGCGCAGGGACAGCGAAGCGTACAGTTCGTCCTTGTTGATAAAATAAAGGTACAGCGTTCCGGGGCTCAGCTCGGCTTCCCGCGCAATGTCCTCCATGGTCGCCTTGCTGAAGCCCTTGGCGGAAAAAACCCGCTTGGCAGCCACTAGGATCTGCTGGCGTCGCCGCTCCTTTTCACGTTCCTTGCGCTCCTGAATACCCATAATATTAACGGATCCCTTTAATATTATGAACATCATTTATTTGATATAATTTATTACATTCCTTGCTCGGCCTTTGTCAAGAAAAATATTCCTCATTAATTTAAAATAATTTTTCACTTTGATATTGTCTAAAAGCCGAAAATGTGACAAAAAGTCAGCCGGACAGAAGGTGGTCTGCCGGAAACGGGGGTACATCGCGCCCGCGTTTTGGAGACTGGAGGATTCAGAAAAGCGGAGGAAAACGTGGATGGGATTTGATTTCAGTCAGATCGGCGGCTACCCGAAAACCGTCAAGTGGGCGATCGCGACCCTGATCGCCGGCTGGCTGCTGCACTTTCTGTTTCTGTACCGCTATTTCCCGGATCTGCTCAATTACCGGCAGCCGGTGGTGGGGGCGTTGATCTGCCTTTTCGTGGTCATGATCAAACGCTGGGCGCGCATGCTGTGTATTTTTTTCAACATCGGCGTCGCCGGCATCGACCTTTTTTTCGGTGTGCTGCTGTTCTCCAGCAGCAGGTCGGCCTTTGCCGGAGACGTGGCCTTCCTGCTCTCCACTTTTCTACCGGCGGCCGCCTTTGTCGCCTCCACCGTTTTTCTGCTGACCGGGGAGTGCGGGCACTTCTTCAAGACCTTCGAAGCGAATCGCCGGGAAGACGCATCCGAGTGAACATCCGGCGGGCCCGCCCGTCACCCTTTTTCAACAAGATCACGAAAGACGATGGTACGCTATGGAATATCCCCCTAAAAAAACGACCTGTCTCAAATGCGGAAATGAAGTTACTGTGGACCGCCATCGCATCTGGTGCACCAAGTGCGGCGATCCGGTCTACTATCACCGCAAGGACCAGAAGTGGTACCGCATCAACACGATTTACGTCTATGCGGCTTTCGTGGCGGTCATCCTGCTGGTGGCCTACTTTTTCATCGAGTTGGTCGCCAAGCCCTACCTGAACTGATCCCTGCCCGCCGTCCGCAGGCGCAGGCGTTGAGCCCCCTGGCAACGGCTCATTCGTCGTTAAGCTGACGCCTTTCCAGGATCTGCGCCATCACGGGGTGTTCGGCCAGCCTGCGCAGTCGGTCCGCCTGCCTGCGCAAGTCCACGATGCTGGAGAATCGGAGATCGAATCGATAGGTGCGCCCCTCGAACCCGGCCGGCGGAATCAGCACCAGGTCTCTTCCCAGATCCAGTGCACACACCTGCTCTTCGAACTGTTGCTGGGCACGGCTGAGGGCTGGCATGCGCCTCTTCCGTAGCGCAGCGCGCAGCACGGCCACCCTTCGGTTGGCGTCCTCATCGTGGGCGTTTACGACAGCTCGCAGTTCGGGGGTCTGCAACAGCGCCTGAATGCTCGTCCCTTCTCGAGCAGCAATCTCGCGGCACAGCTGAAGGATTTCGCGCTGCTTGTTGAGGCTGGGTTTGAGCGCAATGAAGATTTCGGCCAGGGCGGCGGCCTCCGCCGGAACGCATTTTCCCAGTGCGTCCACCATGGACAGCGATATGTCGCCGCGAGCGACAGCCTGCTGGATCGGAGGCGGCATTTCGCATAACTGGAGCAGTTTGCGGATGTAGGCCGATCCGGCGGGCAGCCCCAGTCTGCGGCCCGCCCGGCTCAGCGCATCGATTTGGGTGTAAAACGGTTGCAGCAGCCGGAAACAGCGCGCCCGTTCCAGTTCGTCGAGGGGCCGCTGCAATGCGTTGTCCGCCACCGCCAGCTCGGCGCAGCGGCGCGCAGAGATACCCGCTTCGGCCAGGCGCGCCGGTAGAGACGCCATCTGTAGTCGACGACAGGCCTCGATGCGGCGAAAACCGCAGATCACCGTGTATCCCTCATCGGCTTTGCGCAGCAGCGGCGCATGCATCAGACCCAGGTGGCGAATGGACGCCGCCAGTGCATCGATGTCTCTGCGCGTGCTGATTCGCAGGTCATCGGCATGCGTGTTGACGGCGCCGATGTCTACGCATATGCTGTCAGAGGTCATCCGTGCGGCCGGTGAGTCTGCGGTAGGCCTCTATGTATCGGCTGCGGGTGCCCTCGATGACGTCATCGGGCAATTTGGGAGCCGGTGGCTTCTTGTCCCAGCCGATACTGGTGAGATAGTCGCGCAGGAACTGTTTGTCAAAGCTCTGCTGGGGACCGCCGGGCGCGTATGCATCCTGCGGCCAGAAACGAGACGAATCTGGGGTAAGCACCTCGTCGATGAGCAGCAGCCGGTCTCCGACGAGCCCGAATTCGAACTTGGTGTCGGCAATGATAATGCCGCGGGCTTCGGCAATTTCGGCTCCTCTGCGGTAAATGGCCAGGCTCAGGTCGCGCACTTTCTCGGCCAGCGAGCGCCCCACCAGACGGCAAGCCTCGTCGAAGTCGATGTTCTCGTCATGGCTACCCAGCTCGGCCTTGGTGGACGGCGTGAAAATGGGCTCTGGCAGG
>Ga0256835_1001024_pt1 | contig 17785 bp, 15 predicted proteins | sample PIR30metaG_FD_185972 | JGI IMG/M metagenome (GOLD analysis project Ga0256835, IMG submission 185972) | Hydrothermal vent microbial communities from East Pacific Rise, Pacific Ocean - PIR-30 | ecosystem: Environmental > Aquatic > Marine > Hydrothermal vents | place: Pacific Ocean: East Pacific...
ACCAACCAATTTAACACGAAACTAATATGAACCTACGACCTACGCCAAAATATTAACTAGTCTGTAATACAATATTTAACAACAGATCCGCGGCATCCTCAGCTAGATCAGTTGAAGCCTCTAAATCCCTAACAACATGATCTAAAATGATTAGAGCGGCAGCAGATTGAAAAGCTTTTTCTATCTCAAAATATCCTTTTTTCAAATCAAGATATATCTTATCCATTTTATTTTCTAAATCACTAATCAAGCGGTCTTGATTTCTAACAAATTCAACATTATTCAAAGATTTAAGAGTCTTAACCATTTCATCAAATATCTGAGAAATAATTCCGCACGATTCTAAAATCATTTCCCCATATTTTTGTGGCAACGAATAATCAATTAATAAACTCATATTTTTTGCTGAACGCTTAGCAGCACCAGCACTTTTATCTAATAGCTCTACAAATCCCATGATCTCATCTTTTAGTTTAGGAGGAATCTCTGATAAGGCAAGTTCTTCAAAAATTTTTTCAGCAATATTATCAGCACTTTTTTCCTCGCTCTCTATCATTGCAACCGTTGTTTGAGCAGGACCAGCTTGGCGTTTTAACCATAAATCAGCAATTCGTTTGAGTGTTTCACCAACATTTAAACAGCGATAAGAATGTTGAATCATTAGATCAATAATTTCTTTACTTTTTTTCTCACCAAGATATGCAGTTAATTGTCTCATCGAGTAACACCATATAATGAGAATTTAAAAGATTTCACTATTCAAGGATCAGAGACAGAAGTTACTAGTAAGGAGAATAAGGGCATTAAATAAAAATAATTAACCATAAACAAAATTATTATTCTCCCTTTTAATACTTTAATCATTTTTTATTGACGAAAAATTTTAAAAGAAACCCAATATTCTTATTATTATTGACTTATTTTTCTTCATAATGCTTTTATTAGTATTCGTATTAATTTCTTTGTTCTGCTAAGTAGATTTCCAAGTAATTATATAACTTTTCTAAATTCTTATGTCCCCAGCCATAACCTTTGATTAAAATGGAATATTCTTTTAAGTATCGATTGGCCGTAGTTTGTTTTGGTTTTAAAGCTGCTAAAATACTTGCGCCCGTAGGTGTAACTAATTCTCCTTGGATCGGACCTATTTCCCAACATATCTTATGTGATATTAAAATTTCTCTTGTTGCAGGAGCAGGAACATCCATTGTACCATGTGAAAAAGTTATTTTACCGTCTCCAACGAATAATGGAGAAATATACGCATAGTTATTCGTTTTAAGCTTTTGTAAAAGATATACTGCTCCTAAAATATCAAATACAATATCTGCTGCTTCATGTAGATGCCCAATATCTGTATCATGGATGTGGGGGATTCCTTCTTTATGCTCTTCCAAATGTTTACTGTCAACCCATCCATTATTTGCTGGTTCTAGATCTACAGTAGATAGAACAGGTTTTATGTCGATTATAGGTGTCCCATCAATTAAGTCTAAGGTTTTTAAAATTATTATGTTATTTTTTATATCTATAATCTCAGCTTTACTGAGACCAATAGGGGTTGGTCTATGAGGGGATCTAGTAGCAAATACCCCCCTAGGATTTGCTTTTTCATCCCAAGGAGGAAAAACGATAGGATCATTTAAAGTTCTAGATTTATGTAAATAAGAAATGACCCATATTTTTTCAAATGATTGTAGATCTTTAAGACCTTCTTCAAGTTCTGGATCAATAACAATCTTAACTACTTTTTGCCTACTTTTATCATTTAATTGGGTCTGTAATGGAGGAGAGTCATATGGTGATTCTACATAACCAATTATTCTTATTTGTTCCCCTTTTAAATAATCTGGAAAAGAATAATTTTTTAGGGAGCGATAAATAGTTTTTTCTAACTGCTTTTCACTATGGAATGTTTTTCCCATTTTTTTATGGGCTTTTGTCTCAGCATTAATCAGTATTTCCAAAGCTCTTCGGGCAATTAATGCATACTCTTTATTAATCTCGAGATATTTTATGCCGGAATCAATTAAATGCCTTGCTTTTAAATAAGAAATTTGTTTTCCTTTATATTTGGTAGTAATCCTTTTTCCCCTGATATTTTTTTTATTAACTATTTCTTCGATATTCTCTACTTTGAATTCACCGTATGTTCTTAAAAATTCTTGAAGTAGCTCTAATTCTGGTTTAATACCTTTTTTTTCAATGATGTCTAATATTGCAGAAAAAAACATGTCTCCGGCTATACCTGTTCTTGGATTAATAATTAACGTTTTCATTCTATTTTATTCATGTCTTTTTTAGTTTAGAGGTTTATGTATTTGTATAAAAAAATAAGCGCACATTTTTTGTTGATATCTTTTTGACATATTTTGTTCTTTTATGTTTAGTAGAAGGGTGAATACTTTTATTTTCATAATTTGTTTTGTTTTTTGGTGCGAATAGAAGCAGTTCTTTTTGATCTTGATGGTACATTAATTGATAGTTCTCGTTGTATCCTAAAGTGCTTTAAACGTTCGTTTGAAGAATTAGGTCTTAATTACCCTGGTGATAACGTTATTAGTGAATTGATTGGTAGGAGTTTGGATGATATTCTTCAGATATTGAACATACCTATTGATAAAAGAGAACAATTCAAGAAAATATGTCGTAGTGTAACTCTGAATTGTAAAGATTTACGTTTGTTTCCTGGAATGAGAGATGTTTTAGATTTTTTAAAGTCTAAAGGGATCAAGATTGGTGTTGTTACTTCGAAATCAATGAGGGGAACTAAACATAGTTTTGAAGTGGTTGGACTTAGTTTTGAAGACTTTGACGTTGTTGTTACAGCTTCAGATACCAAGAAGCATAAACCACATCCCGAACCGATATTTTTAGCGTTAGACCGGTTAAAAATAAGTCCTGGTGACAATGTGGTTTTCGTGGGTGACAGTTTTAATGACGTTGAAGCCGCATGGAATGCAGGTGTTCTTCCCATATATGTAGATTGGGGTTTTGGTGATATATCTAAGATTTATGACTCTTTAGATATTCATGAAAAAAGAAATTTGGTCATTGTGTTGACTCCAGAAGAATTAAAGGAATTTTTTGATATAGTCATTTATTAATGGTTTTTCGTTGAATAATTTTTATTGGCTCTTCTAATTTTTGTGTTTTATCTTTTCCTCTTTTGTTTTCCATTTTATAGCGGTATATCCTACCTTTCCATTTAAATGGTTTGTTTGTAGCCCCAATATATAAACTCCATATAAGTATGCCTAAAAATACTGTTACGCCTAAGGGGAAAAATATTATGTAATATAATGGAACATCACTTTCCAGCATATTAGGAATGATCATTGCCATCAAAAATAACATGCCAAAAACTAACCACCTTGTGGGTTCGCTTGTCCATCCGTAGTTTAACCCAAAAATTGGAAACATAATAAATGGCATAACAATCCAAACAAAAAAACCTACTGCAGCCCCAATACCCAACAAAACATGGTTTCCTAATCCGTCATACACATTTTTACCAATCCCAAAAAATATTTCTTTTAATGAGGTATACATCCTTACTTTATAGATATGTGTTCCCTTAAAAACAGCATATTTTCCATATTTTTTTCCTAGTTTTGCAAGCCCCACGTCTTCAGATACTTTCGATTTTACTGCTTTATGGCCACCAATTTCAAAATAAAAGCTTGTTTTCATAAGTATGTATTGTCCTATTGCTAAAGTCAGTGGCCACTTTTTATGATTTGTTAGCCTACCGCCCATAACTGCGAACATTAAAAGATTAATGAATGGCATTATTACTCTTTCCCAAAAAGTTAGTAGCTCAAATTTTCCGAGAACACTTAGCATATCTAAGTTTTTAATATATAATTGATTTACAGTAGAAACTAATGACCAACTAGTATGTACGGTATCCGCATCAGTAAATAACAGTAGCTCTCCTTTTGCTTTTTGAGCAGCATTCCAACAAGCCCATGATTTTCCCATCCATTCTTCAGGTTTATGGGGTTCTTTTAAAAGTTTAGTAGGGATCCTTTTAATATTATTATTTTTAATGGTAATCTCAGCTTTTCTAATTGTTTTGTCGTTGGGACTTCCGTCTATGATTATTATTTCATATTTTGGATAATATATTGAAAAAAGGGAGTTAAGTATTCTTTCTATATTTCTCTCTTCGTTTCTAACTGGTAAAATAATAGAGACCATTGGGATTTTTTCTTTTGGTATTATTAATTCAGTAGTTTTAGGAATTTTTGGGTATAAAACAGCATCGATAATTATTAAAGTAGGTATAAGGACATATACTAATAACAACAATAGCTCCCTGTTTGAAAACCCGTTCTCAGGAGTGACTATATAAATACTTTGTATAGCAAATCCTTGAATTTTTGAACGAACAAATTTTTTCCAGATGAGTAATATTGCAATAAATGTTATTACGTATAGTCTTGATACTTGGAATCCTTCACTTGCTTCAAAAGTTGTTTTTGGATCTTTTAGTGCAAAAGCTGTATCATCTGGTAATGTATATTTTGTTATTCCAAAACGGTTTTTAAGCCACTGATAAATTACTCCCGCCACGTAAATATCAAAATTATGTGTAAAATGATAGTGCTCTGTAGGAATTAATTTTTCAGTTAGGTTAGGATAAAACTTCTTAATGTTATTAATAGCCTCTTCAGGCAATAATACGTCCTTTGGAAGTCTTAATAATAATGCAGGTTTCTTTATGGGTGGCCCTTTAGGTGGTTCTTCGAGATATAATATAGTCTTATTATAAATATCTAGAATCTTTTTTATTCCCATATGCTTCGCTAGCTTTACTGCTTCCAATCGTTGCATGGTGCCTTTCCATCCTAATAAAATATACATTAGAGGGCTAACGAGCACCATGGTTGTAAGAAGCAAAAATGCAACAAGAGGAGATCTCTCCATTATCCAATTCATGCCTTTGGCAGGGTAAAATTTTTCTCCTCCACCAATAAGAATTACGCCTCTTAGTTTTTCAGGTCTTTTTTCGTCAATATAATGTGTAATTAATGGCGCCCCCATTGAGTGCCCAGCTAAAAAGTAATCTTCTCCTTGACTTATTGTTTTGTTAATGGCGTTTTCAATTATCCTGTAGTGATCTTGAAGTGTTATGGCTTCTGAGAAATCAAGTTTAACAAAGTCATCTTTAAAGACATTTTCGTATTGATAAAAACTCCTAGTTGATGCGCCAAATCCCGGGGCAAAAATAAGCTTCATTCATTTTTGAGGTTTGGAACGTACTTTATAAAACTGATTTATTCTCTTTTGTAAAAAAGAGAGAAAAAAAGAACGTATTTTTAATCAAGTTTTTTGTTAATACTTATGCTAACAACGCTTTTGAATTGTTTTTTAAAGAACTCTCTAATTGCCTCTCTTTCGAAGGGTTCCGGTACTCTGTCTACAGAAAATTCTAATCCCTCGCCCTTTGTAGATGGTCTCAATTCTTCTAAATCAGGAAGGATATTTGTTTCGAAACGTTCTTCGATTTCTTGTTTATGTGTGTCATAGTCAAATGGATTTGTCATTATTAATTGTTGTTCTAATTCTTCCTTTGCTCCTTCCTTCCATGAACCAGAAAATACACGAATAACATAACCATGTTGTTGTTTTACTTCTTTTTGTAAATGGGCGACTGATAGGACCATTTTTTATTCCATCTCCGTTTTTTAGAAGTTTCCACCTACGCCAAATCCTGGGGGGTCAGCTAGTACGGCATTTACTATTACTCCGAGGAGTAAGGTTGATAAAATACTCGCAATAGCGATTAGTTTTGTCTTACTGATACCTAACATATTTCCTCGTTAATAGTGTGATCGAATTCAACCGAAGAAAAGGCGATATTTTCAAATGGTGGTATATTTTTTCTAGAAGTGATTTAATTAAGGAGTGAATAATATATATATAGAACTTCAATCGATGAAAAAGGAGTTACTCGAGTGGTTTTATGGTAAGTCGCGCGGTTGACCTAGATAATCTACGTGAGAAGATCCTCATCGGAGTCGAAGAAAGTCTCCAACCTATATTGCTGAGACTGATCGATTATTACGAAGAGGAGATACAGAAAGAAGAACCCGATCTACCGATCGGTGATAACGAAGCAAGGAGCCTTTTCGGTGAAGCACGTTTTGATGCCAAAAAAGGAATCGTGAATGTTGCTAAGATCACAGTTGATGCTTTTAACGAAGACCCCAGAGAATTTCTAAAAATACTTGATCAAAACTTAGATGCACTGATACCCCATAACCTAATGCTTTCATTTGACCAGTACGTGGACATCTGTGCTCTATTCATGACGAACTCAAACCTCCACTTAAGCAAAAGTGAGAAGTTCGCACTCAAATTTGTGTTTGATTATCCAGAATATTCTACTAAAGAAGCAATAATTATTAGTCTGGAGTCATTAAAAGGGAGGATTGACAAGGAGCTAAATCTTTACACCCTTGTAAACGCTATTTCTACAGCCCGTAAAAAGTTCGATTTTAATATTTTAGCACGTACAGACTATTATCGTTTTGGTCTTTCACTGTTTCATACTATTATGTGGCTTGATTATGATGCTAATACAGAGATCTCTATAAAACATCCCTATATGAGAAACTTAGTTAATATAGCAGACTTTCCACAGATGTATAGGGCCGTTAATGCAGGGATTTATGTTCCTGAAGGGAAAGAAAAGAAACTAGCAGATTCAATTAAGTCCCACGAACTGGTCAAGAAGGCATATTTTTTCAAGATAGACCATGAGTACAGAGTAGCGAATCCGTTCTGGTTCGAAAAGAAAAACGGATTCTGGAATGTTCAAGAAGAAACTATTTATTCATTGCTAACAGCTCTTCCAAAAGAGTTTGACGAACAACTTATTGACTACGAACCAAGGGTGCCTTTGTACTTATGGAGAGATCCCAACGTTAAATTCCCAGATCGGGGAACAAGATTATTTGATCCCCTAAATATTGAATTATTTGAGTTCATTGATGGGATCAATCCTTCTACTGAATCAAGAAAAAGAATTTTCAGGCCCACCCCCTGGAGCGTATATAGTTATCTCAAACAAAAAGTCTCGAGAAGAGCGGTAGATAAGTATTGGCGTATCCTGTTTAGAAGAAAACTATTAATGTGGTTTGCAGCGCCGCAAGTAATTTACCCTAATATCCTGGTAATGTGGATCAAAGATCCCTCTGAAGTTACAAAGCTTTCACTAAAGCTAATTCTTGAATACTTACCAAAATCTTACATGGCTATCGGTAAAGACCTATATAACGAGAAAATTGAGCATCTATATTTAGAAATAGAAATGCCTTATCATACAAGAATGCCCTGGATCTTAAAACGGCACTTAGAACGTTATTCGCCAGAAAGCTTAGCAATTATTGGCGAGGCAGAAATTCCACCGATTTCTATGTTCAGAATGGCTCCTAAATGGGACATGGATAATGAACATTGGAAATGGGATAAGGAATGGAACAAGATCGAAATAAATACTAAATAAAAAATAAAATTTGCAACACTTTTCTTGCTTATTTGTTTCGTTTTTTAATTTTTTTTCTCTTTAGTTTTATTTTTTTTCTACCATGAAGATCTTTTTTATGGCCTAAATTTTTATTTAAGAAACCTTATTTTTTGATTGATGGATTTGAAAAAAGATTCTAATAAAGCAGAAGAACTTCGCATGAAAAAGGAAAGAAAACTTTTGGAGCTTCGTCTTCAAGGAGAAGAAGTTATTGATATATTTGAGATTCCTCGTTATCAGTTTTGGCCGTACATTATTGCTGCTGTAATTACAATCACAATTCTTTTATTAGCAATTCCAGCAGGTCTTCGTTTTTATGAAAAAGTAGGTAACCGAGCTAGACCTGAAGTTTATCAATTCATGTTATTTATATTGTTAATGGCCATTGGAATTATTTGGGCAATCGCATTTTTCGTAGCTTCTAAAATAAAACAAACCTTTATTCTCACTAACAAACGGTTGGTTCTTACTACTGAGACGTTGTTATTATCAGGTCTTGTTAAACATAGTCTAAGAAAAGAAGCTAAAGTGAAAGATTTAACTCATGTTTCTAGTAAAAAATTTACTTATCCTCACCCAATACTTCTAATTTTGGGCGTTATGGGGTTTTTTATATCAATGATGTTAGAAATTTATCGAAGATTAGGATTATTAGAAAGTGATATTACTTTTTATCTATTTATGGCGTTGTCAGTACTAGGGGGAATGGTGTTAATTGTCTTAAGCATTACAGGTTATAAAGTGGTTACCTACGTCTTTGAGTTAAGATTTGGGAAATCCCATGGGCCAGATAGCTTTATGGGGATTAGCTTCAATAGTGTTCCAATAATTTGGTCAATCAAAGGCAGTAACAAAAATGCTGAAAAATTGTTTGAAAAGGGTTCTGTTTTAATTTGGCGACTATCAAGACAAGAAACTTAGATTTTACCTAAAATCTAATAGGATTTCTTTTTTTGGATAAACGAAGAAATAACTAAAAAGAAATAAAACATTTTGAGAGTGAACTACCCCTTGCTTTGGCAAGGGGCTTCCTGCTTCATCAAGAAAACTTGCCCCAAAACCACTTCCTTTATTTATTATAAAAAATGGTCGGGAGCAGATTTTATGTGTCTCTCACAGGGGTTACAAGAGGGACTGTTCCAGTTCTGTATCAATAATACTACAAAATGCTATTAGTATCGGTATTTTTATAATCCTTAATTCTCCACCTCACTTTTCAGAAAGGAATAGAACCTTCTGCTGATGGATTTAAAACATTTTTTAACTTAAAGTCTCGTTTTTTACGAGATTATTATCTATTAAAAAATGTCTGAAGATTATTTTTTTCTGCGGCAAAAGGGAGTATATCAATACCTTTTGCTCAAAATAAGATAAAGGTGTTAAAATGAAAAAGGCAAAAATAACGTTAGTTGGTCTTTTACTAGCAACATTAATGATTGTTAGTATAATGCCTCTAAGTAATGCTGTCTATGTACCAATAAACTTAACCGTAACAGTAACCAAAGGAATTGCTATGGCTGACGGACATGATCAAGGCATTATTGATGTAACCGTAACAGGTGCGAGATACGTAGTTGTAACAACAGACGAGGGAAAGAGCCAGACGGGGAATTATTTCCAGACAACACAACGATACTATCTTACATTCTCAGAAAACAAATTAAGAAGAGCCCAAATAAAAGTTGAGGCCTATGGTACTGGAACATATGCAGTAAAATACGTATATATTCGTATCCAGTTTAATGTTACCGCAACAAATCAAGAGACATGGTTTGACAGGGCCCATGACTATGCCCGTAGCCATTCTAGCTCTAACACATTACAGGACAAAATCGCTTTGTGGGATAGTGGATGGGAATTCGTTAAGTTTACACATGTTAAAGATCCTGATGCATACAGTCTGAGTGGGCTTACGCCTTCTCAAGCAATTTATGCATTACATATCTGGGCAAAGGACTATTTTTCATATTTCTGGACAAGCAGTGATGTAAGTAGAACCGCAATAGAAGTCAATCAGAACTTCGTTAATTTTAATGGAGATGTCCATAACAAAGACAATTACAACATAACAAAGCAAGACTGTACAAGTATGGCTGCATTTCTGTCTGGTGTTGCCACTGCTTTTGGACTTCCCTCAAGAATGATAAGTGATGAAGTCGCTAGTAGATATTATCAGCATATGTTCGTGGAAATTTATGGATACAGTGTGAATAACAATAATGGTTGGTTCTTAATTGATCCTGCTGGTGGTTCTTCAACTTCTTCTTATCTTTCTAGCTTTGACAGTGTCTCAACTATCAGAAATGCATATTCAGAATCTAAACTTGTTTTAGGGCAAGTAAAATATATTGCAACAAGATTTCATTTTATCTGGGGAATGACAAGCAGTGGATGGGGAGAACAAATAACAGGAACAAGCAGAATGACCTACTGGGTAGGATATGCATCACCTCCATATAAAGCAATATACAACCCCAATCCATGGGGAATTACACTTTCCTAATAATAAAAATAAAATAAAATAAAAATCTTTGATACCTTCTATCTTCTTTTTTAAATGTTTTGTCAAAAAATTTTCAATTTTTTTAGCTTTTAGAAAAAATTAGTTATATAATGGTGGCGGGAGGGGGATTTGAACCCCCGTGGCCGATACAGCCAGCGGATCTCGAGTCCGCCTCCATGCCGGGCTAGGAGACCCCGCCATATTCTCAACAACACATTGAGTAATTCATGATAAAAAATTAGCGTTAATACTATATGGGATAAATAAGCAAAAGACATCATTGAGAAAAAATGTATTGATTTACCCTAAATAAACCACGTAAAGTATTATTGACAGGAAGCACTCACTTTTTATCTTATCCCACTAATTACTCTCTATCAAATTATTTATCGGTGAAACTATCTATTTATTGATATTTTTCTGAAATTGAAAAAATAAAAAATAAAAAAGTTGGCCCATTCCTTTCTCACTTAACTTCTTTAAGCGTAACTCCTGCTTCAATAGCCTTAAAGTTTTGTTCTTTTCCTTTTGGGAATCTTTCCTCATAAAGTTTCTTGATGGTCTCTATTTTTGGAAATCCTAAATATCTATTAATTAATCCAAGCATAACAGGACCTGCATAAATTATATTTCCAATTTCTTCTCCTTTGTCTACAAAAGGATAACGATGCAATTCTTTATGTGGTGGAAGTTCATCCATGTTTATTTTAATTCTCGAATCAACTAGTAATATTGTATTTTCCCCAATTTTTTTCTTATATTTATCAAATCCTACTTGGGAAAGTGCAATTAAATAGTCAGGGTAATCAATTACAAAATCATAAATTTCCTCGTCTGAGATAATTATATCTGCTTTTGAGGCACCCCCTCTGGACTGTGAACCATATGCTTGAGTCTGTATTGCATTGTATCCCTCAATAACGGCACTACTAGCTAAAATGATTCCGGCGGTTATTATTCCTTGGCCGCCAAACCCTACAATTCTCACACTTTTCTGCATGATTATTCCTCCTCTGTTTTGACTTTTTTAATACTCATCAATTGTTCATAGAATGTAGGTCTTTGCTCTTCTTTAAAAACACCAATAGGTATTTTATTAGGATCTGTCCTTGAGGTGATTTCTTTTAATTGCTTTACCATACTAGGTGGATCTTTGGGAGGGTTTCTGCGGCCATAGTATGTTGGGCAAGTGGTTTTTACTTCAATGAAACTAAAACCTTTATGCGTTATTGCTTGTTCAATCAGCTTCTGGATGTGCCTTGGATGAGCAACAGTCGTTCTGGCGACAAAACTCCCATTAGCACCTTCAACAAGTTTAGCCAAGTCAAAAGGATGTTCAGGATTTCCACCTGGGGTTGTCGTGGTAATTGCTTTATATGGAGTAGTTGGTGCTGTTTGACCAGAAGTCATTCCATATACTTGATTGTTGACTAAAATAACAGTCATATCTATGTTTCTTCTAGCAGCATGAATAAGATGGTTACCACCGATCGCAGCTCCGTCACCATCACCTGTTAGCACAAGAACGTTAAGTTTAGGATTAGCAAGCTTTACACCTGTAGCAAAAGCAATTGCTCTTCCATGAGTTGTATGTAAAGTGTCTGCTTTTAAGTAGGGGCTAGTAATCCATCCAGAACAACCAATTCCGCTGACGGCAACAAGGTTTTTCATGTTAAGCTGTCCGTTTTCTACTAGCCGGTCGAGAGCACGAACTAAAGCATTTAGTATAATCCCATTTCCACACCCAGGACAAAAAGCAGTAGGGATATAACGCAAATATTTTTCACGATAATATTCATTATTTTTCTCAATTTTCTTTTTGACCATTTTAATCCGCCTTCTTTAACTCACTGTGAACTTTCTGGATAATCTCTTTGCTTGTATGTACTACTCCACCAATTTTACCGACCAATACAGATTTTACACCGTACTTGTTACCGACTCTCTCAATTTCTCGGACAAGTTTTCCTTGATTCATTTCAACGACAAATGCATGCGTCTTTCCTTCTAAAAAGCTACCAATTACTTTGTCATTAAATGGCCAAAGTGTGCGTAATCTCAAAAAGTCAGTTTTGATTCCTTCTTCCCTTAGTTTGCGTACTGCGTGATACGTAGGTCTTGCTGCGGCACCAAAACTTATCAAGATTATTTCTGCATCACCTCTAGGATCTAATTCTGAGTGATAATCCGTCAATTGATCGATTCTTGTCTGAACTTTTTTCTTCATTCGCTCTAAGTTTTTACGGTGCAATTCAGGATCAGCATTTCTAAATCCATTAGAGTCATGACTAGAACCAGTTATTAATAGGTTATGGCCCTCTCCGAATAATGGCATTGGTGGGATATAGTCCTCATCCGGTTGAAAAGGAGGATAAGGAACTGTTTTTGGTCTACGACGATTAACTATTTTAATTTCCTCGGGATCTGGTAAGACCATATTCTCTCTCATGTGGCCAATTTCACCATCCGCAAGCAAGATTACGGGATGTCTTAGTTCTTCTGAAGTGTTAAAACTCTTAATCGCAAGATCGAACATTTCTTGGACAGACCATGGTGAAAATACTATTGCTTCATAGTCCCCATGAGCACCAAATCTTGCTTGATAAAATTCTTGTTGTCCTGGGAGAGTAGCCTGGCCTGTTGAAGGACCAGAACGCTGAAGGACAGCTATAACTAATGGTGTCTCTGTCATATATGCATATGAAAGGTTTTCTTGCATTAATGAAAAACCAGGCCCACTAGTAGCAGTCATCGTTTTAGCGCCAGCCCACGAAGCCCCAATTAAAGCAGCAATAGAAGCAATTTCATCTTCCATTTGGATATATACACGGTCAGGATAATTAAGGAACTCGAGAGATATCTGTTCTAATACTTCTGATGCGGGAGTAATAGGATATCCCGTAACAAAATTACATCCCGCTGCAATGGCTCCCTTAGCCAATGCATGATTTCCTAGTAAAAATACCTTTTTCCCGCTCATTCTTTATACACCGTTATCGCTAAGTCTGGACAAATAACCTCACATTGCCTGCACAAAGTACACTTATCAGGATCGGTGACCCTTGGAATAACACCTCCGTGCAGAGATGGAGTCTCAGAAGGTTCTAAGATATGCACCGGGCAGACGCTAATGCATAAGTGACAAGAACTGCCCTTACAAAGCGTTTCGTCGATAACAATCCTCGTCATAAAGGTCAATAAAAAATTTTTAATCACACTAACTTATATTCTCGCATAAAGACACGGAAAAAAACGAACAATAAACACAAATAATTTCCTAAAAAACCAAAAAAAAGCCAAAACAACAGTTTAAATCAACTTTAACTCTGTCGGTAAGAAGTTTACTTCCGAAAGGTAGTATATAGGGGGCGATAACCTTATATTGTTGCGTTATATTAGAACGTATTGAAACTGAGCTAGAACAGTCCATAGTTCCTGTGGAAAGAAAAAATCATTAAAACCTCCTCCAGACCATTTTTATAATAAATAAAGGAAGTGGTTTTGGGGCAAGTTTTCTTGATGAAGCAGGAAGCCCCTTGCCTAAAAAAGGGGCAGTTCATATAATCAAATTTATAGGAAAGAACAATGGAAAAACAAAATGTCGCACCCACTACTTGCCTAAACAAAGAAAAAACAACACAAAAAGAAATAAATAATCGAATAGTGGAGTACATTGAAAAAGGAGAAAAAGACAAACCCTCCTTGATTTTACTTCCAGGAACTGCTGGAGACGCCAGAATTTTCTGCAAAATAATTAAACCATTATCCAAAAATTTTCATGTTTATTCTTTTTCCCATATTCATGTAAAAGGAGTAAAAAATGTAGTAGAAACATGGAACTATATTCTACATAGTTTAAAAATAAATATTCCTTTTTCAATGTTAGGTACCTCTGTAGGAGGTAGAATAATCCAGTACTATGCTGAAAGATATCCACAAGATGTTAATAAAATAATTTTAGCTAATACTTACAGTGATAACAAGGAAATTATCAGCAAAAACAAGGGCTCTATTTTTTTAGTTAACTTCATCCCATTATCTATAATAAAGAAAATACTACTAAAAGGAACTGCAGAGTCATTCAAAAATCATCCTGAATATGATGAAATAATTACCTATTTCAAAAACAATTTAGAAAAAGAAACACGTAAAAAACTGTTAATAAGATTACGCTGGAATTTTGAAAAACTTCCATTGCCAAAAATATCCCAAAATATCAGCAAATTAATAATAATCAGCAATGACGATCCACTAATTCCTTCTAAAACCAGAGAAAAATTATTAAAACAATACCCCGAAGCAAAGGTAAAAAAATTTAAGAGCGGGGGACATTTTCTATATCTCACTAAAGCAGAAGAATATTTTATGTCTGTGAAAAATTTCTTATTGGAAAAATAACATATCAGCAAAAATAAAACTCGTTATACTAAAAAAAGAACCAGAATGATTACTATTGATGGTTCTTATGGTGAAGGTGGTGGGTCAATAATAAGATTGGCATTACCACTTTCTTATCATACAAAAAAGCCAGTAACTATTTTTAACATTAGAGCAAAAAGAAGAAACCCAGGTCTCCAAACTCAACATTTAATTGGTATCCGACTATTTCATCAGTTAGTAGGTGGAAAATTAGAAGGAGACAAAAAAAGATCAACAAAAATTGTTTATTACCCCCCAGAAGATAAAAAACCATTAAACACTGATCTTAGAACAAAAATAGAAACTGCGGGGAATATAGGCTTAGTGATCCAGATCTTACAGAATACTTGCTTCTCTTTAAAACAAGATTTCAACGTGAGTATCACAGGAGGTGCGACTCATGGAAAATGGGCACCAACCATGGAATATCTCCAAGAAGTAACATTTCCCTTCTTAGAGCACTTGGGAGTTAAAATTAAAGCAAAAATTGAGAAGTATGGTTTTTATCCCAAAGGAGGTGCAAAAGTATTCATTGAATTTAAACCAGTCTTGAAGAAAAATAGCGTATTAGAATTATTAGACGAAAACTTAGAAATAAAGAAAGTTAATATTATAAGTATTGAGTCTTTGTCTCTTGCTCAACATAGAGTAGCAGAAAGACAACTAAAAGCTGCAGAAAAAATACTTTCTTCAAAAGGGATTGAAATTTCAAAAACAGAAAGTATGTCTGTAAAAACTCTTAGTCCTGGTTCTTCTATATTAGTATACTCTGTTATTCCTGGTTCATATTTCATTGGAACAGATAATTTAGGTGAAAAAGGAGTTAGAGCAGAAACCATTGGTGAAAAACCAGCTAAGCATTTTTTAGAATTAGTTGATTGGAAAGTGACCATTGACGAGTACTTGTCTGATCAAATTATTCTTCCAGCAGTTTTTTCAGGTACCAAAGTTAAAGTTAGAGTGCCAGTGTTTACTAAACACGCCCAGACGAACGCATGGCTAATTGAAAAATTCTTGCCTAATACTTTAATACGATTTGAAAAGGAAGACAATGGGGGATTATTAATAATTAACTAGTTACTACTATATTAGCTATCAGGAATTTTGTATGTTGTTGTACTTATTTTGATAGGTATTTAAGACCATTAATAGCTTTAGAGTATTTTATGCGGAAAAAGTATATAGCTTATCAGTCTAAAAATACGAAAGAGGGCGTTATATGCTGACTGTAAGACAAATACTGTTCGGGTTATTCTTATTATTCGTTATTTACGTCAACATTGACGGTTTAATCCGCATGCTAAGGAATTATTCTATAGGACGGCCAAGCGAAAGACTTAAAGATAGACCTTTAAAGCGGTTATGGTCTGTCTTTGTTTATGCTTTTGGTCAAAGAAAAATGTTTAAAGAACCATCAACATCACTTCACATATTCATTATTTATGGATTTATTATATTGTTAATCCCAAGTATTCAAACATATATCCGTGCTTTCTGGCCTCAATTTACTTTAGAGTGGATCTTTGGAAAGTTTTATGGTCCTTATATTCGTGTAGCGGACTCAATAGGGGTAATTATTTTAATTATTGTAGCACTATCCCTATATCGAAGATATGTTTTAAAGCAGGTACGTTACATTGGGACAAAAGAATTACATCGAGATATGGACTATATCCTGCTAGCAATAACTGCACATGTGGTGTTTTCATGGGGAGTGCACTCAATGGAAATCTATGAGGGGCAATTTCCCGGAGCGCAATACGCTACGATTTCTGCAAAAATTGCACCTATATGGGGGCATTTAACCCATACACAATTCATAATCACTTATGAAATAATTTGGTGGTTACACGCATTCAGCGTCCTCTTAACAATGGTATACATCATGGGATCAAACGCATACATAAACAAACTAAAAATATTTCCTAGTAAACATTTTCACGTCATTGCTGCCTTCCTAAGTATTTATTTCAGGAACTTAGATCCAATGGGAAGAATACCACCACTTAACTTTGAAGATGAAGAAGCAGAACAATTTGGTATTGGAAAAGTCGAAGACTTCACTGTCGTTGATCTAATACAGACTACAGCATGCACTGGTTGCGGGATGTGTCAAGCAAATTGCCCCGCGTTTCTCAATGATCAACCATTGTCTCCTAAAGAATTAATCTTGGATATAAGAGAACACTTCTTAAAAAAAGCACCAGTTGTTTTAAAGCAAAGAAAAGGTAAAAAACTAAATGACTATGAAAAGCAAATCTTAGAAGAGAAACTTATTGGAGATGTTGTTAAACCAGAATCATTATGGGCATGTTTGACATGTGGTGCATGCATGGAAGCGTGTCCAGTCATGATAGAACATGTCCCTAAAATCATTGGAATGCGTCAAGATCTCGTAATGATGGAAGGGGAATTCCCAGAGGGAGTGGATAAAATATTCAGAAACTTAGAAGTAAATGGTAACCCATGGGGAATTGGAAAACATCTTAGAGGTGACTGGGTCAAAGAGGTTGCTGATGAGATCAATGTTCCCTACATTGAAGATAAACCAGAAGCCGAATATTTATTTTGGGTAGGTTGCTTTGGATCATTTGATGATAGAACTAAAAAAGTAACAAAATCTTTAGCTAAAATATTAAATAAAGCAGGTGTAAGTTTTGCAATTCTTGGAAAAGAAGAAAAATGCACAGGAGATCCTGCAAGAAGACTTGGAAACGAGTACTTAGCGCAAATGCTTATCATGGAAAATGTTGAAACATTAAATTCTCATAATATAAAGAAAATTTTGACTTTCTGTCCACATTGTTATAATACATTCAAAAATGAATATCCCGATTTTGGTGGTAAATATGAAGTAATTCATGCAGTAGAATTATTAAATGACTTGCTTAAACAGGGAAAAATACGAGTAAAACAAGAAGTCATGCAAAAAATAACTTATCATGACTCTTGTTATTTAGGTAGATATAACAAAATATTTGACGCTCCTAGAGAGATAATAAAGCAAATTCATGTCACTGAATTCAAAGAGATGGAGAAAAACAAAGAGAAAGCAATGTGTTGTGGAGCTGGCGGCGGAAGAATGTGGTGGGATTCTAAAGAAGGAACACCGATCAACAAAACTAGGGTTGAAATGGCCGTTAAAACCGGTGCAGACACAATCGCTGTTTCCTGTCCCTTCTGTATGGTAATGTTAGAAGATGGAGTAATAAAAGCAGATGTTAATGATAAAGTACAAGTTCAAGACATAATAGAAATAATCGCTGCAAATCTCGAGAAATAGTACTATCCTCCATATTTATCCTCCAAATGTTTTAATCCCCTCC
>Ga0256835_1001025_pt1 | contig 17782 bp, 16 predicted proteins | sample PIR30metaG_FD_185972 | JGI IMG/M metagenome (GOLD analysis project Ga0256835, IMG submission 185972) | Hydrothermal vent microbial communities from East Pacific Rise, Pacific Ocean - PIR-30 | ecosystem: Environmental > Aquatic > Marine > Hydrothermal vents | place: Pacific Ocean: East Pacific...
ATGCCCGTCAAGCCCGGGTTTTGCAACACAAACTCTAATAATCTTTTTATTATCCATCTTTAACCTCTCAAAAAAGCAGGCAATATTATAGTGAAGTTAATACGATTTGTCAATATTATAACAATTATAAAAGTTGTTACGGTTATAATCATAAAAAAGATATCAATTGCACCTTTGCTTATACCTTAAATCATAAGATTGATTTTACGAGAACATTTTATGGCTTAGTTATAATAAAACAATAAAAATAGAAGCAGCTTGTCCCGCATCTATTAGTAAATCCGGCAAATTTAACCAGAGAAAATTATTACTATAAAAAGAAAAATGATTCTTTTCCTTCTGTCTTTTTCAAACACTCTTGATATTACTTCATCTCGAATATCCTGAATTTTCAGGACAAGAACAATGTTTTTGTTAATTTATTGACATTTTGACTTAACTGTGTTAAATTTTTACCCCTTTGGAGGAAGATATGGATAGAAAATTATTGGAACTTGCAAATCTTAAAGAGGAAGCGCGATTGGGCGGTGGCGAAAAAAGAATAGAAAAACAACATCAAAAGGGGAAATATACGGCAAGGGAGAGAATTCTTAAAATTCTTGATGAGGGGAGTTTCGAGGAATTCGATATGCTGAGAAAACACAGATGCACTGATTTTGATATGGAAAAAAACAGACCCTTAACTGATGGTGTTATAACAGGCTACGGCACGATAAACGGAAGACTTGTTTTCATATTTTCTCAGGATTTTACGATTTTCGGCGGTTCTCTTTCCAAAACTTATGCCGAGAAAATAGTTAAAATTATGGATATGGCTGCAAAAGCCGGAGCTCCGATTATAGGACTAAATGATTCCGGCGGGGCAAGAATTCAGGAGGGAGTTGATTCTCTTGCCGGATATGCTGATGTATTCCTGAAGAATGTTCTTTATTCGGGAGTTATTCCTCAAATCTCCCTTATACTCGGCCCTTGTGCGGGAGGAGCAGTTTATTCTCCCGCAATAACAGATTTTGTAATGATGGTTGAGAATAGTTCATATATGTTTTTAACGGGACCCGGAGTGGTAAAGCAGGTTACACATGAAGATGTTTCAACCGAGCAGCTCGGAGGAGCCTCTATCCATTCAACAAAAAGCGGAGTGTCTCATTTTGCATATAAAAGCGAAGATGAAGCTTTTGAAGGTTTGAAAAAGCTGTTATCATACCTCCCCCAAAATAATGCAAGTTCCCCGATTGTTATGGAATGCACTGATCCCGTAGATAGAATCGATGAGAGTCTTAATTCCATTATCCCCTCCGATCACAGCAAAGCTTATGATATGAAAGAGGTTATAAAATTAATCGTGGATAATAATGATTTTTTTGAAATCCAAAGTTCTTTTGCCCCTAATATATTGGTGGGATTCGCAAGGCTGAATGGCAACAGTGTGGGAATTGTGGCAAATCAACCAAAAGTTATGGCGGGTGTTCTTGATAATAATGCTTCCGTAAAAGCCGCCCGTTTTGTCAGATTTTGCGATGCTTTCAATATCCCGTTGGTTGTTTTTGAGGATGTTCCAGGATTTATGCCGGGCACGAATCAAGAATATAACGGAATTATAAGAAACGGAGCAAAACTCCTTTTCGCTTTTGCAGAAGCAACCGTTCCGAAAGTAACGGTTGTTACAAGGAAGGCATACGGAGGAGCATACTGCGTTATGAATTCAAAACATATAAGAGGCGATGTAAACTATGCTTGGCCATCCGCTGAAATTGCAGTGATGGGTGCCGAGGGAGCTGTTCAGGTTCTTTATAGAAAAGAGATTAAAGACTCGGACAATCAAGAGGAGAAAGTTACCGAATTAAAAGATAAATATAATGAACTCTTTGCAAATCCATATAATGCCGCTGAAAAAGGTTATATTGATGATGTTATCGAACCTGCAAACACGAGGGTTAAACTTATAAAAGCATTTGCGATGCTTTCTTCAAAAAGAGATTCAAACCCTCCGAAAAAGCATAGTAATATCCCTCTATAAAGGAGAAATCTTGAGTATAAAAGATGCTTTGACTATATCAATTATCGGAATATCAATTGTTTTTATCGGTTTGATTTTAACAAGCCTATTGATATATTCTTTCTCAATTATAAGGAAAATCGGAGAAAATAATAAAAAATCGCAAATTAATAAAAAAACGAGCAAAAATATTCAAATCAACGAGAAAGAGATATCGCCTGAAATACTTGCGGTTATATCAGCCATTGTTGAAATAGAGACAAGATTGCAACTCTCTTTAAGGGGAACAAAATGGACTTTTGATAAAGATTTTCCGAGAGGATGGTCTGAAGAGGGGAAAATGATAATAAATCCTTTTGAGGGAGGAAAAATAAAATGAGAGAATATCTGTTGAGTATAGGTGATAAAGATTATAAAGCCAAGGTTAAAGAGATAAATTCTCAAGAGGCTGTTGTAATCATAAATGATATTGAATACAGGGTAAAATTAAAACAATTGGGGCGAAAACAACAGGCTCCCGCAAAAAGAACAATAGAAAACAAAGCCGCTTCAACCCCTACAACAGCAACACAAGTGAAAACAACTCATGAAAGTGCCAATACAATAACCTCCCCTCTACCCGGTTTAATTCTCGAGATATCGGTTAAGGAGGGGGAAAGTGTAAAAGCGGGACAAACGGTTTTAGTGATGGAATCAATGAAGATGGAAAATCAGATTCAAGCTCCATATGACGGAGTTGTGAAAAAGATTCTTGTTAAAAACGGTGATAGTGTTATTGAGGGTGAAAATCTTCTTGAAATTTCAAGACCATTTATGACAACTTTATAAAGGGATAAGATGAAGATAAAAAACATAATACTATTAATAATTTTCATACTTGTTTCAGCTCACTTATTCGCTTCGGTAAAATTTAATATAATTGAGAAAAACAGTGAATACAGATATATTAAAATATTTAAAGGAACCGATAGTGGTATTAAGAAAGGGATAAAAGGGGAAGTATATAATGAAAAAGAGCTGCAAATAGGGGTTCTTAAAGTTATTTCAACCGATGAATTTGAAAGTATTGCAGAATTGACTCTTAAGAAAAATGAAAAACTTTCCAATATTAAATTCATATCGATAAAATCTTTAAATCTTGAGAGAATAGTATTTAAACTTGAAAATTCCTCCTCCTATCTGATTATTGACAAAGGGATAAAAGAGAATATTAAAAAAGGGATGAAGGGGAGTTTGTATTCCAAAGGTAAATTTGCGGGACTTTTCAAAGTTATAAGTTGTTATGATCATAAAAGTATAATACAAGCTACCAATCTTAATATAGGTTATGATTATATTGATATTGACTCGGGAAAAACAAAAGATTATCTCGCAAGGGTTATCGAAAGCTCGGGTATTGTAAATCTGTCCTATAAAAATGTAATAATGATTTTAATAGGAGTTCTTTTTATCTATCTCGGAGTAGCAAAAGATTATGAGCCTCTGCTTCTTGTTCCCATAGGGTTTGGTATTATTTTGGGTAATATCCCGTTACCTTTACAGATTTTTAATGCTATCTCCATCTATATGATAGATCCGGTTACTCACCAGTATGCTTTTAATACCACAACTAACAGTGTTATGGGAATCATTTATTTCGGAGTCAGGAGCGGACTTTTTCCCCCGTTGATCTTCTTGGGCATAGGAGCTATGACGGATTTCACGGCTCTTTTGTCAAGTCCTAAGAGTGTTTTATTGGGAGCGGCAGCTCAGATCGGTATATTTGCAACTTTTCTCGGGGCACTCGCGATGAAATTTTCTCCCGCAAATGCAGCTTCCATAGGTATTATCGGAGGAGCTGACGGGCCTACGGCTATTTTCCTTTCTTCAAGATTATCCCCCTCCCTTGTAGGACCCATAGCTATTGCCGCTTATTCATATATGGCCATGGTTCCGATAATTCAACCTCCCATAATGAGATTATTGACCACTAAAAAAGAGAGATTGATTAGAATGAAACCGGGGAGGAAAGTTTCCAAACTCGAAAAAATCGGTTTTCCGATATCAGCATTTATTATAACAACGCTTATAGCTCCCGGAGCCATCCCATTGCTCGGAATGCTTTTTTTCGGAAATCTTTTAAAAGAATCGGGAGTTACGACAAGGCTTGCCAAAACAGCAGCCAATGCTTTGATAGATATATGCACAATCCTTTTGGGTTTATCGGTAGGAGCTTCCACAACAGCTCAGGTTTTTTTAAATGAAAAATCAATATTAATCTTTGTTCTCGGAGTTATCTCATTCGGGATTGCAACCGCAGGAGGTGTTCTTTTTGCAAAATTTATGAATCTTTTCTTAAAGAAAGAAAATAAAATAAATCCTTTAATCGGAGCAGCCGGAGTTTCCGCTGTTCCCGATTCCGCAAGAGTTGCTCAAATGGTGGGAAGGCAGGAGGACCCGAACAACTATCTTTTGATGCATGCAATGGGTCCCAATGTTGCAGGTGTTATAGGTTCCGCCATAGCAGCGGGAATCTTTCTCGGAATTTTTTAAGGAGTGAAAAAATGGGAAAAATAATAACGGTTGTTCCTAATATTTGTGAAGGTAGGGATAAGGAATTTATTGAAAACATTACCCAAAAATTAAAGAATATTAAAAACCTTGTTCTTCTCGATGTATCGATGGATAATATAAGAAACAGAACAGTGTTTTCTTTTACGGGTCCGAAAACCGCAATTTTCGAAGGGGGATACATTTTATATGATGAAGCAATAAAACATATAGATATGAGAAAACATCAGGGGGAATATCCGAGAATAGGAGCTGTTGATGTTTTTCCCTTTGTTCCCATAAAGGGGGTCTCCATGGAAGAGGTTGTTGAGATATCAAAAGAATTCGCAAGAACAATAGCAGGGAAATTCAATATTCCGGTTTATATGTTTAGTGAATCCGCACAATATTCAATGAGAAAAGAGCTTGAAAATATAAGATCGGGTGAATACGAGGGTTTACAGGAAAGACTCAAAGATCCGATATGGAGACCTGATTTCGGGCCTGTGGAATTTAAACCTGATTTCGGAGCAACCATAATAGGAGCAAGATATCCTCTTTTGAGTTTCAAAGTTTTGATTAATACAACGGACATTAAAACAATAAAAAGCATATGCAGATCGGTTCAATATTCTTACGGAGGGCTCTCTTTCGTTAAAGCTTTCTCAGGGATAAACAAAAATTCGGGGTTGGGACAGATAAGTGTTTCAATATCAAATTTCAGACGGATGCCAATGTATAGAGTTCTCGAATATATAAAAACAGAGGGTAAAAGATATGGTGTTAATATAGTTAAAGTTGAGATGATAGGGCTTATCCCCGAAATCGTTTTTCTTGAATCGGTGCTTTATTATATGCAGATACAGGAATTCTCCTTTGACAGATTATTGGAAAACAGCATACAAAAACATCTCGGAGAAAAAATATTTATATTTGAATAAAAAATTCTTGACCTCTTTTTTTTTATATGTTAAATATAAATATACGGGAGGTCAAAATGAATATTTCGGGAAAAGGGAAAATAGTTGTAAGATCCGACCCTGATGTGGTTCCTTTCATAGATATAATATTGGTTCTTTTGGTCATTTTTATGGTGATATCTCCTTTAAACAGAAAAGGGGTTGATATGATTTTGCCGGAAGATAGTGGTTGCGGAGGATCGCCTTCTATTATTTTATCCATAAAACAAGATAAAAGCCTTAATATTAACGGGAAACTTATCCCGAGGAAAGAACTTAAGAAAACGATAAGAGATATATATTCGACCAGACTCGATAAAACACTTTTCCTAAGAGCAAGCACAAAATTAAAATATAAGGATATTGTTGATATTATGGATATTATGCAAGGAGCCGGAGTTACAATCGTTCTTTATACGAATCACTACGAAGAATAAATTCTTATAAACCCGGGTCATTTAATATCCGATATCTTTGTATTTCTTGAAATTTTGTTTGAAAATAAGTATCATAGATATTCATTCAATAAAGAGGAGAAATCGTGATAAAGATTGATAAATCGGTTAAAATTGAAAATTCGGGTGAAAGATACAACTCTTTTAATACACATCTGAAAAAAGAGTTCGGAGAAAAAGTTTATAAAATACCCATTGACTCTCACCTTTCTTGCCCTAATAAGGATGGGAAAATTTCAAAAGAGGGGTGTATATTTTGCGATAAATACGGAAGCGGGCCTATTAAAACAGGAAGATTAAAAATTGAGGAACAGATAGAGAGAGGGATAGAGAGAATCGGAAAAAAATACAATGTTAAAAAATTCATAGCTTATTTTCAGGCAAACACAAATACTGCGACATCACCCGAGAGATTAAAAATTATTTTTGAAAAAGCCTTAAAATATAAGCAAATTGTGGGTATATCAATCGGGACAAGGCCCGATTGGATTTTCAAAGATCATCTCCCTGTCTTGGAAGAGCTGAATAATAAAACATATCTCTGGGTTGAACTCGGACTTCAAACAATCCATTATGAAGGGCTAAAATTTTTGAGAAGACACCATTCTCTGTCGGATTTTGTTAAAACTTTTTCAGAACTAAAAAAAAGGGGGATAAAAGCGTGCGCTCATACGATAATAGGAATACCCGGAGAAAACAGAGAACAGATAATAGATACCGCCCGATTTTTATCCGCGATGGAGATTAGCGGAGTGAAAATTCATCTGCTTCATATTCTGAAGAACACTGACCTTGAAAAATATTACACGGAAAAAAAGATACAACTCCTCTCCCCCGAAGAATATATCTCTCTTGTTACCGATTTTCTTGAGCACCTATCCCCTGATATCATAGTTCAAAGATTAACGGGAGAAAGGGACAGGGAGATTTTTATAGCTCCCGAATGGGCTTTAAATAAATTGGATATAATAAATCGGATAAGAGATGAACTTAAAAAAAGAGATTCATTTCAAGGAAAAAAGCTTGTTTTTTCATCCGATATAAAATACCCTTTTAAAAAATAATTATTCGTTTTCCCCCATAAGTTCATGAAAATGTTTTAATTTTTCGGAAACTTTTTTAAATATGATTCCTATATCTTTTCCCATTAACAGAGAAGCGGCTTCTTCAATGGTTTTAACCGCTATTATTTTAAATTTACCTTTTCGGACAGCGTCTATAACCTCATCTTTCAGATTAAGATCGGAAACATTTTGCTCCGGAATTATTACCCCCTGCTCTCCCGTTAACCCTTTTATTTTGCATACCTCATAGAATCCCTCTATTTTATAATTCACTCCCCCTATAGGTTGAATTTCCCCTTTTTGACTCATTGAACCTGTAATGGCATAGCCTTGATTAATGGGGATTTCAGCAAGAGAGGATAATATTGAGATTAATTCGGCTCCCGAAGCCGAATCTCCGTCTATCTCATCATATGTTTGTTCAAATACGATTTTCGCCGAAAGGGAAAGCGGGAATTCTTTTGAAAAATGCTCCAACATATATCCTGAAAGTATTAAAACCCCTTTCGTATGTATTGCTCCCGATAATTCCGATTCCCTTTCGATATTTATTATTCCGTCTTTTCCGAGTCCTATGCTTGAACTTATTTTCACAGGTTTACCGAATATTGTATCTCCGGGCATAATAACGGTCAACCCTTTTATAATACCGACTTTCTTTCCCGAAACATCAATCAGAATTTTATTATCTTTTATCATTTCAAATGATTTTGACTTTAATAAGGAAACCCGATATTCTCTGTTGAAAATCGCTTCCTTAATATCCTTACTCTTAATAATATCCTGTTTTTTCCGTTTTGCTATATAATTAGCTTCCTTAATAATGGATGAAATCAATCCGAAATTTGTTGTTAATTTTGTTTTATCTTCAACCATTCTACTTGCATATTCGATTATTTTTATTATCCCCCCTTTATCAACATGCATTAATTTATCCTTATTCACTATAAGGGAGATAAATTTAATAAAATCCATAATATTCTCTTTTGTAACAGGCATTTCAAAATCGAATTCAGCTTTAACTTTGAATATTTCAAGAAACTCCTTATCATAGTATAAAAGGGAGTAATAAGTGTCCGTATCCCCTATTAAAACAATCTTTGTTTTAATGGGGATTGGTTGGGGTTTTATCCCTTTCACATAATTTGTTCCGAGAGTTGACTCAAGATCTTCTATCTGCAATAAACCGCTCTGGAGAGTTCTTTTTAAGGCTTTGTAAGCATAAGGGTTTGCCAATAACTCTTCGGCATTTATAATAAGATAACCCCCGTTTGCTTTAAGAAGTGAGCCTGCGGTAATTAAAGAAAAATCGGTTAAAAGGTTGCCCATAAAAGATTCTCTTTCGATTTTTCCCATAAGATTAGTATAAGTGGGGTTTTCTTCAATGATAACAGGTGCTCCCTGCAAATCGGAATTATCAACAACCACATTTAAAAAAAATCTGTTTATAAAATTCTCTTTTACATTCGGGTGTTCCTTTGCGAATTTTTCATCGAAAATATTATAATTATCCACTATATTTTTTTTCATGCCCGATAGCAGTTTTTTAAGATTGTAACTGTTGCCGAAATTATGCTCTATCTCTTCAAATATCTCTCCGACAAAATTTTCAAGATATTTTTCAACATAAACTCTCTCTTCCTCCTCTGTTCTAAAATCTATTTGTCGTGTATCTCTAAAAGCTTTATCTATCTTTTTATTAACTTTCTCTCTCTTTCTGTATATCTTTTCTTTCTCCTTCTCATTTAATTTATGATACTCTTCCTCCGATAATTTTTTCCCTTTCTTCATTGGGATTGTAATAAACCCTTTGTCTGTTTTTTCAAGGACAAATCCGTCTTTTTCTATCTCTTTCGATAAACTGTCAAAAATCTTTTTCTTTTCTCTCTCCCCTTTACCCCTTATTTCATTTATCTTTTCAAGAAATATATCGGAATTAAAAATATTGTCCATGTTTTTCTCTATCATCCTGATATTTTTCTTCATCATCTTATTGAATTTTTTACCTAACCCGGGTAAGAGTTTGATAAATACCGGAGTATAACTATCATCAAAATTATATGCAAAACAGATATCTTCCGCGGGTGTTTCAGACAAACCTCTTTTTTCCATATAACTTTTAACGGCGGATGTTCTCCCTGTTCCCGATTTCCCCACTACAAATATATTAAAACCTTTATCTTTTATTGAAAGCCCGAACTCAATCGCTTTAAGAGCTTCTTCCTGCCCTATTATACCGTTTTTCACCTTTACTTCTCTCGTATCTTTAATCTCTATGAAATCCTCCGGCAACCTTATCTTTAACTCATTTACATCAATCTCTCTCATACTAAACCTCCATATAGTATTTTTTCCCGTTTCCCAATTTAATACTTTGTTTTATCTTGTCAAACAATATCCTCTTTGATTCAACTATTATATAAAAGAGTGGTTTATCTTTTTCTTTAATCATTTTTGACAAAATCATAGAGGATAAAAAACATCCTGTTCCATGAACATCTTTATCAACAAGTTTCCCTTCTATTTTTTTAACAGTATTACCCTCAATAAAAAAATCATTCCCTTTTATATGCCCCCCTTTTAAAAGAAGTCTCACTTTGTATATTGAGGAAAAAGAAACAGCAACTTGAACAGCATCTTTTTCATTTTTAATTTTCTCTCCGGAAAGCAATTCCATCTCTTTCAGATTCGGGGTTATAAGAGATACCTCGGAGATTAATTTTTCCCGAAAAAACTCTAATAACTCGTCATCGTATAATTCAAACCCTGTTCCCGAAACAAAGACAGGGTCAAGAACTACGGGATAATTTTTATCTTTTATGAAAACATAAATTGCTTCGGCTATATTCAGTTTTCCGATAACACCTATTTTTATCCCTCCGATTGTAAAATCTTTTTCAATTCTTTCAAGACTTTCCATAATCTGTTTTATATCCATGGGAAAATAGTTTGTAACCCCTATTGAATTTTGCGGTAAAACAGCTGTTATGACCCCCATGGGATAAATACCCTCCCGTTTAAACACCGCAGTATCAAGAAGAATCCCCGCACCTCCCGAAGGGTCGAACCCCGCTATGCTAACTCCTGTTTTTTTCATTCTCAATATATTTTAAAGCGTTTTCAATCCTTTTAACAGATTCCTGTTTACCGAAGAATACGAGGATATCAAAAATTCCGGGGGATACCCGATGTCCCGTTAGAGATAATCTTAAAGGATGAATAATCTCTCCCGCTTTTATACCGATTTTTTCAGCCAAAAATCTCAGCTTATTTTCAAGCTTCTCAGTATTAAAATCTTTCTCATCTATCTGTTTTATCTCGGATAGAAATTGCATAAGATATTCTTTTGAGTTTTTATTAAAATATTTTTCCTCCCCCTCTGTATCATAAATCTTAATATCACTAAGATAATTCTCCAAAACTTCGATAAATTCGATAAGATTCCTCATCCTTGATTTAAGAAGATTTATTGCGGAGAGAACTTTTTTCCTATCGTTTTTTAATATATACTTCCCCCTGTCTTCATCTTTTATAAGTTCCTCCATGGTGGCAAGAATATCCTCACTCTCCATTGAGGATATGATTTTAGAGTTTATAAAATCAAGTTTCTTAATATCAAAAACAGGATTATTTTTTGAGGTTCTCTTAATATTAAACCTGCGAACAAGCTCCTCTTTTTCAAAAAAAGGTTTATCTTCCCCCGGATTCCATGATAGTTTCGCAAGAAAATTTATAAGTGCAAGAGGCAAATAACCTTTTCTTTTATATTCAAGAACAGCTGTTCCACCGTGTCTTTTACTCAGTTTTTGTTTGTCGGGTCCCATAATAAGCGGCAAATGAGCGAACGAGGGAATCGGGAAATTCAATGCTTTATAGAGCAGGATTTGTTTAGGTGTATTTGAAAGGTGATCATCCCCCCTTATTATGGTTGTTATCCCCATAAGAAAATCATCTATAACCACCGACAGATGATAAGTGGGGGTTTTATCACTCTTTAAAAGAACAAAATCCTCTATGGAATCATTGTCAACTTCAATTTTTTTATGAATCATATCATCAAAAAAAGTTTTTCCCGCAGGCACCTTAAATCTTACAACAAACGGGATTTTATTTTTGAGTTTCTCCTGAATCTCTTTTTCGGTAAGAGATAAACATTTCCTGTCATATTTCCAAGATTTTTCCCCCTTTGCCAAAGCTGTTTCCCTTCTTTGCTCCAACTCCTCATTTGAGCAAAAACATCTGTAAGCTTTCCCCTCTTCCATGAGTTTATCAGCATATTCCCTATATATATTTAATCTGTCCGATTGATAATAAGGACCCTCATCCCAATCAAGGCCAAGCCATCTCATGGACTCTAAAATCTCTTTACTCATCTCTTTTGAGGATCTTTGAAAATCGGTATCCTCTATTCTTAAAAGAAATTTACCTTTTTTATTTTTTACATAAAGCCAATTAAACAGAGCTGTTCTCGCTCCCCCCACATGAAGATAACCTGTCGGGCTCGGTGCAAAACGGACTTTTAACTCTTTTGTCATGATAGTATCTCTCTCTGTCTTTTCATTACGAATTTTGATATTTTATTCAAAGCTCTTTTAAATTCAACACTTCTGTCATGGATAAACTCAACCCCGTAAAGGGGGATGTCAGTTCCATAATAACTTCTTTTATTTCTGATAATTCCCGAAATCTTTAATTCGTCAAAATCCTCTTTATCAAGTCTGAATCTCATATCTATCTTATCATTGATATCAAACTCATCTTTACTATCACTTTTAAGGGCGACTCCGTTTCCCGATATATCAAAAAGGGTTGCTTCAAAAACCTTGGGATTCCCGTCAGGGTCATCTTCATTTAGAACAACATACTCCGAACCTTTCGGATAAAGTATGAATTTTACGATTATGGGTTTATCCATAGGAGCTGGAACTCTGAAATAATTTCTCCTTTCACCGTCTTTAAGTTCATTGGGTTTTTTAATTTTAAATGCCGCTGTTTTAATATTTTCATTTAAACTGTATTTGAATTTACCTATCACTTTCGAGTGAAAATAGAACCTGAATCCCGAGTATTGAAAATAAACTTTGATTTTATCCCCTTTTGTAAGAGGTTCAAAAGTATCCCCTTCCCCTGTAGCTATATCTATTATTATGGTGTTATCCGCTTTATCAATATCAAAAAATCTGCTCCTGTAAACAAATCTCTTTTTTCTGGCTTCATCAACAATAATAGTTATGTTTTCATTCTCTTCAATAGCTTTTGCAAGAAATTTAATATCTATTTCAGGTGGCATCCCTAATGATAAAATAATAAACCCTTTTTGTCAATTATCGGTTCGCTTCCTCGGACAAGGACTTATTACCGTTGATGAATATTCAGATACTATTATTGCTTTTAAAATCTTTGATATATTGATTTATTGAAGTTATTGTTTCCCGAGAATCTATATCTTTTAGAAATTTCGAGGCAATAGTTTCCTTATCATTTTTTTTAAGATTCTCGGAATTTAAAATATCATTATAAGTATTTAGAAAAGAGAAAAGAGTTGAGTTTGCCTTAAGCCTATCCCCTCCGGCTGTTTTTTCGATGAGGTTTTTCATTGTATCAAGGAAATCCCCCATATCTTTTGTTCCGAATTTATCAACCGCATTATTAAAAGTATCAATAAAATTATTAACTTGCCCGTCAAGACTATTCTTATTGAGTTCATTAAGAGTTGAAAACACTTTGTTAAAATTTTTCTTATCAGTGTAACTCATATTTTCCATATTATTAAAGAAATTGACTGAACGCATATTTCCCATATCACTACCCATGGAAAGCATGGCTGTTTTAAAACCATTAATGGCATCCTTATCCCCCGATGATTGAACAAGAGAGTAAAGATTATTGATTTGTTGTCCCATGGAGGAGATTGTTGCAAGAGAAGTTTCCCCTGAAACAATATTTAAAAGATTATTTGAATTTGTTGAACTTGCCGACCTTGAATTGAAAAAATTGGTTATATCCTGATTAAACCCTATAGGTGAGATGCTACTCATGGCACACCTCCTTTTTTTTAATCGTAATAATTCTAACAAACTTTAGTGTAAAGAGCAAATTATGTTTTATGATTTCATTTTTAATAGATAATATATCAATTATCTTTGTCTTCAAACAGATGAAGATACTTCCCATAGCCCTCTTCTTCCATTTTTTTTACGGGAATAAATCTTAATGCCGCGGAATTTATGCAGTATCTTAATCCCACAGGCTTGGGACCATCTTTGAAAAGATGCCCGAGGTGAGAATCTCCGTATCCGCTTCTTACCTCCGTTCTTATCATATTCCCGCTTTTATCAACTTTAGTTATAATGTTTTTATGCTCAAGAGGTTTTGTAAAACTCGGCCAACCGCTTCCCGAATCATATTTATCAATAGAGCTGAAAAGAGGTTCTCCAGATACAATATCAACATAAATCCCCTCCTCCGTATTATTATAATATCTGTTTTCAAAAGGGGGTTCTGTTCCATTTTCCTGAGTAATATTATATTGTAATTCCGTTAAATTCTCTTTTAATTCTTCTATCATAGGTTTTTTAAAATTTTTCCATGGTTCACTAAAATTCTTTTTATCCTTTTTATTCCACAACATTATTATAAAAGGGGTTCTCCCCGAAGCAATACTGTATCTTTTATATTCTTCAGGATGTTTCTTGCAATAATTCTGATGATAAGTTTCAGCTTTATAAATTTTTCCCGCTTTTTTAATCTCTGTTACAATAGGTTCGTCAAATACACCCGAGTTTTCAATCTCCTCTTTAGATTTTTCGGCAATCTTTTTTTGTTCTTCATCATGATAAAATATGGCTGTTCTGTATTGAGAACCTCTGTCCGCAAATTGTCCTCCGGCATCGGTGGGATCTATATTATGCCAAAAAATATCAAGAAGCTTTTTATATGAAATAATATCACTGTCATAAATTATTCGAACAGCTTCATAGTGTCCCGTTGTTCCGGCGCATACCTCTTCATAAGTGGGGTTTTCCTTTATTCCTCCCGTATAACAGGAAAAAGATTCAATAACTCCGGAAATATCTTTAAATGCGGCTTCAAGGCACCAAAAACATCCTCCGGCAAATGTGGCTTTCCTAAGTTTCGGATTATTGTTCATAACCACACCTCCAAATGAAAAATTTAAAAAGAGAGATATAATCAAGAATAAGAATATGTTTTTTTTTCATTTAACATTATAGCATAATTATTACTTACTCTTGTTTCTAAACGGAGATATTTTAACATTAAATACAATAGTTTTTTTTACTTAAAGTATTCTTTGTTTAACTCTTTGTTTGCTGTCTCATAATCTTCGGGGACCCCTATATCAATAAAATATGAATCAAATATTTTCCCGTAAAATTTATATTCAAACAGATACTGCTCAAGAAAATCTTTCTCAAAAGAGAATTTCTCGGGAAATTTTATTTTTTTAAATTTATTGATATTCATAAGGTAGATTCCTCCGTTTATATAAGAGAAATCATCTTTTGTTTTCTCCTTAAAAGAGATGATTCTTTTTTCCGAATCAAGAAGAACGCTCCCGTATCTGTCGGTTTTTCCCGATACTGTTTTTTTTAAAGCAATACTTAAATCAGCTTTCTTTTTAAGATGAAAATCAAACAATTGTTTTAAAGAGATATCAAAAAAAGTATCACCGTTTAAAATAAAAACATCATTACACCGAGTAAAATCAATTGAATTTCTAACCGCTCCCCCTGTTCCGAGCGGCATTGTCTCTTCCGCATAAATAATATTTAGTTTTTTATATCTGTTCCCGAAATAATCTTTTATAACCTCTTTTTTGTAAGATACCGAAAGAATTATATTTTCCAATCCGTTTTTTAAAAGATGATCCAAAACAATTTGAAGAAAAGGCTTTCCTCCGACTTCAGCCATAGGTTTTGGAATATCTTTTATCTTACTCTTCAATCTTTTACCGAAACCGCCGGATAGAACAATTGCATCTTTAATCATTAAACAATCTTCCCCATTTAATTAGATACTCCATGTCTCAAGCCCGTATTTTATAAACTTGAATCTTCTGAATTCACCGCCGAATTTTCCGATTTCCTCTATCACTTTATACCTTGTGTTTCCCGGACAATAAAAAATCATAAACCCGCCACCGCCGGCTCCTGAAATTTTACCCCCCGTCGCTCCGTTATTTTTTGCAACTTCATATATTTTATCAATAATTGGATTTGATATTTTATCCGATAATTTTTTTTTATTTTCCCACCCGAAATCAAGAATAGCACCTATTTTATCCAATTCACCTTTTAAAATAGCCTCCTTCATCATAATGGATTGCTCTTTTAATTTATGCATGGCTTCAATAGGTTTATCATCTTTCTTTTTAACATTTTTTATCTGAGATTCTATTATTTTGGAGGATAATCGACTTATTCCCGTATAATAAAGGATAGTATTAAATTGTAATTCATTAACAACATTGGATTTGATTCTCAAAGGATTAACGATAACTTTATCATTTTCATAGAACTCCATAAAATTAAATCCTCCGAAAGTTGAAGCATAATGATCCTGTTTCCCCCCTTTATGTTTTAAATCTTTTCTCTCTATCTCATACGCCAGATTCGCTATATCATAATCTCCGAGAGGTAATTTTAACCACTCAACAAAAGCACCGAGCACCGCTACCACAAGAGTGGAAGAACTACCGAGTCCCGAGCCAGGGGGAGCATCCACATAAGTGGTTAAATTAAATGACAGAGGTTTAAGAGAAAAATCTTTAACAATCCTATTATATACCCCTTTTAAAAGATTTAATTCACCGTCTATTGCTAACTGTTTTTGGGAGATACTTTCTATCTCTTTTTTTCTATCAATTGAAATAAATTTGATTTTATTATCATCTCTCGGCTCTATGGAAGCATAAGCATACATACTTATTGCCGAATTTAAGATAGCTCCTCCGTAAATATCGGAATAGGGGCTCACATCCGTTCCTCCGCCGGCAAAACCCAGCCTTAACGGGGCTTTACTTCTTACTATCATCAACTCCTCCGTCAACTAATCCAAAATCAATATTTTGCTTAATTATTATACATTATTTTTCCCGATTTTTTCATCAATAACTTTTATATCAAATACGGAACCCGTGATATTACGGGTTATAATATTAAGAGTTTGAACCGCTATAAATTCGGGAGATAAGAGAGTCAAAGCATCCTCTTTACCGAAAGCATTAAATCTCATTGGAGTTGCGGCTCTCTCGGGATTTATCACATTAACCTTAATATTATAATTTATCAATTCATCCGCAAGAGCCTGAGCAAAATTAATAATCCCCGCTTTTGATGATGAATAGGGGGAATAACCGGCTCTTCCTCTTGTATATGAGCTTGATGCAAAAAACAGAATACTCCCTTCCGATTTTTTCAAATAGGGGATTGAAGCTTTTGCAGCATACATATTGCCGAGAAGATTTGTTTCTATCTGCTCCTTTAAATCATCAACATCTATTGTCTCTATAAAACCGAATTTTAGACGGGCGGCAGTGATTATCACTCCATTGATTTTGCCCTCTTTTTTATTAATCTCTTTCAAGGATTTTTCGCAAATATGATAATCTCTTATATCAACACCGTCTGAAAATGACAAGGAATAAGGTTTTGCCCCTATCTCCTTTAATATATCAAAGATACTTTTCCCTATTCCGCTTGAACCTCCGAATATAACAAAAACTTTGTTTTTAAAATATTTTTTAAGAGATTGTTTATCAACCTTATCTATATTCTTGTTTTTTATCTGAAAAATTTTATCCGCTATATGGATATCTATAGGATATGTTATTTTAATGTTATAATCCGAACCATTGACAACGAATATATCGGATAGTTGAAATTTCAAAATCAGAGAACAATCATCCGTGGCATTAAAAAAGCTCTCTTTTAAAGCAAGTTGATGAGCTTTTTTTATCAGTTTAAGTTTAAATGCCTGAGGTGTCTGCCCCCTCCTGAGATATTTTCTTGCGGGAATATCTTTTATAATATTATTTTCATCTATCCTGATTATAGTATCCGGTGATGGTATTGCAACATCAATAGCATCATATTTTTCCAATTTTTTAATAATATTATCAATAATTTCGGAAGATAAAAATGGGCGAACAGCATCATGAATCAAAACATTTTCAAAATTATCCGAGGCTGCCGAAATCCCGATATAGGATGACTCTTGTCTTGTTTTACCCCCTTTTAAAACTTTTTTTACTTTTTTATATGAGTTTTTTTCAATTAACTCAATCGTTTTATCATAATACAAAGGGTTTGTTACTATATGGATGGCATGTATATCAGGATGATTTTCAAACTTTTCTATCGTATGCTCAATAATGGATTTTCCCGCAAGTTTTAAAAATTGTTTCGGAAACTCGTTTTTAAGTCTTGAACCCGAACCTCCGGCAAGAATAATAGCAAGATTCTTCATAATAAAAAATTTTACCACAAATAGGGTTTTTAAAAAAGGTTGTTTTTAATAAATCACGAAGTTATATTTACGAAAATATCCCTATCTATAACCACTTTTTTATTTTAACAACATTATTTTATCAAATACCCGTTTGCTACTTTCCCCATCTTTATATTTAAACGCAAGATTTAATATTTTAATCCTATCATCTTCAAATCCATCTTTTCCTTCAATAAGGAAATGTTTTATCCACTTTATCAAATCTTCAAAATTTTCCGCTTTGGGACCGGGAGTCATTTTATCATAATC
>Ga0256835_1001026_pt1 | contig 17765 bp, 19 predicted proteins | sample PIR30metaG_FD_185972 | JGI IMG/M metagenome (GOLD analysis project Ga0256835, IMG submission 185972) | Hydrothermal vent microbial communities from East Pacific Rise, Pacific Ocean - PIR-30 | ecosystem: Environmental > Aquatic > Marine > Hydrothermal vents | place: Pacific Ocean: East Pacific...
CTAGCATCTCCAGAACCGCCTGGAACTTCAGCTCAGCCGGTACTGCCTTGTAGTACCTACCGCTTTTCATTTCTCCCCCTTGCCTTGATCACACTATAGGGGTGTCCAAGGTGGGGGGCGCGTGTCCATAGACGAAGCTTCTGAAATGGGAGTTATTAACTTTGACATTACGGACGGAGAGCCCATATTGCGAAGAGATCTTCAGATTATATTGCGACGCATTTATGAAAAGGGAATGATTTCTACATTATACACTAACGGAACCTTACTAAACGACAACTTTGTTAATATTCTTGCTAGCCTACCTATAGATCGTGTTCAGGTCAGCATTGACGGGGCCTTTTCAGAAACACACGACAAAATCCGCGGCAAACCCGGGAGTTTCCATCAGGCTCTCGATGCAATTGCAAAATTGAAGGATGCAGGCATTCCCGTTGCGGCAGGTGCAACAGCCAACAAAATAAATATAGGAGAAGGCAAAGAAATGATTCGGCTTTTTACGGATACGTTAAAAATATCGTTTCATTTTGACCGGTTCATCCCTATGGGCCAGGGACTCCGTTCTGGGCAAGACCTTATGATTTCAGATGAAGAATACATTCAGACAATTGCTGAGGAATACCGTACTCTCACGGCCAACTACCCCGATTCTCACTCGGCGGCCTTTAGCGACGAAATAGGGTTTTATTGCGGTGCCGGCAATAGCTACGTGTTCATAACATCCCAAGGAGTGGTCAAATTCTGTCCCACCATGCCCGAACATTTTTCTGGAGGAAATATTCGCGAACATAGCTTGAAGGAAATCTGGGAACGAGGCCAAATCTTTACCGAGGACCGAAACGTGAATTGCAAGTACATACGCACCTGTCCACATGCAAAGGAATGCAAGGGCGGATGTCGTAGTAGAAGCCTTATTTTATACGGAGGTATAGACGAGCCTGACCTTCAAATGTGCAAACTGTACTATAAACTTACTGGGATAATGTCCCCAGGCCTGCTTGGCGGGGCTGTAGAAGGGGTGCTGGACCATCGATGATTACCTCGGTACGGTTGCTTCTCAGGATGGTATCGGCCCCGAAAAAAAATCTCGTACTTATGTCGGTCGATACAACAACCAGCCTGTCACACGGAAATCTATAGATGCCAGGGGACTAACGTTTCAGGATCTACGCGCGGTTTTTTAAACGGGAAACGTGCTATATGGCATATAGCGTGCGGAGCGCCAGCTGATACGCCGCCTTCCAATCCCAGAGGACCGCAATGAGGTGACCACATGCGCGAGCTGCTTTCTGTTCTTCTTAAGAGTTGGAAGCTTATCTTCCGAGCTGCGCCGACCCAGGCCGCAGCCTTGGTGGGATTCGTGTCTTTGGCCGGTATCGCTCCTACACTCGCGATATGGTTTTCAGCCCAAGCGATTGATCGCCTGACGCTTGCCTTGCCTGGTACCGTAGTGCCGTACGCTCTTGCGTGGGTTGGCGCCATGGCGCTCAAGGCCGTACTGGATCCTTGGTCCACCGTTTTGCAAACCTCCTTAAGTCAACATCTTGCGCGGCGCTTTCAAATCTCGATCATCGAGAAGGCGACTTCCCTCCCGGGTCTTTATGCCTTCGAGGACCCCAAGTTTCATGACCGGATCGCAACCCTCACCCAGGGGGCCAGCTACCGGCCGTCGCAGCTTCTGCTCTTCAGCGTATACGGGCTTGAGCTCTTCTTCAACGTCGTCTCCTCGCTCTTTTTGGTGGGAAGGGTGCTTTGGTGGGCGCCGATTCTGCTGCTTTTGGCCGGTCTTCCTCGGGCCTTCGCCATCTTCCGGCTCGAGGATGCGGTCTGGGAAGCCACCACCGGTTCTGCGCCCCACCTCCGGCGCCAGCGCTACTACCTTCGGGTTGCTACCGAGAATGAAACCGCGCCCGAGGTGCGCGTTTTCGAGGTTGGCCCCTTGTTGGTAAGAAAGTACCTTGGGGCCTTCAACCAGGGGGCGCGAAAGGTGCTTGAGGCCCAGAAACGGCTCGCCGCCTACACCAGCGGCTTCACCCTTCTCGACGTGGCCGCGGCGGGTTTGGTCTTCGTTGTCGCCGCGGGCCGGGCGTCGATGGGATTCGCCACCCCGGGCGACCTAGCCGTGGTGGCCCAAGTGCTCCTCAGCTTGCAGACGAACCTGTTCAACCTCAGTTACAATGCCGGGCTCGTCTACGAAAACCTCCACTACATGAAGGATTACTTCCGCTTTCTAAAGTACCAAGATCCTCTTGCCGGGACCTCGGGGAGCCCCACCCTTTCGGAGATTCGCTTTGAAAACGTTTCCTTTACCTATCCCGGGGGCGGGGAGGCCTTGAAGGGAGTAAGCCTAACCTTGAGGCCCGGCGAAAAACTTGCGGTCGTCGGCGAAAATGGAGCCGGGAAGACCACTTTGGTCAAACTCCTCCTCCGCTTTTACGACCCCACCGAAGGCCAAATTTCGGTTGGCGAATGCGACCTAAGAGACCTTGAACCCAAGGCGTGGCGTAGGAAGATCGCCGCGCTCTTTCAGAACTTCGGCCGGTACTGGTTCACTCTTGCTGAGAACGTGGCCTTTGCCGAGGCTGGAAAGCCGGAGGCACGGGATAGGGTGGCGGAGAGCCTTAGAAAGGCCGGGGCTGAAGGGCTGCTTGAGAAGACGGGTGGATGGGACCGGGAGTTGGGCAAGCCCCTGGGCGGCGCCGAGCTCTCCGGGGGCGAGTGGCAGCGGGTGGCTCTGGCCAGGGCACTCTTTAAGGACGCAGAAATCTTGATCCTGGACGAGCCCACGGCCTCCCTTGATCCTTTGATGGAATACGAGGTCTACAAGCATTTTGCGGGAATGGCTCGGGGAAAGACGGTGCTCTTTATCACCCATCGGCTGGGCAGTGTACGTATGGCTGATCGCATTCTGGTTCTCGATCGGGGGCGGATTGTTGAGGAGGGAAGCCACGAGGAGCTTTTGGTGAAGAACGGGCTCTATGCCCGGCTCTGGCGAGCACAGGCCGAGCAATACAACTAGGCAGAGGGGGCTTCCGGAAAATAAGAGTATTACGAAGTAGACAAGGGCTCGTTTCTTCCGTTTGTCCGGGGAAATGAGTCTGGTTGTAAAAGGGGAAGACCCGCACGACCAGATCACTTTGCACCGCTATTATGGCTGCCATGCGCAGCTGCAAACGCGTGAACCCGAACCTACATACCCGAGACCCAATCAAAAGAATGCAGGGACCGCTCCAACAGAAAGGAGGTCCCCACGCATGGGGCTTACTACGGTTGGTCGGGAGGTATGGAAGGGGAGGGTGAGGATGGCCTAGGCGCTCCAGGAGGCTAGAGCGGGCGACCCCACGGTCCAAACCGATTGCAAAAGCTCAAACAAGTCGAGGCGTTCATGAAGCACAGGGCAAGCTGGGCCGAGATCCAGTCCCTGGTGGGGATCAGCCGGGCCTACTACCGCTGGAAGCAAAGTCTCAAGAACCAAAAGGTCTTCTTCCCAAACCCAAACGACCTGAGCACCCACGGCAATAGGCGCGCTGGACCCCTGAGCGTCTTCTCACGGTGTTCGCGGTGGAGACTTTGAGGAAGCAGACCCCGGATCAGGTCCGGTGTAGGCCTCACCTGGGGAAGATGGCCCATCTGGCTGGCCTTGAGGAAACGAGGCTTAAGGCCATTCAGGTGGACGGGGGGTGGGGGGGCAGCGAGTTCATAGCGGAGTTTGAAGAGGCTTGTGAGCTCCTGGGCATTGAGCTCTTCGCTCTTCCCCGGTCTCTGAACGGTCTGGCTCCCCTGGAGTACCTGGCTATGATGCAAGAGGAGTCGGTTCCCTAGGTGGGAAGTCTCAGATGTATTGGCCGATTACAACCTCTTCCCTATTCTTCTTTTTCCGTCTATAATCGTTAAGGCGTGTTTTTCGGCCGCCGCGAGCAGGGAGGCGTCTCGCGGCCAAGCAGCCGAAAAACAAAGCCCAACGCCCACCTCAACGCTTCCCGGAAGAGGAACGAAACATGGCCTGTAACATCAGCATCAAGGAACTGCTCGAGGCGGGGGTCCACTTCGGCCACGAGACCAAGCGCTGGAACCCCAAGATGAAGCGCTTCATCTACGCGGAGCGCAACGGCATCTTCATCATCGACCTGCAGAAGACGCTCGTGCAGATGCAGTCTGCCTGTGCATATGTCGAAGATCTCGCTGCGCGTGGCGGGGTTATCTTGTATGTAGGTACGAAAAAACAAGCTCAAGAAATCGTGCAGATCGAAGCCGATCGTGTGGGCATGCCCTACGTCAATCAGCGCTGGCTTGGGGGAATGCTCACGAATTTCAAAACGATCAGCGCCCGGGTCAAGCGCCTCGAGGAGCTGGAACAGCTTTTCGAGTCTGGCGACATAAATGATCGACCAAAGAAAGAGCAGGTCCGCCTGCAACATGAACTCGACCGCCTGAGAAAGTACCTCGGCGGATTTCGCAGGTTGAGCCGGTTACCCGATGCGCTATACATTGTAGACCCCACCAAGGAAGCCATAGCAGTTGCTGAAGCCCGGAAGTTGGGTATACCCATTGTTGCCCTCGCAGATACGGACAGTGACCCTGATTTGATCGACCACATTATTCCAGGTAACGACGATGCCATTCGCTCCATCCAACTTGTTACCAGCCGCCTCACTGACGTGGTGATCGAAGCACGGGGCGGCGGCGAGGAAGGCGAGAGCGAGGAAACCGAAACAGGTGCCACGGGTGAGGAGGTTGCGGAATGAGCCAGCTCGAGCTTATCAAGAAACTGCGTGCGGCTACCGGTGCAGGCATGATGGATGTGAAAAGGGCGCTGGAAGAAGCCGATTGGGACGCCGATAAAGCAATACAGATCCTTCGTGAAAAAGGTGCGGTCAAGGCCGCGAAAAAAGCCGAGCGCGAGGCTAGCGAAGGTATCGTCACAGACTATATTCACCACAATAAACGCGTAGGCGTCCTTCTGGAGCTGAACTGCGAAACAGACTTCGTCGCCCGTACAGAGGATTTTCAGCAACTTGGTAAGGACATTTCGATGCATATTGCGATGGCGGCTCCAAGGTACGTCAGCGTTGACGAAGTTCCCGCCGAAGAACTGGAGAAGGAAAAGGAGATATTCTTCCAAGCCGCTCTCAACGAAGGCAAACCCGAAAATATCGCCGAGAAAATTGCGGAGGGTCGGATCAAGAAGTACATGCAGGAAATCGTTCTCCTGGAGCAACCGTTCGTAAAAGACGACAAGATCACCGTAGCCGAGCTCATTCAGCAGGCAATTGGCAAAATTGGTGAAAACATCAAGGTACGACGTTTCTGCCGTTTCGAACTTGGTGCCTGAATATAACCCGGCAATCATGCCCCCGCGAACTTCGCGGGGGCTCTTTACTGCTATCCGGTATGCTCATGGATGGAGGGGACCTTGAAATACAAACGAGTGCTGCTCAAACTATCCGGCGAATTCCTGGCAGGCCCAGACGGCCACGGCTACTCTGCCGATGCGACCCGCAGCCTGGCAGCGGAAATCGCCCGTGCTCATGCTACAGGAGTAGAAATGGGCATTGTCGTAGGGGCAGGCAACATATGGCGCGGCACGCGCCAAGGGCTTGGAATGGATAGGGCGACAGCAGACTACATAGGTATGCTGGCGACCGCCATGAACTCCCTTGCACTCCAAGACGCCCTGGAGCGCGAGGGACTGGAAACCCGTGTACAGACGGCGCTCACAATAACCGAGGTAGCCGAGCCATACATTCGGAGAAAGGCGCTGCGGCATCTGGAAAAGGGCAGGACGGTTATTTTTGGCGGCGGTACCGGCAATCCCTTCTTTTCGACCGATACTGCTGCAGCATTGCGAGGGCTGGAAATCGGAGCCGACGCCGTCCTTATGGCCAAGAATAAAGTAGACGGCGTGTACGACGATGATCCCCGCAAGAACCCCGGAGCGCGCAGGTTCGAGGAGCTGACCTATCTCGATCTGCTCTCGAAGGGCCTGCAGGTGATGGATGCCACGGCTGTAAGCCTGTGTATGGATGGCGGGCTTCCCATCGTCGTATTCGACATCTTTCAACCCGGCGCTCTGGTGGATATCATTCAAGGGAAGCGCATCGGGACTATAATTCACGCATAGGAACAGGAGGTGACCAATGTTCAAATCACTGTTCAAGGAAACTCGCGAGCACATGCACAAGACGCTGGAGGTATTCGAATCGAACCTGGCAACACTGCGCACCGGCCGGGCAAACCCCTCTTTGCTCGAGCACATAAAGGTCGATTATTACGGGTCTGTAATGCCCCTCAACCAGATCGCAAGTATCAGCGCTCCGGACGCCCGGACTTTGGTGGTACAGGCCTGGGATCAAAACGCGCTTCCCCTCATCGAAAAGGCCATTCGTGATTCTGATCTGGGTCTCAATCCCAACAACCAGGGTGATACCCTCTTCATCAATATCCCTGTGCTTACTGCCGAAAGGCGGAAGGAAATAGTAAAGGCAGCTCATAATTATGCGGAAGAGGCTCGAGTTGCCGTTCGAAACATACGCCGGGACGCCCTTCATCGGATAAAGAAGATGAGCGAAAGCGAACATCTCCCGGAAGATGACGTCAAGCGCGCGGAAAAAGAGATTCAAGAGATTACCGACGAGTTCATTGAAAAGATCAACAACGAGCTCGATGCCAAGGAAAAGGAAATCCTGAGCGAATGACGCATCCCCGCCATGTGGCTATCATTATGGATGGCAACGGACGCTGGGCTGAAGCCAAAGGCCTACCACGTTACCGAGGCCATCTAGCGGGCCACAAGGCTATTCGGGAAGCTGTGGCCGGGGCGCTGGAAGCAGGAATTGAGTGGCTTACATTGTTTGCCTTTTCTACCGAGAATTGGCGTCGTCCTTCCAACGAGGTACGGGCTCTATTTGAGCTGTTCGAGACAGTGCTTATAGAAGAAACGCCCGAGCTTGTTACACAGGGGGTGCGAATACACATCATTGGCGAGCGCGACAATCTCCCCGGTTCTCTACGGAAGGCCATTGACAATGCCGAAAAAGCCTCCTGCAAACAAGATCGTCTGCACCTCGTGGGCGCTCTAAATTATGGGGGCAGGCAAGAAATCTTGAGAGCCGCCAAAAAACTTGCCGCATTGGGTAAAGACATAAACGAAAGCACTCTGAGATCAGCGCTCTATCTACCCGAGATGCCAGACCCGGACTTAATAATTCGCACAAGCGGTGAGCTACGCCTTTCCAACTTTTTCTTGTGGCAAAGCGCTTATAGCGAAATCTGGGTCACCGAAACGCTCTGGCCAGACTTTTCAAAGGAGGAATTTGCACACGCCATCAGAACCTACCAAACCCGACAACGGCGGTTCGGCGGAGTCCCTCAAGGATAGGACCTTATCGGGCCTTGCAGCACTAGCAGTTCTATTTCTTATTCTCTGGGTAGGGCTGCCGTTAATAGTGCCAGCGCTAATGCTCGCCCTATGGGTAGGCACGGGGGAGCTGCATAGAATGTTCGCTGGCAAACAGCTGGATTTGAATCTATACGTACTTCGACTTGGTGGACTTTTGCTACTGGCTGCTTCTATGCCTTCGCTATATCAACACAATCCGAGTGTTCCCTGGCGCGAGGTAGCTTTGGGAACAGTTCTCTTTGCTGCATTCATTTATGAGATATTTGCAGGAGCTAATATACCACGCTTAGCTTATACGATTCTTGCGCTTTTATACTTGCCCTGGACACTCGGATACTTTTTATTGTTAAGATATTCTCCTGACGGCTCCTTGGGTCTGATCACCCTTTCCCTGCCGCTAGTGGCAACCTTTGCCACCGACGTGGGAGCATACTTTATCGGACGCACACTCGGCCGAACCAAACTTGCACCAACTGTAAGCCCCAATAAAACCGTAGAAGGACTGCTTGGAGGATTGGCCTCTGCATTTCTGGCTTTGTTTGTATATACCTGGTTAATACAGGGCGCCTTCCCCTTTGGCAGAGGCGAGCTCCTGGCATTTTCAGTCCTCCTCAGCTTCGCCGCCCAGCTGGGCGATCTTACCGAGTCAATGCTTAAACGCTACGCCGGGGTAAAGGATTCGGGTCACTTTCTCCCCGGACATGGGGGATTGCTGGACAGGCTCGACAGTCTAATATTCAGCGTCCCTCTGACCTACTATCTGCTGGAGATTTTCACATGAAAGACACCCTTCGTGTTGTCGTCCTCGGTTCTACCGGCTCTATCGGTACCCAAACGCTCGACGTCATACGTTGGCAGGGCTGGCACGTCACGGGTCTAGCGGCTGGCAGAAATCGTGACCTCTTATTAGAACAAATAAGAGAATTTCATCCTGAGGTAGTTTACTCCGAAGCAAAGATTGAGGAACACGTCGATGGTGTCATGTTAGTAGACAGTGCCGCAGAAGTCGCAGCGTGGGAAAGCGACGTTGTAGTAGCCGCTATTCCTGGGCTGGCGGGTCTCGAACCCATACGTGCGGCAGTGCGAGCCGGCAGGCGCATCGCCCTCGCAAACAAGGAGAGCATGGTAGCAGCCGGCCCATTATTGCGGGAAGAGGCTAAGCAGCATGGCGCCGAATTCATACCTGTTGACTCCGAGCATTCCGCGCTTTTTCAGGCCATGCTGGGAGAGCGCCCTGAAGACGTACATGAACTCATTCTTACGGCTTCAGGAGGACCATTTAGGGAGGCACCCGAAGACCTGAGCTCCGTCAGTCCGGAACAAGCCCTGAATCACCCGCGCTGGAATATGGGTCCTAAAGTAACAATTGATTCGGCGACACTGATGAATAAAGGGCTTGAGGTGCTCGAGGCACATGCTTTATTCGGCGTTGCTATTGACAAGATAAAGGTCGTCATCCATCCGCAATCATATGTCCACTCCCTGATTCGTTTCGTGGACGGCAACCTGAAGGCCTTGCTGGGTCCCACGGACATGCGCCTTGCCATTCAATACGCGCTGACATATCCAGAGCGCGCGCCTACACCGCTTATAAACGAAGGTATCCCCCCCCGTTTGGATTTTGAGCGACCGGATGTGGATCGTTTCCCGGCTCTAGAGCTCGCATACGCTGCGGGAAAAATGGGCGGGATAGCGCCCGTCGTTTTGAATGCTTCCAACGAGATTGCGGTCGGGGCTTTCCTATCCGGAAAGATCAAGTTCACGGATATTCCTAGGTTAGTCAAAGAAGTTTTAGATAAAGCCCCATCTGACCCTCTCACGTGGGACAACCTATACTCGGCAGACGCCTGGGCGCGCAACGAAGCGGAGGCAAGACTTTGAATACAGCGGTGGTTCTAATCCTGATTTTGGGAGTCTCCATTTTTATTCATGAACTCGGGCATTATCTAGCAGCCCGTATTCAGGGTGTTAATGTGCCTGCATTTTCCATTGGATTTGGTCCCCCGTTGCTTCGCATGCGGTGGGCAGGAACGGAATGGAGGCTTTCGCTCATTCCTCTGGGGGGGTATGCGGAAATCGAAGGGATGGCACCGGACTTTTCTCCTGATGGGCAACCCATTCCGCCACGCAAAGGATTTGCCGGGCTCAGCCTGTTCGGAAAATTCCTTATCCTCGTAGGCGGTGTATTCATGAATCTGCTTTTGGCGTGGTTCCTGATGGCGTGGGTATATACGGCTCAAGGAATACCACACCCGGTTGAGAATCGCGCGCAGGTAGTATCGGTAGTCGAAGGAAGCCTTGCAGAAGCAATTGGTCTGCAACCCGGTGATATCATCGTTGCTATCGACGGCAAGCCATTGAGTCACTTTACGGACCTCAACCGCGTCAAGAGCAGTATTGGGAAACATACGCTTACTGTAATCCGCAATGGAGACCAAATAGAACTAGAACTCGTTTGGGACGGAACACACGACAAACTCGGCGTACGCTATGGCCCAGAGGTTGTTTACGACAAGCCCGGCTTTGGGCGCGCATTAATTACTGCAATTGAAACATCCTTGCGCTTCCTGCCAGAAATGCTGCGGAGTTTCACCCGCGGACTGGCCGGGCTACTTGTGGGCTCACCCAGCAAAGAATTAGTGGGGCCAGTAGGCATTGTCAATCTTGCAGGTCAAGCTGCAAAAGCAGGCATTCTGGCGGTGGTGCAGCTGGCTGCGCTCATCAACCTCTCTTTGGCGATTTTCAACCTTCTGCCTATACCCGGTCTCGATGGCGGCCGACTGTTACTGGTGGTGATTAATGCTGTTTCCGGCGGACGCATCAAGCCTGAACATGAAGCTATGATAAATTTTATTGGTTTCTTATTTTTAATATTATTAATGGTCCTTGTCACCCTCCAGGACGTTCAACGCCTTTTCGGGAGTTAGCGAATGACTGAGCCTGCAGCGTCTATCATCATCCCCGCCTACAACGAAGAGGCAACGATCGCGGACGTGGTAGCGGCTGTCATTCCCGCTGGTTTCGACGTGCTGGTCGTGGATGACGGTTCTACTGACGGAACAGCGAATGCGGCGAAAAACGCGGGCGCGAGAGTGATCCGCCTGCCCGATAATCGCGGTAAAGGGGCTGCCTATGCTGCCGGACTGAAGGCAGTGGACACCCCTTTTGTCATCCTCTTGGATGCTGACCTAATTGGACTGAAAACCGAACATCTGTACGTTCTTTTGGAGCCGGTTGTGCATGGGGATGCCGACATGACCGTCGGAGTTTTTCGCGGTGGCCGTTGGCTTAGCGATATAGGCAATCGCATCACCCCCCAGCTGTCAGGGCAACGGGCATTAAAAGCCGGTCTTCTCAGAAAACTGCCCGGTCTTGCAGAATCGAGGTACGACGTTGAACTGAAGCTGACCAGGTTTGCCCGTCAACAGGGATGGAGGGTTCGCTATGTGCCTCTCCACGGAGTAGGACAGCGACTAAAGGAAGAAAAGAGGGGGCTTGTCGCGGGATTATTACACCGCTTGAGGATGTACCTGCAGATATTGAAATACGCACTCGGACCTAAGGTTTGAAGTGCTGCAGGTCTATCTGACCCCCATCCTGTGTAGCATAGCGAACGATACCTATTCCGGGAACAAAATACATATCTACTACGTTGGCTCCTCCACCTTCCGCTGTCATGGATGAGCGGATGACGAAGGCGTTGTAACGGCCAACGGGCACCTCTACTCCCTCGATACCAAGAACCTTGTTTACGACCATCAGCGTCGAACCGCGGAAGTTGACCCGACTACTCCAGCTCTGCCCAACCCGCATCGGGGCTGGTGGGAAAATTTGTATAGCTGGATCGTATGGTTGAATGCCCGTACCAAAATCAACACCCAAAAGCCAAACTCCATCTTTGCCGTATCTCAAGTAATCCGTGTAGCGAACTGCATCATTGTAGCTATGTGTCAAAACCCATACTTCCTGGCCAGACACATGCCTAATCTCAACCAATGCCTGGGTTTCACCGGATGTGTATAACCAAACCATCCCAACTTTATGTGGATAATAGTTAGGCGCAGCCGCAAAGGCCACTATCAACATCCATGCAAGTGAAATAAAAGCATTTCTCATTCTTCTTCCCCCAGTTCGTGTCCTCGATGCGTTGCTGCTTCAACTGCAGCAAGTAGCGCATGCCTAATGCCGGCCTCCTCCAGGGCGGCGATTCCATGGATTGTAGTGCCTCCGGGACTAGCCACTTCGTCCTTGATTACTGCAGGATGCTTCATTCGCATCAATTCGCCCGTAGCTACCAAAACATCCGCCGCAAACGCAAGCGCATCAGCACGTGCAATGCCCATTTTTACGCCACCGTCAGCCATTGCTTCTGCTACGACGGCTAGATATGCAGGTGCGGATGCCGCCATACCCGTGAAGGCGTCAAAGAGACGCTCCGGCAACAGATAAGCGTCACCAACAGTTTTAAATAGGCCCTTAGCGAATTCCAGATCCCCTGCTTCGCGCGCCTCTTTGGGAGCCGTCAGGGCCGTTGTGCTTTTGCGTATGGTGGCAGCCAGATTGGGCATCGCACGCACTACCCTCCTGGTACCCAATTTTCGGGAAAGAACGGCTGTAGACACACCAGCCATGATACTCAAATAACCAACATTTGGATGAGCGATATTTTCAGCTAATTCCGGAAAGATCTTAGGCTGAACCGCGATGATTACCCTTTCTGCTCCTGCTAACTCACCATTGCGAAGAGCGTTGATGCCGTATAACGAAGCAAGCTCCTTGGTGTTTGTCCGGTCCCGCTCAACAACACCAATATCGTCGGGTCTAAGAAACTCTGCCGCAAGTATGCCCTCCAGTATGCTGCGGCCCATTTTACCCAGGCCCACGAAAACCAGCTTCATGACACCAAGTCTAGCATGCTTGACGCTCCCATCGGTGTTTTGCTACGCTTGAGTTCGGCACGGAGAGGTGCCCGAGTGGTTGAAGGGGCACGCCTGGAGAGCGTGTGTACGGGTAACCGTACCGCGGGTTCGAATCCCGCCCTCTCCGCCAGAAAATGGCCCGCTTACGCGGGCCTTCTTCATTTCTTGAGCAGCTCTTTTGCCCGGGTGACGAAAACGACCAGGTAGTCGAAGAACTCGGGACCGGAGTGCGAGAGCTCGTCACCGCCGGTGGCCAGCCAGGGCAGCCCTTTCCAGTTGCGCCCTGTTAGCTTTTCAGCCACCACCGCCAGCTGCCGCTCGCGGTTAGCAATGCGCTTGGGCTCGAAAACGAGCAGGTCGGGCTGGCGGCCCATGACCTCGTCCAGTGGCGGGGCAAAGTAGGCCTGGGGCCGGTCGGCAAAGATGTTTACCGCCCCCAAATGCTCTAGCGCCGCGTGCATAAAGGCGCCACGACCGATGGTTATCGGCTCGCCCAGCTGGTATTCGAGGTAGACGCGCACCCCCGCCAGCGCTCCCGCCATATCGGCGTAGCGCCGCCCCAGCTCGGCAGACAGGCCGCCATCGCTCCCGCCCACGAAGGCCGCCGCCAGGCGAATGTTTTCGAGAATCCCCCAGGGGCTGACCGGCAGCGGAAACGACCAAACCGGGTAGCCGCGCCGGTGCAGTTCCTGGGTTAGCTGCCGCTGGATGCCGCTGGTGGTATAGACCACGTCGGGCCGCAACTCTTCCAGCAAGCCCCAGCGCACCTTCGTATAGCTGGCGACTACCGGCAGTTTTTCCGCCGCCGCCGGCCGCCAGCAAAAGGCGCTGCGGCCCACCACCCTTTCACCGGCGCCAATGGCGAAGAGAGTTGCGGTTACGTTAGGCGCCAGGCTGACTATCCGCCCGGGCTCGTTGGGCAGTTCGACCAACCCCAGCTGCTCATGCGTCAGCTTCACTGCTTACCTCCCCAAACCGGCGGCGCACCTTAGCGCGCAACTCGGCAGTGCTACCACCGTTGTAGATTACCCAGCTTGCCCGCCGTGCTTTTTCGTGCTGCGGCAGTTGCGCCGCGTCGCGGCGGTAAAACTCGGCCCGCGAGAGGCCCGAACGCTTCTTTACCCGGCGGTAGCGCACTTCGTCGGGCGCAGTGACCACCAGCACCCCGTCGTAACCCGGGTCCCAGCCGGTCTCGAAGAGCAGCGGCGCTTCAACCACCAGCAACCCCGGGCCGCGTCGGCGTGCCCGGCGCACCCGCCCGGCTATCAGCTCGCGCACCCGCGGATGGATTATGCCCTCCAGCCGGCGCCGCGCCTGCGGGTCGGCAAAGATTACTGCCGCCAGCTTCCGGTCGTCCGGCAGGCCGCCGCTGCAGGCGTCCGGGAAGGCGCGGCATATCTCGTCCGCCAGCTCCCGCCGCGCCTGCCGCGCCAGTTCGTCGGCGTTGACCACCTCGGCGCCCAGTTCGGCCAGCATGCGGGCGACGGTGCTCTTGCCGCTGCCGATGCTGCCGGTCAGACCAATGACCTTCACGGAAATATACTAACCTCGTGACGCGCCCCATCGCCCATCTGCACCTCACCGCCCTCCCCTGCTGGCCTGCCGGTAGCTACCTGGTTGGCGGCGCGGTGCGCGACTTGCTGCTGGGTCTTCCTGTGACCGACTTCGACTTTGCCGGGCCAAATCCGATAGCCGCCGCCCGCGCCTGCGCTAGAACGACCGGCGGCAGCGTCTTTCCGCTCGACGAGGAACGCGGCCACTGGCGGGTGGCGGCGGGCGGGGTGGTCTACGACTTTGCCCCGCTGTCGGCGAGCCTGGAAGCCGACCTGGCCCGGCGCGACTACACAGTAAACGCCCTGGCGGCGAACAAAAACGGGGTCGTCTGCGGCCTGCCGACCTCGCTCTATGACCTGCGCCACGGCGTTTTGCGCGCCGTCAGCCGCCAGAACCTGCGCGACGACCCGCTGCGACCGCTGCGCGGCTGGCGCATCTGGGCGGGTCGCGGCCTGCGACCGGAGCCACATACCCGCAGCTGGATCATCGGCGAGGCGCGGCAGCAGCGCTTCGGCAAACAACCGGCGGCCGAGCGGGTGCGCGAAGAGTTAAATCTGGCGCTTATGCTGCCGCGAGCGTCCTGGGGCTTCGCCAAGCTGCAGGAGCTGGAGCTGTCCGCCGTCTACCTGCGTGAGTGGGCCGCCGGCGCCGGGGTGGAGCAACTCGGCTACCATCACCTGGATGTTTTCGGCCACGAGCTAGAGGCTTTGCATCAGCTCGTCTGGCGCTTTCCCCATTCTTCGCTGGCGTTGCGCTGGGCGGCTTTGTTGCACGACGTCGCCAAGCCGCTGGTGCGTCAGTGGGACGAAGAGCGCGGTTATTATCGCTTCTTCGGCCATGACGAGCTGGGGGCCGCGATTGCCGGCGAGCTCCTGCGGCGCTTGCGCTACCCGCGCGAGCTGGTCAAGCGGGTGCAGGCGCTAGTCCGCCGCCACATGAAGACCCCGCCGGCTTCGACCCGCGGCCGCCGGCGCTGGCTGCACCGCAACCGTCGGCTGCTGCCCGACCTGCTGATGCTGCAGATTGCCGACCGCGCCGCCACCCGCGGCGAACTGGCCGCGCACGAAGAGGGCCGCCTCGAGCTCCTCTACCAGACCCTGGCCGAAGCACGAGACCTTGTCGCGAAACCCGAAGTCGAACCACTACTAAACGGTGGCGAGATAATTGCCGAGCTGGGGCTGGAGCCGGGGCCGTTGGTCGGTGTTTTACGGCGCGCCCTGGCCGAAGCCCAGGCTCTGGGCGACGTGACCGATCGTGAAGAGGCACTGGCCTTCGTAAAATGGAAATATGAAACCGAAACTAAGGGCCCTTAACGCCCAGCAAACGCCCGAGGGCATCGCCCTTAGCGACCCGCTGGGGATTAGCCAGCAAGTGCTGGTGCTCAGCCCCGAGGCCTACTACATCGCCACCCTCTTCGACGGTAGCCGCAGCCTGGAGGACGTTCAGGAGCTACTACTAACCCAGCACGGCTCGATGGTGCCGCGGGAGAAGCTCGACGAGCTGCTTAAAGCCCTGGAAGAAGCCGGTTTTCTGGAAACCAAAGAGGTACTGGCGGAAATCGAAGCCCGCAAACAGGCCCTCTTGTCACAGCCGCGGCCGATGGTCCTGGCTGGAACCAGCTATCCCGGCGAGCGCCAGGCCTTTGAGGCCTACCTGCAGACCGCCACCGCCTTCGCCCCCGAGGCCCCGGCGGCAAAAGGTGGCCTGGCCATGCCCCACCTGGAGCCGGCCCGGGTGCCCGGCCTCTACGGCGCGGCCGTGGCCGCCCTCAGGCAGACTCCGCCGCCCGAAAGGCTGTTGATTCTGGGCGTCGCCCACCAGGGGCTTAAAGAGGCCGCTGCCGCCCTGCCGACCGGCCTGGAAACCCCCTACGGAACCCTGGAGGCCGACCTGGAGGCACTGCAAGCCCTCGACGCCCTTCTGCCCTACGAGCTCTTCAATTCGGTTCTCTCTTTCCAGAGCGAGCACTCGATAGAGTTTCCGGCCGTCTTCGCCCGCGCCGCCTGGCCCGAGGCCAGCGTTAAGGTGCTGCCGCTGTTGATTGACGGCGACCCGTCGCGCAAGGGCGTCCTCGACGAGCTGGCGACGGTGCTGGCGCTGCTGGCCCGCGACTACCCCCTCTATCCGCTGGCCAGCGTCGACCTCTCCCACGTCGGCGCCCGCTTTGGCCATCCACCGCTCGATGATGCCCTGGCCGGGCGCGCCCGCGACACCGACCAGCGCTACCTCGACCTGCTAGCCGCCGGCGACTTCAGTGCCGCCTGGGACCACCTGATGAATCCGGGCAACCCGACCTACGTCGACGCCTACGCCGCCGTCCACGCCGGCCACAAGCTGTTCAGCGACCAGGGACGGGTGGTCGGCTACCAGCTCTCGCCGGAACTGCAAACGATGAGCGCCGTTGGTGCCGGCGTGGTGGCCTTCGATTAGCTGATTTTGGAACCTGGCTCGACCTCGCGGCCCGGCGTCAGCAGAGCCAGGGTGCCATCCGCGCCCTCGGCCGCCAGCAACATGCCGTGGGAGACGATCCCCCGCAGCTTGCGCGGCTTGAGATTGGCCAGCAAGACGACCTTTTTGCCCACCAGCTCCTCCGGCGTGTAGTGGGCCGCCAGACCGCCGACCACGGTCCTCTCCTCACCGCCGACGTCGAGCTTTATTACCAGCAGCCGGTCGGCGTTGGGGTGTTTTTCGACGCTTTTTACCTGGGCCACCCGCAGGTCGAGCTTGGCGAAGTCGTCGTACTCGATGGTGGCGGCTTCTTCTTTTTCGGTAGTTTCCGACTGGACTTTCTTTTGCTGCTTCTTCTTTTCGCTCTCCACCTTGGGGAAGAGTATTGGGGCCTCGGCCGGCAGCTGGTGGCCGTCGGGCAGGCCGCCCCAGCCCTCCACGTCGGCCACGTTCAACTCGCCCAAACCCAGCGCCGCGCGCAGTTCGGCCATCTTGACCGGCATCGCCGGTTCCAGCAGCACCGCCGCCGTCCGCAGGCCGTCGACCGCAGTGTAGAGAACCAGGTCGAGGTCTTCCGGGTCCTTTATCTTCCAGGGAGCACGCTCGTTGACGTAGCGGTTGAGCAGGCGGACGAACTGGAGCACCTCTTCCAGCGCCTGGTTGAACTTGAGCTCGTCGATTAGCTCCCGCACCCGCCCGGCCAGGCTGCTAGACGCCGCCACGACTTCTTCTTCCCCCGGGCCCGGCTGCCGCTTGTGCAGCACCCCGCCCTTGTACTTGATGACCATCGTCCGCACCCGCTGCAGCAGGTTGCCCAGGTCGTTGGCCAGGTCGGCGTTGTAGCGCTCGATCAGCCCCTGCTCGCTGACCATGCCGTCGAGGCCGTAGGGGGTTTCTTTGAGCAGGTAGTAGCGAACCGCGTCGGGGCCGTACTTTTCTGACCACTCGAAGGGGTCGATGACGTTGCCCAGGCTCTTCGACATCTTGCGGCCGTCGGCCAGCAGGTGGCCGCCGACGTTGAGGTGCTTGTATATCTCGACCTCGCCGGCCTTGAGCATCGTCGGCCAGAAGACGGCGTGGGTCTTGAGGATGTCCTTGCCAATCATGTGCTGGGCGGCGGGCCAGTACTTTTTGTAACGCTCGCCGTCGGGGTAGCCCAGGGCCGAGACGTAGTTGAGCAGGGCGTCGAACCAGACGTAGGTCACGTGGTCCGGGTCCCAGGGCAGCTCGATGCCCCAGCTAACGCGGCTCTTGGGGCGGGAGATGGAAAGGTCGCCAATGGGCTCGGAGAGGATTGAGAGGACCTCGTTGCGGTAGCGCTCCGGACGGATGAAGCCGGGGTTCTTCTTGATGTGGTCGCGCAGCCAGGCGCGGTACTTTTCCATCTTGAAAAAGTAGTTGCCCTCGCGCCGCGGCTCCGGCTCGACCCCGTGGTCGGGGCACTT
>Ga0256835_1001027_pt1 | contig 17763 bp, 12 predicted proteins | sample PIR30metaG_FD_185972 | JGI IMG/M metagenome (GOLD analysis project Ga0256835, IMG submission 185972) | Hydrothermal vent microbial communities from East Pacific Rise, Pacific Ocean - PIR-30 | ecosystem: Environmental > Aquatic > Marine > Hydrothermal vents | place: Pacific Ocean: East Pacific...
TAGCCCGCGTGATAAAGTCCAATTCGGCGATGTGCCTGGGTTTGGGCAGCCCACTGGCCACGTAATTGGCGCCGGTATTGAAGTCGCCGGCCAGCTGGGCGATCTCGGTGAGGGTGCGGCTGAGGGCTTTTTCGGGGTCGGGGGTGGTGCCGGCGGTCCATACGATCTCGCTGTGGCGCGGGAAGGTGGCCGGGTCGTAGGCCACAGCCCCCACGGTGGGAATGCCCATGTCCAGCGAGAAGTCCGAGAGATAGAGCACGATGCCGGCGCGGCGGTACTTGGCGATCATGTCGCGCACCATGGGGTCGGTGGCCGAATCGGGGTCGATGAGCGGTACCGGCATGCGCCCGCGGCTAATCAGGGCCGACACGTGGCGCTCGACGATTTCGCAGATGCCCTGGGAAAGAGCCTCCTCCACGCAGTTGCCGGCCGAGGGGCCGTTGAACTCGTTGATCGCGAAAAACCACGAAAAGGGGACCAGCACCTCCCGCTGCTGCGTGAGGCTGTAGCCCGTCGTCCACTGCAGAGGCAGCTGTTCGAAGATGCTGCGGGCCGCATCGAGGTCCTCCGAGGTGTCGTGCACCGAAGCCGCGATCAGCTCGAAAGGCATGGCCCGCTCGCGCACCTGCGCGTAGGTGGCCTGCCGGAAGTTGGACGGGTTGCTGCGGAAGCTGAAGAAGGAGAAGCGCTCGGCCAGTTCCATGACGGCGCTGGCCTCGGCCTGCGCAGGCGTGGCACCCTTGCCCATCTGCTTGCGCGTGCCGGTCAGGGCCGCGGCGTCCCTGCCGCAGATGCTGAAGTAGACCGGGATGCCCAGGCGGCCATTGTCGATGCGCCGGGTTTCGCGCAGAATGTCCAGGTCCAGTTCTGCCAGTTTGCGCCGGAAACGCCGCACGGTCTCTTCGGGCGGCAGTACCTTGTCCTGGTCCAGCGTGAATCGCTTGTAGGCGTCTTTGAGCACGATGGGATAAGGCATGTCATTTGCTCCTTGCGTAAGAAAGGGACGACCCGCGCACGCGCGGCAGGTTCGCCCGGACCCGCCGGAATCGCTGTTGACCGGTATCAAAAAGTCTGGTACAAGCGGGGAAAAATTACGGGGATGTAGCTCAGCTGGGAGAGCGCAGCGTTCGCAACGCTGAGGTCAGGGGTTCGATCCCCCTCATCTCCACCAAGCAAATTCAAGGGCTTGCCGGATTCGGCAGGCCCTTTCTTTTCTCCGCCCGGCATCCGACGACCCGTGGCTTGGATCCTTTTGGGGGGATATGCCATTTCCCGCACCGTAAATCAATTCCTAATACGTTCTGGACCGTGGCGACCGCAAATCTATAACCTAATTCTCCCAATTTATTACCGAAATGTAATAAAGAATGGTAATAAACGTAATAGTCGCAGTCTGCTTTTCGACACGGCACCTGGGGTTCTGTTTTCAACCCATTGTAAATACGCGTGAAAAATCCTGCAAAGGGGTTGGCACCATTGTTGCTTAAAAGAAAAATCATTAGGAGTTTTGTTTTTACGCCGGGCGGAATCTGACGAATACCGAATCAGAATCGAAACAGGAACAGCCGATGCCCATGACGCTGTGATACCGACCGGATGTGTTATATTTTGGCCGATACCGCTGGAGGATGCGGGAGGAGGGGAAGCACCTGTGGACACCGCCTATTTTGATAACGGCGGTCGGCGTTCGGGGATTGATCGGCGTGAATTCAGCTATGCCAATCACTTGCCGGAGCGCCGGTCGGGAAGGGACCGCCGCAGAGGAGCGGACCGCCGAAAAAGGCCGCTGGTTCCCCGCAAGGGGGAGCGCCGGTCCGTACTGAAAAGAGCGGCCTGAAGCGCTGACGCCCTTCGTGGACGGTGCCGGGTTCGCTTTTGCTCTGCCCTGCAAACCAGGCGCAGCCGGCGTTTCCTGGCCGGGGAGAGGTCTCCCCGGAGGTTATCCTTGACTTCCAGCCCGCCTTGGTGTACCGGAAAGCCTGTCGCAGTCGATCACCTGAAAATCCCCGAAAATAGACCCCGGATGGGGCGTCAGGAAAAGCGCAAGATGACCCTGTGTGTTCTTCTGCGTTTTTTGCGTGAGCGCCTGAAGTACCTGTAGCGGCCCGCAAAGGACCGGGGAGCGAACGACTTACGGAGAAAGACATGCAGCGAGCGGCCAAGGCCCGTCGCAGGACCCGGGAGACCGATATCCAGGCCGAACTGGTGCTTGACGGGACGGGACAGGCGGAAATCGAGACCGGCATCGGTTTTTTCGACCACATGCTGACGCTTCTCACCGTTCACGGCGGGTTCGATCTTCGGATTCAGGCGCGCGGAGATCTGCACGTCGACCTGCACCACACCGTCGAGGACGTGGGGCTGGTGCTGGGCGACATCTTTGACGAGGCTCTGGGAACCCGCGAGGGCATCCGGCGCTTCGGACACGCCGTCACCCCCATGGACGAGGCCCTGGCGGCCGTCACCGTGGACCTCTCCAAGCGCCCCTTCCTGGTCTTTCTCCTGCCGATCCCGCTGGGCGGCGGTGCGCGCTTTGACGGCAGCCTGGCCAAGGAATTTTTTCGCGCTTTTGCCACCCGGGGGGGCATGAACCTGCACATCCATTCCGCTTACGGGGAAAACGAACACCACGTCATCGAAGCGGTCTTCAAGTCGACGGGCCGCTCCCTGGGCCAGGCGGCGGCCGCCGACGAGCGTTTCGGGGGCGTTCGCTCCAGCAAGGGAACCCTCTGATTCCCAGAGCACCGAAAGGGAGGAAGTTTACCGATGAACACCCCGAACCCCCGTGCCAGATGTTTTCCGGCCGTGCTGCTGGTGGCCGTCGTGTTTCTGCTCGGTGCCTGCCAGACCCGCCCCGTGCCGGTGGCCGGTCCGGCTGCCGAGAGTTTCAAGCCCACCCGCATCGCCGTGCTGCCCTTTACCAACATGAGCGCGCTATACGGAGAGGGGCAGAGCGTGCGCTGCCCTCTGTGCGGCACCATGATGGTCACTGGGCCGGTCAAGGACGGTGCCGTGCGGTTCCTGACCGAAGAACTCAGCCGATTGGTGCGCAAGAAGATGAAGGCCGCCGTCATTCCGCCCGAGCGGGCCAAGGGCGTGTACACCACGCTGCTCAATGAAGAGGGCCTGCTGTTTCCGGAGGTGGGGGTGGTGGCCAAAACCGGGCGCCGCTTGGGGGCCGATGCCGTCGTGGTGGGCAACATCTACCGCTTCCGCGAGCGTGTAGGCTCCGACTACGGGGCCGAGAGGCCGGCGTCGGTGGCCTTTACGCTGGCCATGGTGCGCGTGGAAGACAGCAGCGTGATCTGGAGCGCGGTGTTCGACGAGACCCAGCACTCGCTCATGGAGAACCTGTTTAATATAGGCACCTTCTTCAAGCGAGGCGGCAAATGGCTGACGGCTGAGCAGTTGGCCCGGTACGGATTGCAGGAAATCGTAGACGGGTTACCCGGATCATGATTGTCATTCCGGCAGTGGATATCAAGGGCGGCAGGTGCGTGCGCCTGCTGCAGGGGCGAAAAGACGCGGAGACGGTGTTTTCCGACGATCCGGCCGCCATGGCCGCACGCTGGGAAGCGGCCGGGGCGCGGCTTATCCACGTCATCGATCTGGACGGCGCCTTTGAGAAAGCGCCGCGCAATGTAGAGGCCATCCGCGATATCCTGGCCGGCGTGGGGGCCGACATTCAGGTAGGCGGGGGCATCCGCAGCGAAGAGACCATTGAAATGTACCTGGACATGGGCGTCGCACGGGTGATCATTGGCACCGAGGCTATCGGCAATCCGCAGATGGTCGAGCGGGCCTGCGCACGGTTTCCTGGCCGGATCGTGGTGGGCATCGACGCCCGCGACGGCCTGGTGGCCGTGGAGGGCTGGACGCGTACCACGCGGGTGGAAGCCGTCGAGCTGGGAAAGCGCTTCGAAGACTGCGGGGTGGCCGCCATCAACTTCACCGACATCGCCCGCGACGGCATGCAGACCGGCCCCAATATCACGGCCACGCGCCGCATGGCCGAGGCCCTGTCGATTCCCATCGTGGCCTCGGGGGGGGTGTCCACCCTGGAGGACATCCGCCGCCTGCTGCCCCTGGAGCCGCTGGGGGTGACCGGCGTCATTACGGGCCGCGCCATTTACAGCGGCACCCTGGACCTGGCCGCCGCCATTGCGCTGGCTGCCGGCGACACCTGAGCCCCCGGCGAACCATCGGCGGTGCACGCTGTTTTCGTTGCGGCCGCTTATTTGCTTGACAAACATTGCTTCATAGTTATTTTCACAGGTTAAGACCAAGATATAACCGTGCAGCCTTATCACAGCATTCCGATGCGGTGGAAGACAGGGGCAGCCGTTGTTTGGAACCCGAAAATTCTTTTCAAGCCCGTTCCTTCCATTTTTTAACCGTCAGGTTCGTTAAAAAAGCGTGGAGGGCACTTCTTGTCGTCTCTTATTCCTGAAGAGAAAATCTCGGAGATCAAACATGCTGCCGATATCGTCGATGTTATATCCGAAGTAGTTCTGCTGAAGAGGGCCGGACAAAACTTTATCGGTCTGTGCCCCTTCCACTCCGAGAAGACACCTTCCTTCACGGTGAGCCCTGACAAGCAGATGTTTCACTGTTTCGGGTGCGGGGAAGGCGGCAATGTTTTCAGTTTTTTGATGAAGCACCAGGGGCTTTCGTTCCCCGAAGCGGTCAGGGCGGTGGCCGGGCGATACGGCATCGACCTGCCGGTGTACATGGACAAACGACAGAGAAAGGCCGCCAGTGAGCGTCAGCGTCTGCTGAACGTCAACCGGCAGGCCTTTCAGTTTTACAGGCGGCAACTGGCGGACCGCCGGCGCGGAGAAGAGGTCCGGGCCTACCTGGAAAAGCGCGGCATCCAGGCGTCGGCCGTTGAAAAGTTCGGCATCGGTTATGCCCCGCCGGGCTGGGACAACCTGCTTCGCTACCTGACGGCGCGCGGCGTTTCACCGACCCTGGCCCAGACGGCCGGGCTGGTGGTGCCCCGGCGCCAGGGAGGCGGGTACTACGATCGCTTCCGCAACCGGGTGATGATCCCGATCTTCAACCTGGCCGGCGAAGTGATCGCCTTCGGCGGGCGGGTGCTCGACGACGCCGAGCCCAAGTACCTGAACTCGCCCGAGACGCCGCTGTTTAACAAGCGCCGCACGCTGTTCAACCTGCAGCGGGCGCGGACACGCTGCCGGCAGTCCGGCGAGGTGATCATTGTAGAGGGCTACTTCGACCTCATCGCCCTGGACCAGGCCGGCGTGGAAAACGTGGTGGCCACCCTGGGCACGGCGCTGACACCGGAGCACGTCCGGGTGCTCAAGGGCCACGCCCAGAGGATGGTGCTGGTCTACGACGGCGATGCGGCCGGCCGCAAGGCCGCCGAGCGCAGCCACGAGATCTTCGGGCGGCAGGCCGTCGAAGCCCGCGTGGCTGTGCTGCCCGAGGGCCACGACCCGGACTCCTTCGTGGCGCGCCACGGCGTGGAGGCCTTCCACAAACTGGTGGCCGAAGCGCCGGGCATGTTCTCGTTTCTGCTGGAAGCGGCGGCATCGCGGCACGGCGACGGCATCGCGGCCAGGCTTCGCGTGGTGGCGGAACTGGTGCCGGTGCTGGCGCGGGTCGAGGACCGGGTGGCCCGCTCGCTGTACGTGCGGGAACTGGCCGACCGTCTGGATGTTCCCGAGAGGGATATCCTGGAAAAAATCCGGGGGGCGGTCAGGTCCGGCGCCGCAGACCCCGGGTTCGCGGACGCCGGTTCGCCCGCGGGCGGCGGCCAGGCCGGAGCCCCGGCGCGGGATGAGGTAGGGGGCCGTTTCCGCATCGAGCGCCAGATCGTGGCCATGATGGTGCAGCACCCCGCCGTCATTGCCGAACTGGATCAGCGGCGGGTGGTGGAGCGCTTCGAACACGACGACCTGAAAAGAGCCGCCGCCTTTCTGCTGGAAAACGCCGCCCTGTTGCAGGACGAGCCCGGGGCGGCGGTCGAGCGTATGGAAGACGAGCGGCTGCGACGCATGCTGACCGCCATGCTCGTCGGTCCGGAAACCTGGGACGAGCGGGCCTGCCGCGTCCTGATCGACCAGTTCGAGGCCGCCTGGCATCGGCGCCGCGACGATCTGCAGGAGCGCATCGAGTCCGCCGAACGCAGCGGTGACGACGAACTGCTGATGAAACTGCTAAAGGAGCGCCAGAGCCGTGCCGAGATGAAGAGCGTCCCGTTCTGAGAACGGACACCGGCTCGCAACAGACGATCAACAGGCCGAAGCAGATATTGCGGAACCAAATACCTGACAGCCGAAAGCTGTCAGCTGAAAGCTTTTTCAAATGTCCAGGGGGAGGTTGGCGTAAATGGCAGAAAGTAACTCCAAGAAAGAGCAGGCGCGCAAGGAATCCACCCAGAAGGCGATTTCCCAGCTGCTCAAGAAGGGCAAAAAGAAGGGCATGTTGACCTACGCCGAGATCAACGACGTACTGCCGTCCTACATGCTCTCGGATGAACAGATTGACGAGACCCTCATGATGTTCGACGACGCCGAGATCGACATCATCGACGAGAAGAAGAACAAGATGCAGAGCCGGCTCAACCTCTTCAAGGAGAAGAAGCCCGGCAAGGCCGTCGCCAGTTCGGCCGACTTCGGCAGCGTCACCGACCCCGTCAAGATGTACCTGCGCGAGATGGGCATGGTGACCTTGCTCAGCCGCGAGGGCGAGGTGGAGATCGCCAAAAAGATCGAGGCCGGCGAGCGCGAGGTTATGAAGGCCCTCATCGAGACCACCAGCGGCATCAACCTGATCATCGAACTGGGCAAGGGCATCGAACGCGGCGAGCTGCGGCCCAAGTACGTGCTGCGTGACCTCGACGAGGGCGACACCCTGGTGGACGAGGTGGCCCAGACCAATCGTTTCGTCGACACCATCCGCGCCATCGAGGAGGTCCACCAGGAGAACACCCGCTTGCGTGAGCGGCTCTTTTCCTGTGACCTAGCGCCCGACGAGGCCCGCCGCGTGCGGCGCAGCATCAACCGGCGCAACCACAAGATCTACGACCTGCTCAAGGACTGGCGCTTCGAGGGCAGCGTGCTTGACAAGATCGAGGGGGTCGTTCGGGAGCAGGTGGCCTGGTTCGACAGCATGAACCGCATGATCACCATGTGCGCCGACAGCCTCAACGTGCCCGTGGGCCGCCTGCGGGCCAGCCTCTACGACCAGGACGAGTTTCTCAAGTGGCTCAGGCCGCGCACCAACCTGAACACCGAGGAGCTGGAACTGCTCTACAAGGAGCTGCACACGGTGGCCGAACAGATCGACGAGCGCGAATACCTGCTCAAGGCCAACAGCCGGGCGCTCAAGCGCATCATCTCCATGGTGGAGGAGGGCCGCCACAAGGCCAAGCTCGCCAAGAGCGAGTTGACCAAGGCCAACCTGCGCCTGGTGGTCAGCATCGCCAAGAAGTACACCAACCGCGGCCTGCAGTTCCTGGACCTCATCCAGGAGGGCAACATCGGCTTGATGAAGGCCGTGGACAAGTTCGAGTACATGCGCGGTTACAAGTTCAGCACCTACGCCACCTGGTGGATCCGCCAGGCCATCACCCGCGCCATCGCCGACCAGGCGCGCACCATCCGCATCCCGGTGCACATGATCGAGACCATTAACAAGCTCATCCGCACGTCGCGTTACCTGGTGCAGGAACTGGGCCGCGAGCCTAAGCCCGAGGAGATCGCCGAGAAGATGGAGATCCCGCTGGAGAAGGTGCGCAAGGTGCTCAAGATCGCCCGCGAACCCATCTCGCTGGAGACGCCCATCGGCGACGAGGAGGACAGCCACCTGGGCGACTTTATCGAGGACAAGAAGTTCATGCTCCCGTCGGACGCTGCCGTCAGCCTGAACTTGGCCGAGCAGACCCGCAAGGTGCTGGCCACCCTGACCCCGCGCGAGGAGAAGGTGCTGCGCATGCGTTTCGGCATCGGCGAGAAGGCCGACCATACCCTCGAGGAGGTGGGCCAGGATTTCGCCGTTACGCGTGAGCGCATCCGGCAGATCGAGGCCAAGGCGCTGCGCAAGCTGCGCCATCCGACCCGCAGCCAGAAACTCAAGAGCTTCATCGAAAACTGACGGCGGTCCCGGGCGGGCCCCGGAGTTTTGAACGGATGGGGGCGGGGCGCTATGTACCCGCCCCTGCCTTTTTCGGGGCCACCGAAGGGTAATGATTGACAAAAACGGGTGCCGGCAGTAGAAAGAGCCATTTTCAGATCGTGGGGGCCCATAGCTCAGTTGGTAGAGCCACCGGCTCATAACCGGTCGGTCCCTGGTTCGAATCCAGGTGGGCCCATACTATTTCACCACCCGCGAAAACGACCCGGCCCGCCGGGCGGCACCGCACGCAAACCCCCGGCCTGCAGCGATCTGCACCCGCAACGGTAAACCATGACCGCAACCGTCGCCGAGATCCTGGAAATCATGGAGAATCTGGCGCCCGCCTGCCTGGCGCAGCAGTGGGACAACGTGGGCCTGCAGGTGGGCGATGCGCGCTGGCCGGTGTCCGTGGTGCGGGTGGCGCTGGATGCTACGCGAGAAGTGGTGCAGGAGGCCGCCGACGGGGGAGGCGGGCTGCTGATCACCCACCACCCGCTGATCTTTCGACCCTTGAAACGCATCGACCTGCAGTCGCAGCAGGGCGCGCTTATCGCCAGGGCGCTGGCCGCAAAAGTGGCCGTTTTTGCGGCCCACACCAACCTGGACGCGGCCGTGGGGGGGGTCAACGACATCCTGGCCCGCCGCCTGGGACTGGAGGCGTTGGCGCCGCTGAGCGCCGAAGGCGTTGAGGGCTGCGCCGCGGAGGCGCCCGGTTCGGGGTTGGGCCGCGTGGGCCGGCTGGCGCAGCCCGTCGAACTGGCCGCACTGGCGGCCGACATCCGCCGGCGGCTGGGGCTGGCGGCGGTCAAAATCTGCGGCGATCCGCGCCTGATGGTGGAGCGCGTGGCCGTGTGCTCGGGCAGCGGCTCGGGGTTGATGAAGGATTTTTTCGCCAGCGGCGCCCAGGTTTACATCAGCGGGGACCTGCACTACCATGACGCCATGGACGCCGCGGCCGCCGGACGGGGGTTAATCGACGTGGGGCATTTCGCCTCCGAATTCCTGGTGGTAGAAACGCTGGCCCGCGAGCTGCGGCGCAGGATGGCCGCCGTCGGCATTTGCGCCGAAGTGCGGGCCTGCGCCATTGAAAAGGACCCCTTTCGACTTATCTTTTAGGTGTCCGCTGTCCGGTAGCGATCGGGTGTCTGCCAACAGGTGCCGGGTGCCGACTGGCGGCGAGCGGCCGGGATTCGCGAGGGGCGGTGAACAAACGGGAGACAATACCGAATGAAAGAACAGCTTGACCTGTTACGGAAGCTGCAGCTGGCCGAAAACCGTCGTCGCGGCATTGCACAGTCCCTCCAGCAGGCCGCCGGCCGGCTGGAGGAACTCGATGGGGAGCTGGCCGCTTCCCAGGAGCGCCTGGCCGATATGCAGGCCCGGATCGAGGAGGCCGAGAAACAGTACCGCGGCTTGGAGTCCGACGCCGGCGCCGTCCAGTCCCAGATCAAGAGCGACGAGGCCAAACTGCGCTCCGTGAAGACCAATCGGGAATACCAGGCCCTGCTCAAGGAGATCGACGAGCTCAAGAAGAAATATTCCGCCGCCGAGGACGAAATGATTCGGTGCCTGGACGCCGTGGAGAGCGAAAAGCAGGCCCTGGCCGATGCCCGCGAGGCGTTTGAAAAGCTCCAGGTGGAGGTCGCGGCCGACCGCCGGCAGGCGCTGGACGAGAAGCAGAAGGGCGAAAAGGCCATGGCCGATCTGGAGGCCGAAAAGAAGAAGCTGGCCGCCGCGGTGGACGCCAAACTGATGAAAGCCTTCGAATTCATTCGCACCAAGAAAGGCGACGGGCTGGCCGTCGCACAGGTGCGCAACGCCGTCTGCCTGGGGTGCAACGTCAACATTCCGCCCCAGCTCTACAACGAACTGCAGCGGGGCGACAGCCTGAAGTTCTGCCCCAACTGCCAGCGCATCATCTACTGGCAGGAGGAAGTCGAGTAGCAAGCGGTTTCCGGCCGAAGCAGCCCAGACGATCGCTGGGGGATTCCCCCGGAGGAAAGTCCGAACACCACAGGGCAGGGTGCTCCATAACGTGGAGTCGCGGTGACGCGAAGGAAAGTGCAACAGAAAGGATACCGCCACGCCGGGGTTCCCGGCGCGGTAAGGGTGAAAAGGTGCGGTAAGAGCGCACCAGTTCCCCGGGTGACCGGGGAAGCTTTGTAAACCCCACCCGGTGCAAGACCAAATAGGGGAGCGATGGAGGGTGGCCCGCCCGAGCTCCCGGGTAGGTCGCAGGAGCCGCCGGGCAACCGGCGGCCGCAGATGAATGATCGTCACCCGCGGACGGGGCAACCCGCCGCGGGTACAGAATTCGGCTTATGGGCTGCTTCGGCCGGTTTCTTCACATGCGAGGGATGCCAAACGTGGGAAAAATTGAACCCCGACAGATCGCGCCCGGGCCGGATACCCGCCGGGTGGAGGGAGCCGGAGAGCAGAAGAAGGTCTGCGAGATCTCGTTCGCCCAGAAGATCGACATCTTCTCGCGTGATTTCCTGAAGTGCTGCATGTACGTGGCCGACTTCAACACGGTCAATAAGGCCTTCACCAAGATGCTCTACTCGCGCTTCATCGGCACCTCCCAGGTGCTTGAGGACTTCCTGGATTTCCACGGCGCCAAGAACAATCAGACGTGGTATTTCTACCGCGAGCTGACGGCCGCCGTGCGCCACATCAGCCTGGGTGCATACTCGCTCAAGCACGTGCTCAACCGCCTGGTCTTCTACGATCTGCCCGAGACCGAGGACTTCGCCTGCAAGGGCGAAGAGGCCCATGAATTTCTGAAGAACTGCCTGCGCAACCTGGCCCCCATCATCCTGCACGAGGCCGGCCGGCTGGGTGTTGCCATCCCCGCCAGTACCTGCGACCCGGCGGAGTTCCCGGCCATCACCACCGGCGAGATGCTCACCTACGACATCGACGACGAGGGCAAGGAACTGCAGAAAGAGAGCATCGTACGCATCGCCAGCGATTTTCTCAACATCGCCGACAACTTCGAACAGCTGGGTTTCTACGAGCCCTTCGACCTGGAAAAGATCCTGTCCATCGTGCCCGAGAAGGTCAACGAGGTCGAGATCCGGCGCTTTGAGATGCTGGTGCACAACCTGCAGTCGTCCTTCGATACCTACGTTATCCACGGCGGTTACCGCTACGGCGACCGCAAGCTCAAGGAGCTGCGGAGCTTTTTCTCGGTGGTTTTTCACTTATTGCAGACCACCGGGCGGCTGCTGCACTTCTACGAGCGCCACCTGCACGAGGCCGGCTACAAGCACGTCTACCGCGAGGCCCAGCAGCGGCTGCTGGAGATCATCGACGCCCACGAACTGCTCGACCACACCATCAACTACGGCCTGTACTACGCCTGTTTTTTTCTCAACACCGGCAAGGACCTGGCCCGCGAAATCCTCAACGAAAACATCGAGCGCGGACGCATCACGGTGGGCATCCCGGAAAAGCTGGGCTTCCACAGCCGCCCCAGCCTGCTGGTGGCCAAGATCGTGCAGCACTACGGCGGCCAGGTGGAACTGGTGGTGGGCGAGGACCGCTTCGACGCCAGCAGCGTGCTGGACATCCAGTGGGCCGGCGGCAAGATCAGCAAGGAAAACATCAAGCAGGTGGTTTTCGAGGGCGACACGCGCGCCCTGCGGGACATCGAGATCCTGGCCGGCGTGAACTACGGCGAGGACAGCATGGGCAAGGGCGTACCCCTGCCAAAGGAGCTCAAGTACCTCGCCTGAACGCTTCGCACGGCTTCTTCACATCTTTATATTTTTATATCCAACTAGTTGTAAAAACTTCTGAATCAACCATTGGTGGTTGACAGCTCTCCTGACCTTCCTTAGCTTATTGGTGTCCGTCGGCCGCGGACCGGCGGGCCGGTCCGCTCTGATCCGCAGCGCCTGAAAACCATCCAGAGAGGAGAATATGCCCCATGGGAAGCAACGTGAGGGGCGGCGGGCCGCAGGATGCCGCCGCCGATGCCGAGTCCATGCGCCAGATCCGTGAGACTTTCAAACGTCTGCCCCACGACATCACGCTCTACCTGTTTTCGGAAAAAGGCGGTGACGACGTGTTCTGCAACGCCATCCGCCAGGTGGTGCGCGCCTTTCGCCAGCTCACCGACAAGATCACCTTCCGCGAGTACGACCTGGGCCACGAGGAGGCCGCCCGCTGGAAGGTGACCGAGGCGCCCACCTTGCTGATTTCCCCCGAGCGCTACAACATCCGCTGGATGGGGGCGCCCCTGGGCGAGGAGGGGCGCAGCTTTCTCGAGGCGCTGCTGCTGGCCGGCATGGGCCGCAGCAACCTCAACGAGCAGTCCCGCAAGGTGCTGGAAAAGCTTGACACGCCGCGGTCGGTGCGCATCTTCGTCAGCCCCACCTGCCCCTACTGTCCCCAGCAGACGGTCAACGGCATCAAGGCGGCCATCGAGCGGCCGGACCTGGTGTCCGTGGAGATCGTGGACATCCAGTGCCGCCCGGACCTGGCCGAGAAGTACAACGCCCACAGCGTTCCCCAGGCCTTTGCCGACGACGTGCTCATCGGCATGGGGGCCCAGAGCGAGGAGGTTTTCGCGCTCTCGCTCCAGAAAATGGAGCCCCAGACCCTCTTTATTCCGGACAGCGACGCCGAGGTGGTCGAGGCCGACCTGCTCATCGTGGGGGGCGGGCCCGCCGGATTGACGGCCGGCATCTACGCCGTGCGCAGCGGGCTTAAAGCCGTGCTGGTGGAGCGCGAGGCCCTGGGAGGGCAGGTGGCCACCACGCCGGTGGTGGAGAACTACCCGGGTTTTACACAGGTGGGCGGAAAGACCCTGGTGGACATCATGGTGACCCACGCCCTGCAGTACGTCAAGATCTTCCAGGGTGAGGAGGTTGTCGACATCCGGCCGGGGCCGCCCTTCACGGTCCAGACCAGCCGGCGAAAGTTCATCGTCAAGACCATCCTGCTGGCCACCGGCGCCAGTCACAAGCACCTGGGCGTGCCCGGCGAAAAGCGCCTCTCCGGGCGCGGGGTCAGCTACTGCGCCACCTGTGACGGTCCGCTGTTCAAGGGCCGCCGCGTGGTGGTGGTGGGCGGCGGCAACACCGCCGTCACCGAGGCGCTGTACCTGTACAACATGGGGGTCGACGTGACCCTGGTCCATCGCCGCGACAAGCTGCGCGCCCAGGAGGCCCTGGCACGGCAGCTGGCCGAAAACGACATTGCCGTACTCTGGAACACCCGCATCAAGGAGATCCGCGGCAAAGACCGCGTGGAGGAGTTGCTGGTGGAGGACACCCGCGACGGGACCGAGGGCAGCGTGCCGGCCGACGGCGTCTTCATCGCCATCGGCTACACCCCCACCGTTGACCTGGCCCGCAGGATCGGCGTGGAGCTGACCCCCGAAGGCTACATCCGGCAGGACGGGCGCCACCGCACCAGCGTGCCGGGCATCTACTCGGCCGGCGACGTGGAAGGCGGCTGGAAGCAGATCGTCACGGCCGCCGGCACGGGCGCCGAGGCGGCCATGGCCATTTTCGAGGACCTCATCAACCCTTACTGGCAGAAGCCGTCCGAAGAGACCACTGAGGAAAGCTGATTCGTTTGACAGACGCGGCTTCAGCCCGGGGCGGGGGCGGTGAGCTTCTTTGCCAGCCCGCCGTCGGGGCCGTGCCTCCGGAGGAAATCGACCACCTGCGCAAGGCGCGGCAGGGCGGGGCGGGCCCCGGTCCGCCGGCAGGCCAGGGCGCCCACGGCGCTGGAAAAGCGCAGCAGGTCGTCCCAGGGCAATTCCCGGGCGATGCCGACGCAGAAGGCAGCGTGAAAGGCGTCGCCGGCCCCGGTGGTGTCCACCGCCGTGACGTCGAAGGCCTCCAGGCGGCCGCCGCCGGTCTGTTTCCCTTCCCAGGCCAGTCCTTTTTCCCCCAAGGTCACCACCACCGACGGGCACACCGCCGCCAGGCGCGCGAGGGCCCGTCGGTCGTTCGCCTCTCCGCTGTACTGGCGGGCGAACTTTTGCGACGCCACCACGTGGTCCACGCGTCCCATAAGCAGCCGCGTGCCGCGGTGCAGCGACCCGGCGTCGAGCACCGTCACGGCACCGGGCAGGCGCTCCATCAGCTCCAGTGATATTTCGGGCTGGTGGCCGTCCATGAGCAGCACGCGGGCCGGCGGGACGCCACGGTCTTCGGGCAGCCGCGCCAGGTTCGGGGTGTCGCCGCGGTGGTTGACCACCGTGCGCTTTCCGTCGGGCTTGACCAGGATAGCCGACACCGGCGTGGGGTATTCGCCCGTGACCGTCAGGCCGGTGTCGACGCCCTCGCGCCGGAACTCCGCCAGGCACTGGCGTCCGAAGAGGTCCTCTCCCAGACAGCCGGCAAAGGCGGCCCGCAGGCCCAGGCGCGCCACGCCCACGGCGGCGTTGGCGGCCGGGCCGCCGCCGCAGGTGGTCAGCGCCGAGGCCACGGTCTTCTCGTCGGGCGCCGGGTGGCGGTCCACCGAAAAAACCATGTCGAAGCAGGCGTGGCCGGCGCACAGCACGTCCACGCGGGGAGTGTCTGCAGGCATGCCCCTTTCTTACCCGCCCCGCGGCGGACTTGTCAACGCCCGGCGCCGTCGGTGGCAGGGCAATCGTAAACAGCAGGCCGATTTGGAGGCGCGCCACGTTCGCAGGCTGCCCGCCCCTCCCGCCTATGGATAGACCAAAGTAATGCAAAAAGGGCGAACCAGGCATTAGCTGCAAATGACCTGACGATCTGCAGGTCAATTTACAGTGCGGCCGACTGGCGCAGCTGGTTGCGGTTGATCGCCAGCTTGAGATCCGGCTGGATCAGGTCGTGGGGCCCTTCGGCAAAGGGCAGATAGGCCAGCAGGAAGGCCCTGGGGCGTATCTGGATGGCGGGCAGCTGCGGGAGCAGCTTGCGGGCCGGCTTGATAAAGGTCGAGAGGGTCGTCTTGAGGCTGTCCACGGCCTCCTCCACCGGCAGGGTCACGGCCTGCACGCGGCCCCTGGGCGGCCGGGTTCTGAAATCGGCGTGCGGCTGGGCCAGGGTGGTATGGGTGCACAGCCGCGAAAAGGCCCGCGGCATCAGTTTGAAGGCCGGGATCCAGAAGCGGAAACCCATCTCGGTCCACTGGGGCTGGATGACCCGCGGCAGGTTGGCCAGCCGGACCAGGTCGGCGAAGGAGTCCAGCCGAACACCCCCGACCTCGGCGCGGATGCGCCAGAAGGGCAGGTAGACGGCGTCGGGCTGGTCGGACTGCAGTGTGGCGAAGCGCAGCGGCCGGAGTTTTGTGCCCTCGGTGCGCCACATGCTGCCGCAGTTGCCGCAGAAGAGCGCCAGGGCGTCACGCTGGCCGTCGAGATCCCAGCCGCATTTGGGGCACAGGGCGGGAATGAATTCCAGGGGCCAGCGGGCCCGGTCGCCGTCGGCCGCCTGCAGCGCGTCGCCGTCCACACTGGCCGTCGGCAGGGGCTCGTCGAGCACGGCGTCGTAGACCCGGCCGTTGACGTAGTAGGGGGCGTAGATCATGCTGAGGGTGTCGCCCACGTACGCCTGGTGGTAAAGCGGCCGCGGCAGATCGACGGCGTACTGCTCCTTGAACTGTTCGGCCACGGTCTTGCGGTCCAGCTGCGGGGCCAGAAAGCGGCCCGCCGTGTCGGGCGTGACGAAGCGCAGCTTGAGGGCCTGGCTGCGCAGCCCCAGCGAAACCGGCAGGCCCCGCAGGTCCACGGCCGGGTGGCTGACGTCCACAAAACGATGCAGCAGGCCCTGGGCGGTGGTGGAAAACAGGGTGCCGCGCAGGCGCCAGTAGGGGACATAGATCAACTTGCGCCCCTGCGGTGCGCGGTCCGGCAGCAGGTAGCGGAAGTAGTCGTCGCGGGTCAGGATGGACTTGACCCGGCAGAACTCGCAGCGGAAGAGCCGGTCGGTTTCTTCCAGCACTGCAGGCGCCCCGCACTGCGGGCATTGATGTTCGATGAGCAGTTTCATGGCCCGGCCAACTAACGGGTTCGTGGTTCGGTTCAATGGCCACGGACCCACACGGACTTACACGGAAATGGACGGCTTGTTTATTGGCCCCTTCAGGAAAAGAGCCGTGCGCAGCACGTGGTGCAGGGTGCAGCCCGGTCTATGTATGTCCGTGTGGGGCTGTGGCGGATACAGACAGTGCCGGCGGCTGCAGCCTCTTGGCGTCTTAGCTCTCGTGCTTTTCGCCGCACTGGTTGCAGAACAGGGCGTCGGGCAGGTTCTCGCTGCCGCACTTGGCGCAGGTCCAGGGCGCCTTGTCCTGGTCGGCGGGATGCCCGCAGCGCGGACAGAATTTGGCCGTGGGCGGCAGGTTCTTGCCGCACTCGGCGCAGCGCTGGAAGACCAGCTGCTGGTGGCCGCAGTAGGGACAGAACCTGGCGTCCGGCGCAATCGCCTGGCCGCACTCCTGGCAGGCGAGGTCCCCGGAGGGGGCCCTGGGCGGCACGCTCCCGCCCCCGCCGCCGGCAGTGCCGCCGAAAAACTGGGCGAACATGGCCGGCATCATCAGGCCCAGCCCGGTGCCCATGCCCATGCCGGCCCCGGCGCCGCTCTCGCCCTCGGCGGCTTTTTCCATGGCCATGGCGGCCTTCATCTGCATGAGCTTGTTCATGTCCTGGAAAACCCCCATGCGGCTGCGGTCGTCGATGGCCTTCTGGACCTCGGGCGGCGGCGTAATGGCGTTGATGTAGAGATGGTCCAACCCCAGGCCGAAGCGGCTGAAATCGTCCTTGAGCCGTGCGGCCAGCCCCTCCGAGAGCTCGTCGTACTTGGCCGGCAGGTTGAGCACCGAGTCGATGGTTTCGCCCATGTAGTCGTTGAAGCGCGATACCACCACGCGGTTGAGGTACTCCTCGATCTCCTCGGTGGTGTACTTGCCCTGGGTGCCCACCAGGCTGTTGATGAAGAGCACCGGCTGGACCACCTGCAGGTTGAGCACGCCGAAGGCCCGCAGGCGGATGAGGCCCAGTTCGGAGTCCTTGAAGGCCACGGGGTCGCGGGTACCCCACTTCAGGTTGGTGAAGACTTTTAGGTTGACGAAGTAGACTTCGGCCCGCAGCGGGCTGGTCATGCCCCAGGGGGTGCTCAGGATCTTGGTGAGAATGGGGATGTTGGCGGTCTTGAGGGTGTGGCGACCGGCAGGGAAGGCGTCCAGGGCGCGTCCCTGGTAGAAAAACACGGCGGCCTGGTTCTCGCGCACCGTAAGCTGGGCGCCCCATTTGATCTCACCGGAGCCCTTTTCCGGGAGGCGGTGCACCAGTTCCTTGCCGGTGTCGTCGAACCACTCCAGGACCTCCAGAAAAACCACGTTGTCCGTACCCATGGAACGATCTCCTTTCGTGCAGGTGTGTCGGCTGCCGGGGCGGGCCGCCGGTATTCATCCGCGCCGTCCACGGCACGGGTAAATCCTCAAAACCGAATACATCTGCAAGAAATGAGCCAGCTATGGAGGGGAGGGGCAGGCCGGGGCGTCCGCCCGCCGGCCGTGGCGATGCAGGCCGTCGGGCGGCGGGCGCTGCGGCACGAATCGACGAGAATTGACAATCTGTTGACGATTATTGTCACATGATTGCCGCTAGGGGGGTCAGCCGGCCGGTGCGGGAGGGCT
>Ga0256835_1001028_pt1 | contig 17757 bp, 12 predicted proteins | sample PIR30metaG_FD_185972 | JGI IMG/M metagenome (GOLD analysis project Ga0256835, IMG submission 185972) | Hydrothermal vent microbial communities from East Pacific Rise, Pacific Ocean - PIR-30 | ecosystem: Environmental > Aquatic > Marine > Hydrothermal vents | place: Pacific Ocean: East Pacific...
AAAAAGCAAGCTGTTTTATTTTTCAGCTTGCTTTTTATTTATTCGTGACTCCGGCAGGATTCAAACCTGCAACCTTCTGAGCCGTAATCAGATGCGCTATTCAGTTGCGCCACGGAGCCATTTATTTTTCTTTGTGATCGCGACAGGATTCGAACCTGTGACCGTCTGCTTAGAAGGCAGATGCTCTATCCAGCTGAGCTACGCGACCTTATTTATTTTTTATTCTTTCAAAACTATTTCAATCAACAAATATTCGCCTTCAATCTGTGACCGTCCCGACATAAAGTCGGGATGCTCTATATCCCAACGTGGAGACAAGACCTTTATTTTTTTTACTCTTTCAAAACTATTTCAATCAATAAAAATTCGCCTTCCAATCTGTGACCGTCCCTCTCAAACAACTTGAGGACTCAATCTTATTCCATTTTTTAATAAGAACGATTATGTCGGGGTAGCAGGATTCGAACCTGCGGTCTCCTGCTCCCAAAGCAGGCGCGATAACCGGGCTTCGCTATACCCCGAATTTGCGGAGAGACAGGGATTCGAACCCTGGGAACCCTTGCGGGTTCACGGATTAGCAATCCGCTCCGTTACCACTCCGGCACCTCTCCTTACACTTCCTGATTTCTCCGGAATTGCGAGTGCAAATATAAAACCATTTCTTTAATTACACAAAAAAATAATAAAAATATTATTCAGGATATTCCACGCGCAAATGATAAATGTTTTTAAGTTTTTTCTTTAACATCCTTTTGATTTTACTTATCTCCTTCAAAGTTATATTGGCATTATCAAAAAGCCCGTCTCTCAATTGTGTATCTATGATTTTATCTACAAATTCATCTATTTTTTCAGCAGTCGGTTCACGCAAACTCTTGGAAGCCGCTTCGACGGAATCCGCCATCATCAATATTGCCGTTTCTTTTGAAAAAGGATTAGGGCCCGGATAACGAAATTTTTCTTTGTCCACATCCGGATTTTTTTCTTTGGCTTTTTTATAAAAATACTGCACCAAACCCGTTCCGTGATGGGTTCGTATAAAATCGATTAATCGATCGGGCAAATTGTTTTTACGCGCCATTTCCACACCATCCAAAACATGGTTAATAATAATTCGCGCACTTTCTTCGGGTTCCAAATCATCATGATGGTTCACGCCCGAAGTCTGATTCTCTGTAAAATAAAAAGGATTGAGCATTTTGCCTATATCATGATATAGCGCGCCTGCTCTCACGAGCAAAGCATTGGCATTTATTTCGTTGGCAGCAGCTTCTGCCAAATGTGCTACTTGCATGGAATGATTGAAAGTTCCCGGAGCTTTATCCGCCAGACGTTTGAGTAATTTTGAGTTGGTATTGGACCACTCCAGTAAAGAAACATCCGAAACCAATCCGAAAAGTTTCTCATAGACCAAAATCAATTGATGGGACAAGGCAATTGTTAAAATTCCATTTAGAAAAAACAAAACAAACGTCTGGAGGCTAAGCATCTCAAAACTACCTTCATGGATTAAATGAAAAGCAAAATAGCCTAAAATATAAATAAGTATAATATTTCCTACGGACGTAAATAAATTAGATCTTTTTGTCAATTCGGAAACAGTTAAAATGGTTACAATTCCGGCCATAATTTGTAAAAAAACAAATTCAAATGAATTGGGAACAACAAAACCTAATAACAAGACAGTCAAAACATGAACAAAAAGTCCCACTCGTGCATCAAAAAAGGCTTTGAGGATCAAAGGTAAAATAGCCAGAGGAACTACAAAAATATATGAGGCATTGTATCTTACAGTAAAGGTGGTAAGCACCACCATTAAGATCATATTAAATAAAATAAGCCCTACTTTTTTGTTATCCTCATAAATTTCAGGCCGGTATTTACGCAGGAAAAGAAGTAGCATGGTTAACACAATGGCTACCAAAATACTATAACCGATATAAATCCATAATAAAGATTGAAAGTTTAAGGAATCGGAATTAAGGCTTTTTTCCAGAGAGTATAATATTCGGTATTTATCTTCTGTCACCACTTCACCTTTATGAATAATGGGAGTTCCTTTTACAATCATTCCTTTGTGAGTAGAAATCTCGCTTAAGCGATTATCGAGTTCTTCACGGTATAATTGCTCATCAAATACCAAATTTTCAGGTAATTTATTAAAGACTTGCAACAGAAAATCTCTTGCTTCCTTTTTTTGAGGCAAATCATCTTTTAATTGTTCCGGTAATTTTTCTTTAACAAAAATTTGGTCTGAGCCAACTTCCTTGGCTTTATTTCCTTGAATAAGAAATATTTTCCGGTTTGTGCCTTCTTTGGGAAAATGATCAATCAACCCAGTTTTATATATTTTTTTAAGGGATTGAGAAGCTTTTACTTTAAGTATTTTTTTTTCTTCGGGAGAAAAATCTGAATTTTGTATTTGTTGATAAATCCGGTTATTCCATTTATTTAAATTGACCTTTTGCACTTCAAAAAATAAAGGGCTGGTATGCTCAATAGAATCCTTTTCCCGTTCAATTTCTTCTTCTGTTTTAATCAAACTAAAGTCAAAAGGAGCATTTAGGCCGGCATATTGCCAAGGTTTGTTTTTTTTGTATTCGTATTTGAATTTTCCTTCACTGGGAAAAAGATACACAATAGCCACTATACTGATAATAATCAATAAGGCTTTATATATGTTATGTGTATTTTTATAAAAATTATTAATAAAATTTTTCATTCTAAAAAATATATTCAAAAGTACATTTTTTAATTGAAATCATAAAAACCAAAATTCTCTGATTTCTCTACAAAATGGAAAATCAAAATTCCTGACGGATTAAACTTGCAATCCTAAAATTATTTGTAAATTTAGCTCAAATTTTAAAAAAACCATTATGAAATCACCACAAGATATAGTTATTATTTCGTATGCGCGAACACCCATTGGAAGTTTCTTGGGAAGTTTATCGGGAATTCCCGCTCCCAAATTGGGTGCTGTTGCTATCAAAGGAGCTTTGGAGAAAATCGGGTTGGCGCCTGAAAAGATCGATGAAGTTTATATGGGAAATGTGCTTCAAGCGGGAGAAGGCCAAGCACCTGCCCGTCAAGCGGCTATTTTTGCCGGTATCCCTACCGATGTTCCCGCCACAACAGTAAATAAAGTATGTGCCTCCGGAATGAAATCCGTTTCCATGGCGGCCCAAGCTCTTAAAGCAGGCGATGCCGAAATTATGGTAGCCGGAGGAATGGAAAATATGTCCCAAGCCCCTCATTACCTCAACGGACGGAAAGCTGTAAAATTCGGAGATATCACTGCCAAAGACGGATTACTAAAAGACGGTCTTATCGATGTATATTCCCAACAACATATGGGTGTTTTTGCCGACCTTACGGCCAAAAAATATGATATTAGCCGGGAAGATCAAGATGCCTATGCCATGAAATCCTATTTGCGCTCAAAAGAAGCATGGGAAAACAATATTTTTGAAAATGAAGTAGTGCCTGTTGAAATCCCTCAGCGCAAAGGAGAACCTATAATTTTTAAAGAAGATGAAGAATACAAAAATGTAAATTTTGAAAAAATCCCTCTTCTGCGTCCCGCCTTTTCAAAAGATGGAACGGTGACTGCCGCCAATGCATCCACTCTCAATGACGGAGGAGCCGCTTTGATTCTTACCACTCGTAAAAAAGCCGAAGAACTAGGTATAAAACCATTGGCAAAAATCGTTTCTTATGCCGATGCTGCCCAAGACCCGGAATGGTTTACCACAGCTCCTTCCAAAGCCATTCCCAAAGCACTTGAAAAAGCCGGATTGACAATAGAAGATATGGATTTCTTTGAACTAAACGAAGCTTTTTCAGTAGTAAGTTTGGTCAATGAGGAAATTATGAAACTTGACCCCGAGAAATGCAATATCTATGGAGGTGCGGTTTCATTGGGACATCCACTGGGTGTGAGTGGAGCCAGAATCATTATGGCCCTTATCAATGCTTTGAAAAGAAATAACGGCAAATACGGAGCTGCCGGAATATGCAACGGAGGAGGAGGAGCCGGTGCAATGATTATTGAAAACGAAGATTAATTATATATAACCGGTTTCTGTGGGCGCCGCAGGCGCCCGCAGAAACCTATAACAAAAATTATATGAAAGCAATCACTTTATCCTCTATTGTTCCCGTAAGAGCGGAAGCCGCCGACGAATCGGAGATTATGACGCAACTCCTTTTCGGAGATACTTTTGAAATCCTCAATACACAAAATCAATGGAATTACATACGTGCTTCTTATGATGATTATGAAGGCTGGATTGATGAAAAAGTGATTTTGCCTCTTCCCGATGAGGTCTTTGAAAAAATCAATCGCTCCGGAAAGTATTTTACCGCAGGAATCCTCAATGAAGTGGAAATGGAAAAAAGCGGTAAGTTTCTTTTACCGATGGGGAGTATTTTACCCTTTTTCAATCCTGAAACAGGCGAATTTCTTATGGGAGATGAAAAAGGCGTTTTTAAAGGAGAATATATTACGGGAAAACATCCCAAAGAAAAAATATTGGAATATGCTTTTACCTATATGAATGCTCCTTATTTATGGGGAGGAAAAACCCATTTCGGATTGGATTGCAGCGGACTCACCCAAATGACTTATAAAATGTGCGGACACGATTTGTTGCGAAATGCCAAAGACCAGGCTACCCAAGGAGTATCCATTTCACTGGATGAAGCCGAACCCGGAGATCTTGCTTTTTTTACCAATTTGAAAGGAAAGGTGATTCATGTAGGTTTTTTATTGGGCGACGGCAAAATTTTCCATTCACACGGAAATGCACATATTGATCCCATTGACGAAAAAGGAATATGGAGTTTAAAGTTTAAGCGCTATTCCCACCGGCTGAGTGATGTGAGAAGGATTATATGAAATGAATTTTTTTGGAAAAACGAGCATTTGCCCTCAATAAATTGTAATGCCGGATTGAGAAGAAAACTGTTCTTTAAGTAAGTTTACTTCGCGTTAGGGATTGAAGCGGCATCCTTTTTGCCCCAAAGGCAAAAAGATATAGCGGAAAGCCCGGCAAAGCTGCAATGATATTAGCCCGGGAGAGCTTTGCAACGCCCTAATTCTTCTTCTTCAAATAATTGTTTTCGTAGGCTTGCAGCGTGTTTTTTAATAGCATGGCAATGGTCATAGGCCCTACTCCACCGGGAACCGGTGTGATATAGGAGGCTTTTTTACTCACCTCATCAAAATCTACATCGCCAACCAATTTATAGCCTTTGGGACGAGTGGAATCGGGAACTTCATTGATACCCGCATCGATGATTACCACTCCGTCTTTTACCATATCGGCTTTTAGAAAATGTGCCTTCCCTATGGCGGTAACCACTATATCAGCATCTTTTGTAAGTTCGCTGATATTTTTGGTACGGCTATGTGCTACACAAACACTGGCATTTCCTCCGGGGCGTTTCTGACTGAGCAAGATACTGAGCGGCCGTCCTACAATCAAACTTCGCCCGATTACCACTGCTTTTTTGCCTTCGGTAGGAATTTGATAGCGATTGATAAGCTCCAAAATCCCATAGGGCGTAGCCGGTAAAAATCCGGGCAATTGAGCCACCATTCGTCCGATATTTTCCGGATGAAATCCGTCGATATCTTTCTCGGGAGCGATAGCCATCAGGATTTTGTGCTCATCTATATGTTTGGGCAAGGGCAATTGCACGATAAATCCGTCTATGGCCGTATCGTTATTGAGTTGATTGACCAATTGCAGGAGTTCTTGCTCGGAGGTTTTTTCATCGAGATAGATTACTTCCGATGTATATCCGGCTTTTTTGGCTTTCTTTTCTTTGCTTCGCACATAGTACGTACTAGCGGGATCGTTTCCTACCAAAACGGCAACCAAATGAGGCGGCCGGTGACCTTGTGCCGTATATTTATCAACCTCTTGTTTGAGTTCGTTAGAGATATCTTGTGCTGTTTTTTTTCCGTCAATCAGTTTCATAAACTTTTTTTACATTCCTTTAAACATATTCATCATTGCCTTTCCTTTTCCTCCTTGCATCATTTTCATCATTTTGGACATCTGGTTGAATTGTTTCAGCAATTGATTTACTTCCTGCACACTTGTACCGGAACCGCGAGCAATTCGCTTTTTACGTGATCCGTTAATAATTCCGGGTTTTCTTCTTTCTTCGGGTGTCATGGAATGTATAATGGCTTCTATTCCTTTGAATGCATCATCGTCGATATCTACTCCTTTCATCGCTTTACCCATTCCGGGAATCATTCCCATCAAATCTTTGATATTCCCCATTTTTTTGATCTGCTGAATTTGTTTGAGAAAATCATCAAAACCAAATTGATTTTTGGCAATTTTCTTTTGGAGTTTACGGGCTTCTTCTTCGTCAAATTGCTCTTGTGCTCTTTCTACCAAAGAAACCACATCCCCCATACCGAGAATACGGTCGGCCATACGATCGGGGTGAAAGACATCGATATCTGTCATTTTCTCTCCGGTACCGATAAATTTGATGGGTTTATTTACCACCGATTTAATGGACAATGCCGCTCCACCTCGGGCATCACCGTCAAGTTTTGTGAGAATTACACCGTCAAAATTCAAACGGTCGTTGAAGGCTTTTGCGGTATTTACGGCATCTTGTCCGGTCATGGCATCTACCACAAAGAGGGTTTCATTGGGTTGAATGGCTTGATGAATGGCAGCAATTTCATTCATCATTTCTTCATCCACGGCCAATCGACCTGCGGTATCAATGATTACCACATTTTTACCGTTCTTTTTGGCATATTCTATTGCATTTTGAGCTATGGCAACAGGATTTTTATTTTCGGGCTCTGCATATACTTCCACCCCGATTTGGTCGCCTACTACTTTTAACTGGTCGATAGCCGCCGGACGATAAACATCCGCGGCAACTAATAAAGGTTGTTTAGTTTTCTTTGTTTTCAGCCAATTGGCCAATTTTCCGGAAAAGGTAGTTTTCCCGGATCCTTGCAGACCCGACATCAGAATTACACTGGGATTACCTGACAGGTCTAAGCCCGCAGTTTGCCCTCCCATCAATTCGGTGAGTTCGTCTTTTACGATTTTCACCATCAATTGACCCGGTTGCAAACTGGTCAATACATTTTGACCCAGAGCTTTTTCTTTTACTTTATTGGTAAATTGCTTGGCTATTTTATAGTTGACATCGGCATCGAGCAAGGCTCTTCGCACTTCTTTCATGGTTTCGGCCACATTGACCTCTGTGATGCGTCCGTGTCCTTTTAATACATGTAAGGCCTTATCGAGTTTTGAAGTTAAATTATCAAACATATTTCCTACTGATTTTAATTGTGGCAAATTTACACAAAATTTTCGGGTCTTACCTAATCAATTCATTTCAAAAAAGACTTGATTTCTATTCTTTTATCACAAGTTTGTTATTGCGTCTTTTCCGTTCTTCCAATTTGTTTTGGTGTTTAAAACGATTGTGAGTCCAAAGGTAATACCGGGGATCTTCTTTGATTTGATTTTCTAATAATTCGATATATTTATCGGTGATTTGATAATCGGGAAGTCGCCGTGCATCGGGAGTGATTTCAATAAATTCGGCTTCATAAAATCCGCGTTTACGTTTTTTTATTTTGAGAAATACAACGGCTGCATCATATTCCTTGGCCAATTCTTCCGGACCTACATGAACGGGAACCAGCCGGTTGAAAAATTTTCTCCAATAGCGGCTTTTATGCCACTGAGGAGATTGATCGGCTAACAAACCCAATAAAAACAATTGCTTTTTTTCTCCCCATTCTTTTAGCGTTTTACGCAATTGTTTCGTTTCGATAAGTTCACCGCCAAAACGTTTTCTGTTTTTCAGCATAAACTTTTCAAAATAAGGATTATTAATTTTTAAATAAGTACCCACCGGGCGTGCTTTTGTAAGCTGAGCCAAATAAAAAATCCATTCCCAATTCCCGTAATGACCTCCAACCAATACCACATTTTTATTGTTTTCGGCAAATTTATTGAGCAATTCCGGATTTATAAATTTCATTCTTTCTTGCATTTGCTTGGGAGACATCCGGAAAGCTTTCATCATCTCCATTATTAAATCGGTAAAATGAGTATAAAAGTTTTTTTCTATTTTTTTTCTCTCTTCCGGTGTTTTATCCGGAAAGGCCAATGCCAAATTTTTTCGCACCGTTTTTTTTCTATAACCAAAAACGCGGTATACAAAAAAAGATAATAAATCCGAAATCCCATAAAGCAGTTTAAAAGGCAAAACGGAAAAGAGCCAGATAACCGGATAAATCAAAAGATAAAAAACAAACTGCATATCAAGTTTTTGGTTATTTTTGGACAAATTTATTACAACTAAGCTTAGAAAAAAAATCTCATGCCGCTAAAAATGCTCAAACCACTTGAAGGTGCCAATCTGTATATTTGGGAAATTACTGAAACTACCAACGAATTACTGGATATGAACGGATTGTTTAACAGGCCCAATATAGAAAAGCTGAGGAATGTGGACCACATCAAGCAAACATTGGCTAAAAATCTGATTCTAAATAAATTGGAGCTTCTACCCTATCTATATAAAGAGGCAAACGGAAAACCCTTTTTGAACAATGGTCTTCACATTTCCATTTCTCATTCCGGAAAATGGGTGGTGATTTCAGTGGCTAAATTTCCTGTGGGAGTAGACGTGGAAAGACCGCGCAAAAAATTATTAAAGATTGCACCTAAATTTCTCAATCCGAAGGACTCGAGAGCTTTACAAATTAAAAATTACAAAGATTTATTGTGGTATTGGACGGCAAAAGAAGCTATTTACAAACTTCTTAATGAAACCGGTTTGAGCCTCAAACACGATATTTTGATTACAGGATTGGATACGGACAAAATGAAAGCGAAAGCCAAAATAAAAGAAAAAATTGAAATCGATCTCATATATGAAAAATTACCCGATGACAGCATTATTTCACTCGCCTATTTCCCCGGTGAAGATTCATAATAACCTCTCCAAGTATCCTACTTTTTAGTATCTTTGTTTTGAATAAAGCACTACGTATGAGTTTAGTTTCCACCCGTGATATTGCAAAGGCCATTCATTTGGACCGTTTTGGAAAAGCCGGAAGAGGTGTCAGTTGGGCCTTAATGAAATTGCTGGGAATATCAAAAATCAATTCTTTTTATGACAAAATCAAAGACAAGGAAGGACTTGATTTTATCAATGCCATACTCGATGAGCTAAATATCGAATTTGAAATTCCCGAGGATGACCTTAAAAGAATTCCCAAAGAAGGAGCCTTTATCACGGTTTCCAATCATCCGCTGGGCGGAATGGACGGAGTTTTACTTTTAAAACTCATGCTGGAACAACGCCCCGATTACAAGGTGTTGTCTTCCTATCTTTTACAACGTATCGAGCCTTTGAAACCTTTTTTGATTCCGGTTAATAATTTTGAAAACAATAAAGAGGCGCATTCCAGCATAAGCGGTATTAAAATGGCTTTGAACCACTTAAAGGAAGGAAAAGCCCTCGGCGTTTTCCCTGCGGGCGAAGTCTCTACCTATAAAGAAGGAAAACTCGTGGTGGACCGTACCTGGGATCCGGTAGCTTTAAAGCTTATTTATAAAGCTAAAGTGCCCATTGTTCCGGTATATTTTCATGCAAAAAACTCCAAAATATTTTATTTTCTTTCAAAAATTCACCCCATTTTACGCACAGCCAGTCTTCCGTCGGAAGCGATTTCAAAACGAAAACGAAAAATAGTTGTGCGTATCGGGAAGCCCATTGCAGTAAAAGATCAAGAAAGTTTTGCCGATTTCAATCTATTGGGAGAATTTCTCCGAAAAAAAACCTATATCTTGGCAAAAACTTTCGAAAAGAAAAAGGAATTCCATTTGCCCAAATTGGGGAACCCGCCAAAACAAAAGGAAATTATTCCTCCGGTTCCCGTTGAAAAACTGGAAAAAGATATACAAAATTTATCAGAAAAAGATGATTTGCTTTTTGAAAAAAACGATTACCAGTGCTTTTTGAGCGATGCCAAAGAAATGCCCTCTATTCTCAAAGAAATTGCCAGGTTAAGAGAACACACCTTCCGGTTGGTAGGAGAAGGTACGGGGAAAGAGCTGGATATGGACAAATATGACAAGTATTATAAACATCTTTTCTTGTGGGATAAAAAAAATAAAAAACTGGTAGGAGCATACCGGATGGGATTAGGAAAAGAAATTTTTGATAAATACGGAATCAAAGGCTTTTATTTAAGTGAGCTATTCAGCTTTGAACCCGAGCTTTATGATATGATGAGCAAATCCATCGAAATGGGACGGGCCTTCGTCGTCCCGGAATACCAACAAAAACCTTTTCCGCTATTCTTGCTATGGCGCGGCATTGTACATACGGTTTTGAGACATCCCGAACATGAGTATTTGATTGGCCCGGTAAGTATTAGTGACCGTTTTTCTGATTTCTCAAAATCTTTATTAATAGAATTTATGAAATCGAATTTCTATGATGCTTACACGGCACAATTTGTCAAACCCAAAAAAGAATTTAAAATCCGCTTGGACGAAAAAGATAAAAAGTTCATTTTCCAAGCAGCCGGGAATAATTTGGCAAAATTTGACAAACTGATTGATGAGTTGGAACCGGGCGCATTAAAAGTACCCATTTTACTCAAAAAGTATATTAAACAAAACGCCAAATTAATTTCCTTTAATGTCGATCCCAATTTTAATGATGCCATAGACGGCTTGATGTATATAAAGATTTCCGAACTGCCGGAAGAAACCGTGCGTCCCGTCTTGGAGGAGTTCAATAAACAATTTGAGGTAGAATAATCCTATGAAAAAATTCTTTCCATATTTTCTGCTTATTTTCACGGCTTGGTCCATTCAGGCCCAGAATAATTCATGGATCGATTTATTTTCTTATAACCATATCAAACAAATTTTACCCGTTGAAGACAAAATAATAGCTGTTTCGGAAAATGCTTTCTTTACCTATAATCCCAATGGAGGCGAAATAGAAAAATTTTCCAGCGTAAACGGTTTAACCGGAGATGAAATTGCACGCATCCATTACAATTCTGCTCAAAAAAAATTATTTGTTATATATGTAAACGGTTGGATACAAATTATTGACGAGCAAAAAAAAATCATTTCCGTTCCCGATCTTTATATGAATACCTATATACCGGAAAACAAAAAAAAATGCAATGAGATTGTAGCGGAAAATTCCCTTTTATATTTGGCGATGGATTATGGAATAAGCGAATTTGATTTGGAAAAAAACGAATTCGGAGATAGCTTTTTTATCGGAACCGGAGGCAGTCAATTAGCCGTTCAAGATATAGCTTTAAAAGACCATTCGATTTATGCCGCTACTCCCTTGGGATTGAAAAAAGCCAATCGTTATGATTTACTGATAGATTCGTCCAATTGGCCGACCATTCTGCCGGGAAATTGGTTGTTTCTGGATACTATTGAAAATAATGTTATAGGAGCAAAAAGTTATGATGTTTATAAATTCAACCCCGACGACTCGGTTCAACTTATCTACCATGCTTCTAATCCCATTAAAGATTTACAAGTCTATGATAATTATATTAGCCTAAGTTTTAGTCAATCCGTACGTATTTATAATTCTTCTTTCTCTCAACTAAATATCATTGGCATGCCTCCCGGAATATCCACTGATTTCACCACAAGTCTTGTTTATGAAAATCGTGTTTATGCAGGAACCGATGAAAAAGGTATTTTGGATTTTGACTTATACTCCTCTTCTTATGAAAATCTGCTTCCCGACGGCCCGATCTATAATGATCCTTTTGGTATAGACGCAAACAATCGACATATTTGGGTAGTTTACGGTAAACACAGCACCAGCTTTAATCCATACCCTCTACTGAAAAGAGATGTAAATCATTTTAACGGTACAAATTGGATCAATATTCCCTATTCTCTTCTTCAAGCACGTAGTTTATGCTATGTAAAAATGCACCCGTTAAATCCGGAAATCGCTTATATTTCTTCCGGGCATGACGGTTTAATTAAAATTGAAAACAACACCGATATCACCCGTTATAATGAACTAAACAGTAGTTTGGACTTTTTTGTCAGCAATGGCGATAAAAACATTCGTGTATTCGGGATGAATTTTGATAATGAAAATAATCTTTTTGTCACACAAACCGGCACGGATCAACCTGTTAAAGTATTATATAATGACGGGACTTGGGGAGAGCTTCATTTCAATCCGGGATTTTTCAGTAATAATAATTTTACCGACGGTATTCGCAGTTTAAAAAGAAAAGACCGTATACTTTGGCTGGGAACTGTTTTCAAAGGAGTTGTGGGTTACAACCTCGAAGATGACAATTATATATACATAAAAAACGGAATAGAGCCTGCTTCCCGCCCCAATATACAAGCCTTGGATATGGACTTTAACAACAGACTCTGGGTAGGAAATCATCGTATGCTACGCTATCTCGACCAACCCGAAAATGCCTTTCAAAACCCTTCCGTTCGTTTCAAACCTGTAAAAATTGAATATGAAGGGAGCGTGCAACTTTTACTCGAAGGTCAGTCAATCATACGTATTCAAGCAGATGGAAATAACAATAAATGGATTGCTACATCAGGAAATGGAGTCTATTGTCTAAGTGAAAACGGGAAAGAAGTACTTTATCATTTTACCCAAGCAAACAGTCCGCTTCCTTCTAATGACATCTATGATCTGGATATCGATCACACCACGGGAATAGTATATTTTGCCACTTCAAAAGGCTTGGTGGGCTATCGTTCAAAAGCTTTCGATCCTTCCGATGACCTAAATGATGTATATGCATTTCCAAATCCGGTTATAACCAAAAAACACAATGAAGTAACTATCAAAGGTTTGATTAAAGGCGTAAATGTAAAAATAATTGATGTGGAAGGAAACCTTGTCTATGAAACCGTTTCAAAAGGAGGAAGTATCACTTGGAATTTAACCGCATTTGGAAAACACAAAGTGGCTACCGGAGTCTATATCGCTTTGATTACCAATGAAGACGGAACCAAAACACAAACCACCAAAATTCTTATTATACGGTAATGCTGATCAAAACACAAGCTTTTATTCTTTCGAGTATTAAATATAACGAGGCGGATGCCATTGTAAAAGCTTATACAAAAGAAACCGGATTTACTACTTTTTTTGTGCGTAACTTATATAAAGGAACAAAAGGAAAAATAAAAAAAGCCTATTTGCAACCCGCTGCTATTGTCGACCTGGTGATGAATAGCAGGAATAAAGCCGGAATGGAATATATCAAGGAAGTATCTCCGGTTCATCATTACCAATCTCTTCATTCTGATTTTGACAAGATGAATATTTCGGTTTTTATGCGTGAAATTTTATTGTCCACACTCCCGCAAGAACCGCAAGACGAAGCATTGTTTGAATTTGTGAAAAATGAATTCATCTCCTTGGATCAGTCGGAATTTGATATCAATTTTCATCTCTTTTTTATGATTAAACTTCTTGGTCAAATAGGGATTTCGCCGGATCCCGGCACGCAAGGAAGATATTTTGATTTGCAAGGAGGAGTTTTTACAGATTCTCCGCTTTCCTTTGACCTTTGTATGAATGAATCTCAAAGTTATATATTTCGTGAGCTTTTAGGTACAATTTTTGCTTCAAAAAAAGAAGTGTCGATTTCCAATCAAACACGCAGAAAATTACTGGATGATTTGATTACTTATTTGGAGTTACATATATCCAATTTCAGAAAACCCAAATCATTGAGTATTTTGAGTAGTTTATATTCTTAAATATATTGTAAATTTGTAAGTGAAAAATTTCATATGAAAAAAAAATTAGGTTTCATTTTACTTTTCTTCATTAGTTTCTGGGAAATCCATTCTCAACAATTGGTCAAAGTAATTGATTTTGAAAGTAATTTTCCCATCGAAGGGGTGAAAGTCAGCAGTGTTGATAACAAACTCGTTTTTCATACCAACAAAGAGGGTTTGGTCAGTCTAAAAAATTTCAGGAAAAAAGATACTATTATTTTTTCACATCCGGCATATGAAACCTATATCACAACCAAAAAAGAAGTTTTTGAAAACGGGCGTGTAGTGGAAATGATCAAGCATTATCAGAAATTGGATAATGTAGTCTTATCGGTCTCGCGTACTTCCGCACAAAAAAACACGGTAGCCAAACAAGTAAAAATTATCGACCGGATTGAAACCATGAAAATTATGCCGGCGACAGCTGCCGATTTATTGGAATTAACCGGTAGTTTATTGATCCAAAAATCACAAGGAGGAGCAGGCAGTCCTATAATTAGAGGATTGGAAGCAAACCGGGTATTATTGGTAATGGATGGTATCCGTCTCAATAATGCAATTTCACGTACCGGGCATTTGCATACTGCCGTTACTGTAAACCCTTTGATATTGGATCGTACGGAAATCATTTACGGACCCTCGTCCATTTATGGATCGGATGCCTTGGGAGGAGTAATCAATTTTTATACTCATACTCCGGTGATCAATAATAATAAAGTATTGTCCGGAGAATTTTTGGGACGATATGCTTCTGCAAATAACGAAACCACTTTTCATTTTAATACAGAAATCAGCCAACCTGTTTGGGCTACTTATTTTGCTCTTACGTTTTCAGACTACGGAGATATCCGGATGGGAAAAAACAGAGTACACGGATATGACGATTGGGGGCTTGTCCCTTACTATTCTGAAAATACCGATACCTATTATACAGACAAGCCGACAAAAAATCCCGATGAAAATGTACAGAGAAATACCGCCTTTGATCAAAAAGATTTTTTCAATAAAACACTTATCAATCTAAAAGGGAATTCAGGAAATAAATTGGCCGTTATTACACAATACAACTATACGGGAAAAGTGAGTCGTTTTGACAAACTAACTCAAGAAAAGAACGGAAGCCTTAAATATGCCGAATGGTATTACGGACCTGCTGAAAGATTTATGTTTTCTCCTCAATTGGAATTGAATTATGACCGTAAATACCTTCAAAAAGCAAAAATCATTCTGGCTTACCAAGACTGGAATGAAAGTAGGATCACCAGAAAATTTACCAGTTTGGAACGGGACTATAAAGAAGAAAACGTAAAAGTTTATTCCATCAATGCCGACTTTACCGCCAAACTGAGCAATACTCGTAGTTTGCTTTACGGATTGGAAAGTTATTACAATAAAGTAAATTCGCATTCTTTCAGTAAAATATTGGTAGTCAATGGCAATGAAATTATCAGGTTGGATGATGGCCCGGCAATCCCTACACGTTATCCCGACGGTGGCAGCAGTTACCTGAACTTTGCCGCCTATTCCAGTTATAAATTTAAATGGGGAAGCAAATCTTATTTCAATACGGGAATACGTTTCACGCAAACCTATTTAAAGGCCAAATGGAACAATGATACTTTTATAGATTTACCTGATAATGATATCGAACTGGCTAATTTTGCATTAACAGGGAACATTAATTATGTCTATCGTCCCGATAATTTATGGAAGATGGATTTCATTCTTTCTTCCGGATTTCGCTCGCCAAATATCGATGATATAGGAAAAGTACGTGAAAAAAACGGAAAAGTAACGGTGCCTAATATTTATCTCAAACCCGAATATGCTTATAACACCGAAGCAGGTGTAGCCCGTTTTTTCAATAACGGAAAGCTCAATCTTTCGGCAAATATTTACTACACACTTCTCCATAATTATATTGCCCGTGACAGTTTTGAAATCCAACCCGGTGTAACCCAAATTTTGTATGATGGCGAATGGGTGGATACCTATGCCAATGTAAACAACGGGAAGGCGCATATCTATGGAGGCTCTCTTTCAATTGAAGGCGCTGTGAATCATCATATTGATCTAGAAGGAGGCATCCATTATACCAAAGGAAAAATGATTGATGCGGATCGTCCATTGCCTTCCATCCCACCCGTCTTTGGAAATATGAAAATTTCTTATAAAAAAGACCATTTCGAAACTTCATTATTATACAAATTTATGTTCTCAAAACCCGTAGATGAATATGACACAATCGGAGGAATTGATAATATCGAGCAAAGTCCCTATAATGAAGCTACCGGAACTTATGAAGGTTTTCCCGCCTGGAATATTTTAAATACTTATTTTACTTATTATTTTAATAAAAATATTATCCTCAACGCCGGAGTAGAAAATATCTTTGATATTCATTACAAAGAATTTGCATCGGCTATAAGTGCCCCGGGACGTAACTTTAAATTCCAACTCAGAATAAAACTATAATATGAATCACCCGATTACCCTAGGAGAATTTATCATCGATCGCCAAACACATTTCCCCTATTCCACCGGCGAATTAAGCAGCCTTCTCAACTCCATCCGGCTTGCGGCAAAAGTTGTAAATCATGAAGTAAACAAAGCCGGTTTAGTAGATATTATCGGAGCGGCCAATCACCAAAACGTGCAAGGAGAAGAGCAACAAAAGCTCGATGTTTTTGCCAATAAGGTGTTTATACAAGCCTTGATCAACCGTGAAATTGTCTGCGGAATTGCCTCCGAAGAAGAAGATAATTTTATCAATATTGTAGGAAAGAACCAAAAAAATGATAATAAATATATCGTTCTAATGGATCCCTTGGACGGGTCTTCCAATATTGATGTAAATGTATCCGTTGGAACCATATTTTCTATTTACAGGCGAATAAGCCCCATAGGAAAACCGGTTACCAAAGAAGATTTTCTGCAACCCGGAACGGCACAAATAGCTGCCGGTTATGTCATATACGGCACTTCGACCATGTTGGTTTATACCACCGGGCACGGAGTAAACGGATTCACCCTCAATCCTGCCTTGGGCGTATTTTACCTCTCTCATCCCGATATGCAATTCCCCGGAAACCCTAAAATTTATTCGGTAAATGAAGGAAATTACCGTAATTTTCCAAAGGGAATTAAAAAATACATCAAATACTGTCAGGAGGAAGAAGGAGACCGGCCCTATACGTCAAGATATATCGGCTCTTTGGTCTCGGATTTTCACCGCAATATGATCAAAGGCGGAGTCTATTTATACCCCGATTCCAGTCGTTACCCCAATGGTAAATTGCGTTTACTTTATGAATGTAATCCGATTGCGTTTTTGGCCGAACAAGCAGGAGGAAAAGCCTCTAACGGAAAACAACGAATTATGGAAATCAAACCAAAGGAATTGCATCAACGCGTTCCTTTTTATGTAGGTAACAAATGCATGGTTAATAAAATCGAAAAATATTTGAGAAAATACAATGGAAAATAAAGAAGTAAAAAAAGAAATTAAGGAATTACACGAGATTTTTCTCAAACACCCTAAAATCACTACCAATAGTAAGGAAGTACAAGAAGGTGATATTTTTTGGGCATTGAAAGGGGAAAAATTTGACGGAAATCAATTTGCCAAGGAAGCTTTGGACAAAGGGGCGCATATTGCCGTTGTCGATGATAAAAAGCTGAATACCATAAAAGAAAAACGTTTTTTTCCGGTGGAAAATACTCTTGAAGCACTTCAAGAATTAGGCAACTATCACCGGAATTATATCGGCATGCCATTGATCGGGATTACGGGAAGTAACGGAAAAACCACTACCAAAGAATTGGTCAACGCCGTTCTATCTCAAAAATACCGCACACATGCTACTTATAAAAATTTAAATAATCATATAGGAGTTCCTTTAACCTTATTGGAATT
>Ga0256835_1001029_pt1 | contig 17751 bp, 24 predicted proteins | sample PIR30metaG_FD_185972 | JGI IMG/M metagenome (GOLD analysis project Ga0256835, IMG submission 185972) | Hydrothermal vent microbial communities from East Pacific Rise, Pacific Ocean - PIR-30 | ecosystem: Environmental > Aquatic > Marine > Hydrothermal vents | place: Pacific Ocean: East Pacific...
CTGAAATTTCTCTTATTTTTTTTGTTTTATTACGTTGTCAATTCTGGTGGGCTAATGACCTTTCTTCTGTATTTCACTACAAAGATTAGGTGGTAATATAGCGAAGATAATATAGTGAATGCGAGCCCCTGTTTAAGTCATATTTCACAGTTATCAATAGTAAGGCACAGCTATAAAAGAATGTTCGTATCGGCTTTCATCCCCTCCTTTGCGGAAGGGGATTTCCCGCTAATAGAGTTAAATAGAAAAACTTGTTCGTGTTAAATAATGGTGGACGGGCCGGGATTTGAACCCGGGGCCTCCGCGGTGCGAACGCGGTGCTCTACCAACTGAGCTACCCGCCCACACTAAAAAATTAAAAACAGAAAAATACTCTTTTTTTAGTTCTACCTAATGTTTATGCCAATTGTAACTTCTAATTTTAGAGGTTTTTCCAAACCCACATGATGCACAAACTTTCTTTCTAATGTGGAATGATTTTTTACCGCAACGACGACAAGTTACATGTAATACTTTACGGGCTTTCTTACCCATCGAAGGAGTACCTTTAGTCATTAACAATCCACCAAGTGTTGAATGGTTCACACTGTTTTTGAATATTGTGTTCGTGTTCACGCCTTAAAAACAAACAAATTAGAAATAAAGAAAAAGCAGTCAAAATAAAAAAGAAAAATAAAGAGATACAAAATTAAAGTAAGTTTAACTTTTTTTCTTTGAATTAGACTTTGAGTTAGAAGAAGTTTTTTTTCGGCTTTTACTTGACCCAGATTTATTTGATTTCTTTTTAGGTTGTTTAAGTTCTTTAATGATAGATGGACGAGAAGGAATAGATACCGACTCAGTAACGCTTTGTTCTACTGTTGAATCAATTTCTTGACTTGTTTTGCCTTCTTTTTTCTCTTTACTAATTTCAGGTGTTTTTTCTTCTTCTTTTTGTGAAAGCATAAATTCTTCATGTTTATGAGAAGAATATTTTTTCCCCCCATTTTTTACTAAGGGGAAATAAGGACGTTCTTCAGTCTGGATTAATAAATAAACTAAGAACACGTTTAGGACTACGAAAGCTAAGAACAATGCAACATAAATAGTTAAACTAATTGTATCATTAATAAAATATGGAATAGAGGTTCCTCCACCAACGATCTCAAATACAAGTAAACCCATAGAAAGAAACTCTATGAATATTAATTCCACAAGTATCATCCGTATTCCTAATGCATCAAAATAGTAATTTTGGTTCCAACTCCATATGAAGTATAAAACTATCCATGGAGAAAAAAGGAATAATGAATAAACGATTCTGTTTAATGGAGAGCCCATAGGGGACTTATAGACTAGAGATACAAAAACAAGTGTGCTTTGTATCCCAATTACTATTCCTAGAACTAGTCTAAGATCCCTAATTACTTCTCTTCGTTCTGCATTGATAAATTCTATTCGTGCTTCTTTGCTATCATCGTATATAAAAAGTGATTCTTTTGGCTTTGACACTAAACAACCCCATTCAACTGTTGAAAAATTGGCTTAAACTTTTTTTGATAAGGACGATCGTGTTTGAAAAAAACGAATAAATAAAAAGCTTCAATTAAAAGAGAGACAGAATATAGAACTTTTATAAACGAGTCATGTATTGTACTTCTACTTCTGAAACACCCTCAGTATTTCGTAAATAATCTTCTAGTTTATCTTGTATACCTTCATGTTCAGGAAGAATAAATTGTGCCTCTATACCCTTAATTCCAAAAAACAATGGTTTAATCTTGACTTCATCCTGCATTTGGAAATCTTCAGGGAGATTTTCTCGGATTTTCTTAGTTACTTCTTCAGGATCCACTTCTGGACTCTCTAATTTAATTAAATATACCAATAAAAATTTACCCATATAATCACCTATTTCTTATGGTCCTTCAAATCCGCAAGCTACGCATTTATAGCGATTAGCGAATTGACGACATTTAGCACATCTTACTATTTCTGCACCGCAGATTGGGCACGGAAATGAAGTTGCTCCTGTTTCTCCAGGCGGTAAAGCCCTATTACAGGAAATGCATATTTTGGTTTCGATTTTTGCAGCGCTCATTAGCTCACCTGTTATGTAGTCTATTTTGTAGGTTATTGTAGTGTTTTTTATCGCTTATGATTAAATACATTTCAAACAAAAGAACATCACTTAATAAATTATTCAGTTAGCTAAACAATGTTATGCTAAAACATACAATAGATATTGTTTTTATTTTTACTAAAAAAAGGAAAAGAAAGTTCTATATATGCTTTAAACGTAATCTATTGATTTTGTTTGTTTATCCTCTAAAGTCATATCTAAGAATAGCAGCAATTCCTCCAAACGCATCCATAAGCATTTTGCCCTCATCATGATCAGTTGAGATAATCTCAACCCTAGCACCAGTTTGTTGGGCCATTTCATCTAACTGTTCAACTAAATCGATTTTCTCTACAATTTCTAGCCTTTGTTCTCCACATTTAGGGCATTTTCTTTCTTTTAGTTTTATTTCATATTCAATGATTTCACTAGCTTTGACCGTCTCCTTGAAAGAATGCCCGCATGCTTGGCATTCAACAGTGACCTCATAATGATCTACGGCCTCACTAACCAAGACTACATCAGCAGCTGCGGCTAATAGGGCCTCCTTAACTTCTTTTTCACCGTATGTTGCTTTACCATCATCTTTCGCTAAGTGAGTAAGGAACTCTTGGACTAGCTTCTTTTCTTCAATATATCTTAATTCTTGTAGCTTAGGCGCAGCTTTTTCCAAGAGTTCTTTTATACCTTGAATCCCAGTATAGCCTACATCCTCGGTCCCAATAATCATCTTTTTAATTCTGTAATCTAATCTAAGGCTATTTACGAACTGTTCTTTTCCCATAGCAGGGCCCCCAACAATTATTCCCTTTACTGGGTGTGTCTCAAGGAATATCTTATTGGCAAGCTCTGCCATCCTATTAAACCATTCGTTTGCCATTAATTCTAAGCCTCTTTCAAAACGTTGGGCGGACTGTCCTCCTTGACGGTGTTTACTTGGGACAAAACTATCTTTGTCGTGGACTATTTCTAAATGATTACCACGTACTACTGCAAATGTAGCACCACCTCTATCAATAACTACAAGCCCATAAGCATCTTTTTCTTCGAGCATATCTTCTAAATGCTCAGTATGGAAAATATTATCACAAACATATTGTTTGATAGTTACAGGTTCTGGTGGTTTTATAGCGTGGAACTCCATGCCATCCTCAGTTTGACCACAGAAAATAACTAATCCATTTTCTGTATTATGAAGAAGTTTTAAACGCCCCAAGATGCTTTGTATAGCTGCTTGGACTGCTTTACCAGTATTTTTATCTTTAATGTTTGCTGCAGTTCCATATTCTTCTCGGAGCAGATTTGCAATATCTGACAATTGAGTCCCAGGAGGAATATAAAGAGTAACTAAGCTTGTAGATTGATTAAAGCTAGACTTGTTTTTCAAGTGCTGTATTTGTTGTTTTAGACGATATTTTTCTACTGAAGACCTTTTATCATCGGGGCTCATGTTTCAACAACCTTTCTTTTTTCCGCTGGATGATTTTCAGAAACCCAAAATTTTAAGTTTGTCATGAGGAAAGATTTTCAGAAAATAGTTTTTTAGATAAACTAAACAATCTTACTCAAAAAACGAATAACAAAAACAGAGAAACAAATAAAAAAACTAACTTTATTCGCAAACTAATTTTTATCGTGTTTCCATGTTCTTGGATAAATGTTCCTCTCCATTATTATGGATCTAACTGTTACGGCGATCCCATTTTCTTTTTCCTGTATTTCTTTTGAATCCATCTCAGCTATGCCAAGCCCTATTAATTCATCTTTAAGAGTCATTATTGCCACAAGACTGTTTTTCTGTATGTTTTCAGTGATTTTTACGATACCAGGTATTGCTACTGGAGCACCATGGCATACGGCGTTAACCGCTCCATCAGTGACCCATACTTTCGGAGCTAAATCCACAGCCCTTTCTATAGGAAGAATAAGCTCTTTCAAATAGTTTTCTTCTTTGAAGTCCTTTAAAAGGATGACACCTTCAACTAAGTCCTGTAATGTAACTAGATCTTTTCTTTCACTGAAAGGCCCGGATACTATTCTTCTAAGTTCTGCCATATGAGCACCTACCCCCAACACACGGCCAATATCAACACATAATGTCCTTATATATGTCCCCGACTGACTTTCAACTGTAAAAAGAACATTTTGTCCTTCGACTTCTAATAATTCAATATTATAGATTCTTCTTTTTCTTAGTACTTTTTTTACACTTGATTTTAAAGGCGGAGTTTGATAAATCAAAGTAGTAAATTCTTTAAGCACTGCTTTAAGCTTTTCTTCATCAACGGGGGCATGTAATCTCATGTTTGTTACGTATGTTTTTGTGCCTAAAAGAAGAGCGTCAAGAACTTTTGTCCCTTTATTAAGAGCAATGGGTAAAACACCTGTGACACCTGGATCTAAAGTACCTCTATGCCCTGCCTTTGGCAAATTAAGAATACGCTTAACCATAGCAACAACTTCATGGCTTGTTGGACCTGCAGGTTTATCCAAATTTATTATTCCAATTTTCAATCTTTCTTCAAGCGAACGATCTTCAGGCCGTTTTCCGAATCTAGGATCAGTTTCTGCGTCTCTTAAAAAAATAATAGGAGAGGAGGGGCCCATTGGGCATTACCTTCTTGAAAAAGTAAATTAAATTACTTTTTCTTTGACAAAATCAAGGAGACCTGCAGATTTCAAGGCACCCTTGACTTTTTCATCACTTGCTCCTTTCTCAATAGAAATTACTTGATCCGTGGGTTCAATATGTTTAATGTTTACTCGGCGTCTTTTTACACCAGAAACATCTATCGGACCAGTAATTTCAACATAATTATTGTCGATAAGATCTATAACTACTGCTTTTCTTCCAGCCTCACGGCCTTTGGTTTTAACAACTATTCTTCCTAATCCAATTGCAGCCATCTTACTCACCCAGTTGTTGTCCATACTTTGGCAAGACAACTTCTGCGATGGCAGATCTCACCAGTTTGATGGTATCATTAGCATCTAGTCGTTCAGTGCTAATTACCAGATCATATATGGAGAGATCTCCAACATCGATCCCATATAACTCTTTAAATCTCTTTGCTTCTGTCTCTTCTCTAGCTTTCGTTTCACGGATAGCTTCTTCTAGCGTTTTTCCATCTCTTTCTGCGATTCTTTTACACCTTGTCTCAAAAGAGGCCGTGATTAAAATACTAAAGTGATTAATCCCTCGAGTCATCCACCCAGCTAGTTGAGCATCAATAACAACATTTCCTTTTTTTGCTTCTTCAATAGTTCTTTGATCAATTGCTTTATCAACTTCTGGTTCTGTAATAAGTTTATAAGAGAACTCTTCTAGGCTCATTCCTCTTTCTTTGGCTAATTTCCGAAAAATTTCTCCTGCAGAGAGATATCTAAAACCAAACTCTTTAGCTATAGCTTTCGCCACAGTGCTTTTGCCACTCCCATGAGGGCCAGCAATAGCAATAATAATTGGTGTAGGCACCATTATCACGACCATTATTTATTACAATTAAACACAACTATTTGCTAAATAAATAAAAATGATGGAAAAAAGCATTGTTTTATTTTTTATTATGCTGAACGGGTATTTTCAATTATCATTCGTGTTAAACAACGGTTACATAAAACACCTGCGTATGGTCTTGATGGTCTTCTTTCAGAGTGAGTAAGTCTTCTAATTTCAACAGGAGTCCCTCTAGCAGTTCCGTGAAGTACTGCACCACATCGAGCACAAACTGCACGATTTGGTTTTTTTCTTAAACTAACTACACGATATCGTTTTTTAGGGGACTTAACAATTTTTCTTTTACCGCTTCTTAATCCAGGTCTAACCATATGATATCTCCTCTGAAGCTACTGAAATATTTATGGTTTATCTTGCTTTCGTTCTAACACTCAAAACGAGGAATGAAAAATTATTCGATTACAACAAATTAAATAAAAAAGGAAGACTTGTAGGAGAAGAGAAAAAGAAAAGAAAAATTATGACTTACTTAGTAGATCCTTGTTTTTTATCTACTTGAACGCTCATTCCAGGTAATGGGATACCTAAAATTCGTTGTAATATCATGCTTGTAATAATGGCTACCATGAAATACCAGAAACCAAAGAAGATTGCATCTACTTCTGGCATTTTATAATATGGATGGAACCAATTTCCTAAAGGCCATAACCAGTCAGGAAAATCAAAAGGCCAAACGGCCATAATCTGGCCATAAGAAGAAGGTATTCCTAATACTGCACGTAAAATATTAAACAATAATATGAATGGAACCATCAAAACAAACATTGGAATGGTTCTTTCCATCATCATTGACATTTGAAGCTTTTGAATGTCTTTTTCTCTTCTTTTATATTCAATCCATAATTTTTTGTCAGCCGTATCCATTGCTCTTTTCCTGATCTTATTGAATTCGTTAATTTCTTTCATTCTCTTATTTAATTTATCCATATCAACGAAGAGATAAGTAACTCCCATTGACAAGAAAGTAATTGATAAAGAAACAATCATTAAGACCAATGTTACATTTGGAGGAACGTCTAGATTATACTTGTGTAAAAAAACTTTCAACACTTCAATTACGGGATTTAAAAAGTCCGTCCAGGCCATGGGTTATCACACTCTATTGTTCATTCATAATAAACAAGTTAAAAACTTTCTATTAATAACTAGTAAAAATATAATTTAATTGAATGAAAAATAGTTTATCTGCATTTACAAAGATTTATTCTTTTAGACGATAGCCACAAATAGGACAAAAGCGTTCAAAACCAACTAATTGATATCCACAATTAGGACAATAATTAAACTTATCACTATCATCAACTGAATAGACGTGCTCCTCATTGATTTCATCTTTTTTAGAAAAACCCCAGAAAATAGGGGGTAAAAACAAGAAGAAAAGAAAAGGCCAGCCTCTAAATAAAAACATGAAGAAAAAGAATAAACTTACTATTATTGATGCCCAGAACACAAGAAAACTGTTTTTCATAATGTATCACCTAATCAAAAAATGACTTAATAATTATTAAGAACTATTTTACTGACTAAAAGAAATATATTCCATTTATAAAATTATTATTCACCATGAAGCACCCTGTCCGCCAGAAGGTGAAGATACAATAAGGCTTTTAGCAACATAAATTGGGGCTTGGCTCGATACAGCCAATAACGTAGCATGAGAAGGAACCATCTGATACGTTAATGTCTTTTTAAATCCCTCAAGTTGAATGTATATAGTCGCTTGATAAACATCTTTAGTAGGGACTAAAGTGTCTATTTCAACTTTCTCTACAAGCGCAATCTCATTAATCAAGTCATGTAGTTGCAAACGAGAGTCTTGTAATGGAATATTATACAAATACCGGCTAATATTCAACGCGATATCTGGAGGTATTCCTGCCATTATAAAATAAGATCCATCCTCTAACTCAAAACGAAGAAAGGGCATGGAACCTAATCCAGTATCTTGTTCTTCTGGATTTGAAAGGGTTAGTACTTGGATCTTGACGACTCTTAAGAATTCTTCAGACATTATTGTACATTTTGCTTTTTATCTTCAAAAACTATTTGGATAAGATAATTTAATGATTAAAACATGTTTGAAAAAATAATTATTTTTGGTTTGGGCAGTTTAGGGTCCGTAATTGCCGCCAGACTAAAAAAAGAGGGATATGAGGTATATGGAAAAGTAAGAAATACGAAAAAAAAGAAGAGAAAAATAAAGATAATTGGAGAAGACAAGGTGGAGGTTGAGATACCAATATTTGATAATGCAAAAAATATTGGAGAAAATGATCTATTAATATTATCAGTCCAGCCGTACCAAACATTATCTGCAGTGGCAGAAATACGTAAAAAAAGCAACCCAAAAACAATAATTCATATTTTGAATGGTGTAAAGACGCATTGTTATTCTTTGCAATTATTCCAAAAAGCAACGGTGATAGGGGGAGGTGCATGGTGGTCTGCAACTATGATTAAAGAAGATACTGTTTTCTGGAGCAAAAAAGGTAGGCAGGTCTTAGGTAAACTAAAAGGAAACAAAGAGATTGAGAAAAAGGCGATTGAAATAATTTCACAAGCAATACCTATTCAAACAACAGAAAATCCTTGGTATGACTTATATAATAAACTTATATTAAATCTTGTTAATGCCATATTTACACTTACTGGACAATACTATCCAATTGGATTAGTGTCTCCAGAAATAAGAGAATTAACTGTAAAAAGCTTGGAAGAAGGGAAAGCTATTCTTGAAAAAATGCATGTTCCCATTGAAGAACAAATAAATAGATATTTAGAATTCTTAAAACTCCCCGAAAACGAATTTATTCAAAAAATGAGGGAATTTCCTGAAGTTCAAAGGGGCGACCCACATATTGTAAGTTCTTATCGCTCCTATCAAATACATAATTATTCAGGTGCATCATGGCTCAGTAATGAGGTAATAGAGCTGGGAGAGCAATTAAACATAAAGACACCTTACACAAAAACAATTGTTAAGATCTTAAATGAAAAAGAAAAACAAAACCTACTCCCATTACCACCACATAAAGCTTTAGAGTTAGTAAAAAAAGAAGTTGAAAACAGATTAATTAAATAATTTATTAATAAAATAAGTCCGATGTAATGTTATTATTTTATTTTTCTTTATACTGTTTTTCACCATTCTTTTCATATAGTAAAACATTATCTGGAACATCTCTATCCACAGTAATTCCTGCAGCAATCCAAGAATTATTTCCAATCACTACTCCCGGAAGAATAGAAACACCAATCCCAGTCTTAACATTATTTCCCATAATTACACCTAATTTTCTCCGTCCAGAATCTACTCTTTCTCCTTTAATCGTGATTTTAACATTTTTATTATCATGTCTTAAATTTGCAGTAATTGTTCCAGCTCCGAAATTACAGTTTTGACCAATAATACTATCTCCAACATAAGATAAATGGGCAATATGTGTTCCATCGTAGATTATGCTGTTTTTTACTTCGCAAGCATTGCCAATTCTTACTTTAGTTCCAATATATGTTTTCCCACGGATATAACAGTTGGGACCAATATCAGCATCTTCATCAATATAAATAAGACCTTCCAAGTAAGCACCTGAACGTATCTTGGCCCCAGGAGCTACATAGACCGTACCATGTATATATACCCCCGGTTCAACATCACCCTTAATATCAAAACTATTTTTTTCTAATTCCATTAACTCTTCATGTATGTTAAGAAGATCATAAGGTCTTCCTACATCAGTCCATAAACCTTCAAACTTAAAATAGTAAAACTCATTGCCTTTCTCTAAATTAATAGAAATAAGATCTGGTAATTCATATTCTCCACGCTTTGAAAGCGTTATTTTTTTTATTGCATCAAGATATTTGCTTGGGAAATAATATATACCCGCATTAATTCCTACAAAATTGTTATTTTTTGTATCAGGCTTTTCTATGATGCCAGTAATTCTCCCATCATCAGTACCCAATACTACGCCAAAATGATGCCAATTTTCGACGTCAGTCACTGCCAGAAAACCGGTTTCAGGTTGGTTTCTAACAGTATCTATGAACTTTTTAACTGCCTCTTTATCAATTATTACATCCCCATTGAGGACAATAATATCTTCGTCGGGAGAAACTTTTGAAAGACCAACTTTTAAAGCATCAGCAGTCCCCATTCTTTTTTCTTGAACAGCATAAGTACATTTGCAACTAAATTTTTTTTCGATTAATTTTAATAATTGTTTAAATTGGTTTTCTGGACCGATAACTATTACAATGTCGCTAAGAGGGATTCCTGCATCTATAACAGATTCAATAGCTCTCTCAAGCATCATTTTCCCAACAATCTTTAAGCCCGGCTTAGGGATCTCAGAAGTAATAGGATATAAACGTGTTCCAAGACCCGCAGAAAGTATGATGGCTTTCATAAGTTATCAAAATAAAGACCTCTAAAAGTTATTATTTATTTTTGTCTAATTAAACGAATAAACTTAATTGCTAAATCTGGAAAATTAGTAAGTATTCCATCTACACCTTTTTTAATCGCTAATTCAAATGCTTCTTTCTGATCTGCATAGAAATAAAAAACATTAATCTTGAATTCATGCACCTTCGATATAAAGGAAGAAACCAATCCTTGAGATCTAATTTGAACAGCATTTGGTTCAATTTCTTTTAATAAACATAAAGTCTCAAAGTTATCACGCTTCTTTTGAAGAAGAATCGTTTTGTATGGAAAATATTCTCGTAACCATTTATGGACAAGTATTCTCTTAGATGCAAACCATACGTAATCTTCCCAACCGTAAGATGTTATTAATTCAATAACTCTTCTTTCAAAAGAAAAATCTTCAGTAAAATCTTTTAATTCTAAATTTAGAGATATTTTTGGAATTGTTGATAAAACTTCCTCAAGAGTCGGAAGAAAAATTTTCTCCTTGTTTTTTGAAACTAGATATAATTTTTGGAATTCTTTTAGATTTAAATCATGGATGCTCTGATCAATACCAAACAATCTATTCAGGCTTGAATCATGGAAAATAACAGGGACTCCATCCTTAGTAATCCTTACATCCATTTCGATCATGTCAACACCAAGATTAATGGCTTTGATAAAAGCAGGAATCGTATTTTCAGGTTCTAGATTATTTGCGCCTCGATGGGAAATTATCATTATACGGTTTTTCATTTAAATTATACTTAGGTAAAACAAGGAAAATAGTCTTTCCTAGAAAAGAGTACTTAAAAAAAGAATGAGCTTATTACCGAAACTAATATGTGTGAATAAAAAAATGATCAATCAATGAGTATTCGTGAAAGAAAGAAAAAGAAGGATTCAGCCCCAATGCCAGCCACTGGAGCAGGGCTAATGCGGTACTATGACGAAGACTTGCCCGGAAAAGAAGTTTCACCTACAGTAGTGATAATTTATACAACATTACTAATTTTAATAGTACTTTTCAGTAATACACGTTTTTGGATTTTCTAGATCTAAATAGTGCTGGCAAGAACAACTTAGTCACTCCAATATTAGTTTAGATTTTTATATTTCTTAGCCTTAATAATAATTTTAAGCCCTCTAGAAAAAGCAAGTGGTAATTCGCCGGAGATAAGTATGGATAGAGAGATACAATTAAAATATTCGGAAATGCTTGAAATAGCAAAAAAATATATGAATAACGCATATGCTCCTTATTCAAATATACATGTTGGAAGTGCAGTATTAAGTAAAAGTGGTAAAATTTACGGTGGCTGTAATGTAGAAAATGCATCCTATGGTCTTACGAACTGTGCAGAAAGGGTTGCAATACAGAAAATGGTCTCAGAAGGGGATTTGTCATTTAAAGCAATATTAATCATTTCTGATCAAGAAGATTTTCTTTATCCTTGTGGCGCATGCAGACAAGTAATGACCGAATTCGCTAAAGAAGATCCAATTATCTTTGTTGTTAGTGGAAAAAATGAAAAATTAGAGATCCATAGATTATCTTCACTTATACCATATTCTATTAAAAAAGAAAATATTAAATGAAAAATTATTAATTCTACTAGGAAACTAAAAATTTTTGCACAACAAATTTTTTGACACACAAGTAAAAATAATACTAAGAACTGCGAGATAAAAATAGATATGTCGGAAGAAGAAATTGAGATCCAGTGCCCAATATGTGGTAATCCTCATGCTAAACTATTCCAAAAAAATCTAAATATTCCATATTACAAGGACTTTTTCATGACTTCAATAATCTGTGATAAATGTGGGCTTAGAAGTACTGACTTTAGGAATCTTTCATCATCTGACCCCGTGGAGTTTAGGTATAAAGTAGATTCATTAAATGATTTCAATACTAAAATTGTTCGTTCTTCAACAGGTGTTGTTGAAATCCCAGAAATAGGAATAAAAGTTGAACCCCAAATGATGCCAGAGACATGGATAAAAAATGTTGAAGGGTTGTTACGTCACTTTGAGGAAAAAATAGCTATCTTTCTTTCTGAGAAAGATCCTGAGATAGTTTCTGCCGCTAAAGAAAGAATAGATTTAATAAAAAAATGTTTAGAGGGAGAAATGCCTTTCACAATTATAGTTACTGATAAAGAAGGTAATTCATTGATAATTCCTGTGGATGAAAAAAAACTCACTAAAATCATTAAAAAAGAACAGTAGTTGGGAAATCTTTACCTCTATTAGCGTGAAGTTCCCTACTTCTGGGAAGAGAGAGTGGGGAATTAGAGCCAATAACATTAATATAGACCCACAACTACAATAAACCATGTATTACAACAAAATGAAATATGTGAAAAAACCTCAAATTCAGTAAATTATGTTCAATATACTGCCATTTCTTTCGCAAGGAGAGTTTTGGTTTTTTAGAGAGGACATGTCTCAAGATTACTCGATATAAGATGTGATCTGGGGTAGTGTTCTCTCCCCACAGACACTATGGGCGAAAGCAAAAGATAATTTACGAAATACATAATAATAAAGTTTGTCTAAAAACTATAAGGGGCTTATATAAAAATCACTTAACAGAACCATAAAAAAACAACATTTACGTTTAAGAACGGAAAAATATTAAAACTTTAATTAGAAAAAAAAATGGAAAGGTAAATGCGTTCGGCAAATACTTCCAATGCATTAACACATTATAAGCCCCAAATAAAGTATAAAAATAATATTTGGGGGATTGAAATAGAAAATGATTATAAGTAAAAGAGAAGGGATACAAGTGAGCCCACCAATAACCAAAATAAAAGACCTTGTAGCTAAGGTCGTCATGATTGGGGACCCAGCGGTCGGAAAAACAAGTCTTCGTAATCGGCTATTAGGAGCAGCATTCAACCCATTTGAACCAGTAACGGTGGGAGCTGGTTTTTCAAGAATAAAAGTCCCTATTTCAAATACGGTAAATATGATTTTGCAGATATGGGACATAGCAGGACAACAATCATTTGAATTAGTTACAAAAACATATTATGATGGAGCAAAAGGAGCAATATTAGTATATGACGTAACTAGAGAAAGTACTTTTCATGATCTTCCTCACTGGATTAAAAAACTAATTGAATATAATAGACATCAAAAAATACCTCTTGTTCTTGTGGCAAACAAACTTGATTTAGTAGATCAAATCGAAGTATCATCAGAGAGGGGGCGAAAATATGCACAGCAATTGTCTAAATGGTTAGGACTACCAGTACCTTATTTTGAAACCTCAGCAAAAACTGGTGAAAATGTTGCTTTACCATTCGTAACACTTGCAAGGAATATAAAAGAATATATGGATAAATATGTGTACGGTTTAAAATAATTTCAATGTTCGATAATATAATATAATGAACAATAACATATAATATAGTAGAATGGGGACTGATGATGTGTGTCGTCACTTTCTGAAAAAGTAGGACTAAGGGAAGCTCTTACAGCCTATTATCGAGATATAATGGTAGAAATAGAAAGATTTCTCCGAAATTTCCTGAAGAATTATAACGTTACTGCAATTACTCCTCAAATATATGACATGTTTATTCAGGATTATAAAGAGAAGCGGGAGGATGAAGAAGAAAAAATTAGTCGGATTTACGTCCCGTTACTATATTTTTTACTTTATGAAGTAGAAGCTGAAAAAGAAACAATGTCATTAATTTCTCATATCCTAAATAACTACGATTTGAAAAATGTTGATATATTCTTCATTACTGGATTGTTATCACCTAAATTCAGCGAAACAAATGAAGAGAAATTGGAGTTAATAGAACAAGCAAACGAAATGATTTCAACATTACACCAAGGAGAAATCCCAACTTCTGTACTTGTATATTATTTATTAGTGAGAGGGAATGTTCTTTGGGAGCTAAGTGCTTTCTCTTCCGCGGCATTAGCTTTTCAAACCGCAATTGATACTATGCTAGCAACTAACACTATTGTTGAAAGTGCAAGTGATGCATGTTTTAAAGTAGGACAATATTACAATTTAATAGGGGACCTCCCAAGTGCTTCAAAATATTTTGAGTTAGGGTTAAACTTTGCTAGAGCAGAACAATTAACTGAAAAAATGGAAACATTAAGAGAATTAGCTTTTCAATGTTATGTTGGTTCTGCAAGCACTATGGCACATGCTGCAAGGGCACATGCATGGGCCCATGAACATAAGCAAGGTGCAGAATTTATAATTAAAGGGGCATATTATATTGCAAAAGCAGGTAGTTTAGACGTTACAAAGCTAAAAAATCAGCAAATCACGGACTTACTCATTCTTCTCATTGAAATCAGCAGATATCTTCGTTCAGAAAAGCTTCACGAAAATAAAATTACGGAATTATTAAACAGTTTATTATCGGAAACAAATATTGAGAGATTACAAGCAATTGTTTTACAATTAATTACAGTTACTAAAAGATTAAACAAGCCAGAACCCTATTATTTACTCTTAGTACATGAAACTGGTGCACCAATATTCAGTTATGCTTTTCAGCAAGGAGATATCCCTGTGCATATGGGTAATTCTGTAGAAGACCCTTCTGACAAAGACTTACTATATTCATCATTACTTTCTGCGATATCAACAGCAATGAGCTCTGCATCAGGAAATAAAGAAGAAATAAAAGTAATAGATCAAGGAGATGTAGTAATTATAATTGAAAGGGGTGTTCATCTAACAGCATATCTATTTGCTAATAGAAATGCTTTTGAGCTTAGAGAAGCACTAGCTGGTTTTATAGCAAAATTTGAGCATTTAAACAAAAATACTCTTGAGAACTTTAGAGGAGATCTTAGCTCAATGGATTCTAAGGGGCCATTATTAACCCATTTCAAGGAATATTTATTAGATTCTTTTTAACTCTATCACGGATGAAGGTCCCCTTCCGCAAGGTAGGGGATGGAAGCCAATAATTTTTTATAAATAGCTCATAGTATCTTTCATAGTCATCAATAACTCAAACTAACTATGAAACAGGGATTAGATAAAGACTCCCATCTCGTATACTCATATTCAATATTACCACAAATTTTTGTAGTGAAAAATCGGAGGAAAATGATTAACCCCGAAATCGAGAATATTATACGCAGAAGACCCAGAAAAATCCGCACTCAAATACTTCCAACATAAAAATAAAAATATTAGCTATCCTAAGAAACAAACAGAAATCACGCCCACATGTTATATTGTTCAAGGTAACTCCTAAACTAAATATTCCCCTATACATTAACACATCGAAAACAATAACTTCCCGTGAAGTTCATAAAAATCTCTAGAAGTAAAGAAAAACTATGGAAAGTAGCGTTGGACACAAATATAGGCTTATTTCCTTGCCACCTCTGAACTGGACAAGTAATGCTGGACGTTTTGAAAAACTATGTTGAAAGTCAAGGTTAAAACAATAAATATAAGATTAAGCGACAAGGTGTTTGTATGTATGTCTGTTGTGTGGTTAAGGAGCAGACAGGGATTGCAACGCTCCTTAGATATCCTAAAGACAGGGATAGGGCACCCACAGCGTCACTTGTGGAGAGAAAACCTCTACTCCGAACCATTTCTTACAATAAAGGAAGTAGTTTTGGGGCAAGTATTCTCTGTGAAGCAGGAAACCCTTGCGAAAACAAGAAGTAGCTCACTACGTGGAATTAATGCTAATTAATTAGTAAAAAGGTGGAATAATGAAAAATTACTTATTTGTTATAAATCCTAACGCGCAGAACGGAAATGCCTACAAAATCTGGAAAAAAAATGAAGACATGTTTTTCGATAAGCTTGGAGATATTGAAGTATTAGTTACAAGCTCACCTTATGATGCTATGCAAAAAATTCCTAAGTATGTAGAAGAACAGGGATTTAATTATTTGATTGCGGTGGGAGGAGAAGGTACAAGTAATTCAATAATTAATGCGATAATCAAGGAAGGTCTTGAAAACAAGGTTGTTTTTGGATTAGTTCCGTTAGGTAATATGAATGACTATGCTTTAACAATGGGTCTTAAAAGAGACATTAAAAATGCGTTAGACACATTATTGACCGGAAAAGAATTAAGGGTTTCATTAATAGAAGCCTCAACAAATAAAAACAAAGGTTATGCATTAAATGTTTCTAGTGCAGGAATTGTTTCTAGAATTTCCAAAGCACATTCTTATGACCGAGAAATGCGTTGGATTAAAGGAAAAATGAAATATACATTATTAGCTTTAAAATATTTAATTAAATGGAAAAACATTCCTTTTAAAGCTACTATTGACAATGAAAAAATAATTACGGGAAATCTAACAGTAGCATTAACAGGATTAAGCCCTACAACAGGGGGATATTATCTAACACCTCATGGAAGACCACAATTTAGAAAATTTGCAGTTTCTATCGGAAAAGACTTGAGAAGAACAGAAATAATAAAATTAATGGATAAAGCCACCAAAAACCAATTGGAACCATCAAAAAAACTGATTTTTGATTTTGGAGAAGAGCTAATTTTAGAAACAAAAAACCCAGTTATTTTAGAGGTTGATGGGGAACTTGTTGATTTAGGCACTAATAAAATAACTTACAAAATATGTCCTCATAAAATTAAATTCATTTACCCCAAAGATTCTCCGCGGTTGAAAGAAAGAGAAGAAGAAATCACTTTAATTGCCAATAAAAACAGAATATAAAATTTCAACTTTTTTTATTTTCATAATTTAATCTTTTGGATGGGGTATTACACATATAAACTTTAACGGCTCATCCCCTACAACGCGATAACCATGGTGAACATCAGGAGGGATAAGTACTACATCTTCTGCTTTAACAGTAGCAACAACACCATTTTCGTCAATTAATTCTCCTCTACCCGAAATAATGTAAATTTCGTGTTCATATGGATGATGATGAACACCAATCTGACCACCAGGTTGAATTACAAATCTTCTCATAGATGCACAGCTAGCACCTTCGTCTTTCTTTGTTATCAACCACTCAATTGTTGTTTTGGTTGATCCATACGCAGTAACTTCTTCTACTGGAACATCTCCTGGGGATCTTACAATTATTGAGGTCATGTGTGTATCTACAAAAAGTTCATTTATGAATTATTCTTAAAAAATCAGAAAAAATGAACAAAATCATAAGATAGAAAAGTCATCTTTGATTTTTTTTCAATTCTGTTTTACTTTAAAATTATTGAAATCATAAATATTTGATTTAGTAATGACTAAATTATAAGTATTGTTTGGGCTAGTTTTTAATTTAATTTATGGAAAGTTTATTTTTTGTATATAGTGTAGTATAACCCCCCATTTCATCTACAACGACATTCTCCCCCATTTCTAACCATTTATAAATTAAAGAATATAAGTCATTTTCACTAATTTTTCTCATAAAAACATTATTTATTGTGTTTTCATCCAAATTGCCTAAATATAACAAATCTATTCTGTCAGCAGTTTCAGCCCATTTATAAGCCTTATGATCGCCAAAATGGTAGTTATCAATGGTTAACGTTTCAATAACTTCTTTAGGAGAGGAAAAAGACTTTAAAGTATTATAAAATGCTTTTGTGCCAATACCCTCAGCATTTTCAGCAACAAGAACAAGAGAACCACCATCTTTTATTACATATTTAGTATTTTCAATAGCTTTATGTGACTGATAGAGATTTTTATCTAATGGTGGTTGAACTATTG